>Ga0123355_10012340_pt1 | contig 13235 bp, 5 predicted proteins | sample TergutEmb28metaG_3_FD_89872 | JGI IMG/M metagenome (GOLD analysis project Ga0123355, IMG submission 89872) | Embiratermes neotenicus P1 segment gut microbial communities from Petit-Saut dam, French Guiana - Emb289 P1 | ecosystem: Host-associated > Arthropoda: Insects > Digestive system > Gut ... | reverse complement strand
TGTGATGATACCAGAGGCTGTTTAATGCAATTTTGACCTCCTGATGATGAGCACATGTGCTCGAAACATGTAGAGGCATGAAATAAACTTATTGTAAAACAAAAATTTTGTGCATCAAGTTGGTTAATTACTCAGATAAATATACTGAGATGCACGGTCAGCAAAACGTCAAAAAATGGCAGTTTGTTGTATTTTATCAGTATTCTTGTGAAGGTACCCTGATGATGGTCGCAATAGCGACCGAAACATTTTGGTAATAAGTAATATATGATAAGCTATATTTTACCAATGTGCATTTGTTGGTCTACTACATAGATTTAAAAACAAGTTTTTACAACAAAAGCCAACCAGATGCACTATTTCTCAAGTTCATTTTGATAAAGAACTCTACATGTTTCGGACAGGTCCACTGTCCATAATCATGCTAGTTATGTCGAATGTCTGCTAGCAGACATTCAACATAACAAGCATGACAAGTAACTATTGCTGTGTATACAGTGTTGAAATACTCCTGATGATGGACAGTAGATCTATCCGAAACATGTAGAGTTCTTTATCAAAATAAATTTGAGAAATAGTGCATCTCGTTGGCTTTTATTATAAGAATGTATCACGATGCACGGTCCTCTGAATGTCAAATCAAAAATACATGTTAATTTTAAACGCTATATCAAATGCAGCATTTACATAGTCTAACACGCAACAATGATCCAAACATAGGATTCAGTCTGAGGGAGAAAGCTGTCGTAGGCAATTTCAAGGTACTGCATCAGCTTTCGCCTGGAGTACTGGGAGAAACCTCGGAAGACAGAATGGTTAGTGTCCAGACCAACACTCGAACCAGCCCGCCGCATCTCGACCAAGGGCCAAGGCTAACTTGCTATATACAGAACTAACGACAATTCCTGGCTAAACTTGTCGTTGCTTGTTGTAAGGGTCATATACAACACACAAATACTGCCTTTGGGGCAAAATGTGGATGCTTTTAATGTTAAAGCCGGTGGTGCATATAACAACCACGTCGTTTTTCACGCGGTTAACGTACTGAGATGATTATTTTGTTCAATACAGGGGTGCTGATAAGTCCCTAGCCCGACCATGAAGGAAACATGCTACATTCCCCACATTTTATGGCGCTTGAAGGTTCATTCACAACAGTCCACCACCTGTCCCTACCCTAGCCAAATCATTCCATTCCTCTGCCCATCATACTTTTGACAGGCGCAGCTTGTTTCCTTCCTGGTCGGGCTAAGGACTTATCACCAACCCAATAAATGCGCCGAATCCCGTCCGAACAACACAACACAGTTTAGCGATCTCTAAGAAAAAAAGACGCTCTAACGCACCGTCAAATTAACGGCCACTTTACCGCCAATGCTACGCAACAAAAACGTACATTTTAAAATACGCATAAAACAGGCTTGTAGCGGGTTCAGATATTCATAAATCATATTTAGATAATATGCAGCACGGATGACGATCAATTTCGATACAACGGCCAGCCCTGCCACATCACCATAACGTATCGTATCGAACACATTATTAAAACACAAAAGCATGTCAAGACCAAGTGACATACTGCAACTTCTAGACCAAATTATTCTCTGTGACCATCATACAGCTTCCCGCCAAGAGACGAGATACAGCGTTAAGGATCGCCCGCTCTTCCCGCCCAGATCCAGCGCCGGAAGACCTTCAATGCTACCGGACTCGATAAGCCTATCGCCCAACACGTTACAGATAAAACTCAGGCTGCAAACAGATGTGATGCGCTCAGAATGCTCGAACCTAACACCGGCTTCACTGATTGATTGGACAAAAGTCGAAATGCCGCGTGCTACATGCACAGAAACTGGATGAAGTCAGTACCAGGCTGGGTTATTCTCCCCGAACACCTCTCAGACTCTCTGCAGTGTACCCGAAGTCACAACCGAGCTCATACTACTTTCCAAAAGATGAAGAACTCGTCAATTTAAGTTCTGACACGTGTGCCGGGCAGCCTTGGAGGTAAGGTCCACGTGTAACGTGTTAGGCTAGCAGCCCTAGCAGTCAGGTTCTTCGCGGCATGATCAGGCGGCAGCAGCGTTCGATTCCCGCGCGCGGACTTGGGTGATTTACGGGAAAACAATGATGATCGCGCCGTACATGTGACTAAATCCAAATTAATCTGTACAGTAACGAACAAAACACAGGCATGCAACACACAACCATCAAATAAGAAATCCAAGCTTACAAAAATAACTACTAGATCCCAAAACACTCACAAGATTTTCTTCATTTGTTGTACCTTAACCAAAAGTTATTTCTATGGTGCAGTGGGACAACAGGTGGTTTCTAAAGGTACATAAATAGGACTGTATCAGCTACTTTCTAGGAGTAAATGGCTATCAGATGATAAAGGATATCTCTATCACAAACAGGGAAATGCATGCTGTAAAGAAGGCCCATCCTAATATCATAACATGTTTATTCCTATCTACAATCCAACAAATAAAATTAATCTCGTCCCAAATTCAACCGTGATTTAAAAAAAAAAAAAAACATACACCACTCCTCTACAGCAGCCAATGTGATTCAAAATGCAGGAATATCAGCCACACTTAACGAGCTATAGGCTATTTACATCTGATGTCATGTGTGGACACTGCTCAGGTACAGCAGGAAAGCTGTGCTGCACTGTATATTGTACCCCAGCAGCACTAATATTAATACAGGATGCCCTTAAAAAGGGCGCCCGAACTTCAATATTGTATTCCCTTCAATACAAACAATTGTCAATGAATAAATATAGCAAGCCATACTACAAATGTCTGTGTAGGGGCTGACACACAGCAGCTGCTCAAAGTCAGGGCTGGAACTATACAAGGGCCTCGTGTTCATAACCCATCAATACTTATTTTCCACTTTGATGCTGGGACATTGCCAGAAATATACGTAACCACTCGAAGAGAACTTCAGTACAACAACAACTCGTGTATTATTTAAACACATTACGTAGTTCATCACTTAGAAAGGAGAGGTAATGAATGCTGTGATCAAATAGAAACGTTACGGTTACAACACCCTATGCCTGCTGTAAAATAACTAACCCCACACACGTCTGGAAGAACTGGCAAAAATCACGAAACCATCAGTTATCCATCGTCACTCTCTGTCCGGTATCTGAACCATAAACTTCTTGAAATCCGCTAACGTACACGGCAAACGATATCCACTAGGATGTTGTCATGGGCTCACAGGACTTAACGAATATCAGGTGAAATAAACTGAAGACGTGCTCAACTCGGTATTGCAGCGTCAACCTTCGCTGAATAGCATTCGTGCCATTACTCGGCGCATTCTGTCACTCTGTCAAATTTAGTGTTACTGTAAATATATCCCCCAGAACTTTTCAACTTAGCTGAAGTTGCCCACGTCTGAAAGGGTTGTTTTACGCGAAAAAAAAAGTCTCAGAAGGGCACACAAATTGTTTTCACAGAAGACTTTTTTGGGCCAAATTCAGTAATGATGATAATTGGGAAATTTCCCATCGAAACGTCGACGGCATTCATATCACATTTTAAGAAAATCTCTGGATTACATGCTGTGTATCTTGATCCGAAGCTAAAAATGGTTCTTGCTGCTCTTTATCGCATAATTTTACTGTGCATATTATGGAAATTAAACAATTCAAAATGACATGTCACGTGACAAACATAGGTAAAACAATGACTGTCTTTAACCAGAAAAGCCTGTCTCAAGTTGGCAACAGAATCAAGTGTAATGACCAAAATATATAATTCTGGGGTCCAAGCATCTCACAATTCTAACGTAAGAACATGCGACAGAAAAGCTGGGCGAAATTATACTTTGTGATGAATCATCCCGCATTTTGGTGAAATGTCTGATAGGCGAACAGCAGCGCGCGCATGTAATTCTTTGACCCAGCAGCTGTTTATGTACAAGTAACATCCCAGACCCTGCACTTTGATTCAGCTAAGGCCAGTACCTAGTTCATGCAAGATTACGTATGTACGGAGTGATTCAGAAGAAACTGCCAAGATTAATGGGTACAGGGACAGCACGATTTCGGTTAAAACGTCTATTAATACGGTCCAATTCGGAAAGTTTAAAGAATCGCGGCACAATAACAACAAAACACAACAAAAACCTACCACAACAACAGCTGTTAGTGGAAAGGCTCAACAATGACATCAAATGTAAAAAAAAAAAAAATAGTGTTATTTAATAATGAAATGTTACAACAGCCGTTAAGAGTGTGCAACTGTGAAACAGCTGCGAATCTGAGCAGTGCTGCCAACCACTTCAATAATGCGCCATGATCAAATAAGCATTACAGTCACAGGTAACCATTTTCAACAGACTGCCAATGGGAACACCCAACTTTAGTAATGGATTTTAAAGTCATTGTAAAATTTGCCTTAAAGCCTTCATTTCACCACACTTCCAAGTGGTCAAGACTTTTATCCAAACTGGATCCACAAATGGACTCTTTTTTTTTTACTACAAATGACTCAAGCAACGTGCCCACAAATTTTGGTAGACTCTGCCTGCACCACCCTGTACAATGATGCCATCCACATTTTACAGAACTCCTGCCACATGAAGTCATTTCCATGCCATGTGTAAATTACGTACAAGTGACTGGGGGGTACCCAGACAAACAAGAGCACAATTAACACTGCAGGGCCATCAGTTTCAACCGAATTATTAATTAAATAATTATTACATATGACTCAGTAAGTACACCAAGCATCATTCTATGCCCCCAAATATGTTGCATTACGTCATACATGCCTCAAATGCCGCCCTACAATGTAATTCTGGGAAAGTGATATTTAGACTGACAGGAACCAATTCATCTATATGGAATGTTTATTTCATATAATTCATCCAATTTTATACCTGTCTTCTCTCATGACCTTTAGAAATAAATGACAACTGCTGATCCATTATGATGGCAGTATGTCATACATAAGTTATGGCAGGATGATTAGTGAATAATGGATTACTAGTCAAGAAGTGGTCTTTCTGAATGAGACGCCGTGTAGTCTGCAGGTACCAACATTCCTGCCAAACAGTGGTACCTATCTGAAACCACATGACGTCATGATCCAGAACACAGTAATCCCACAGCTACGAGAACTTCAAGTTCTTTTTTATTGAACTCTGTTGTTGCAACCAATAACAAACAAGATGACAAAGTTATCCAAACACAGTGACATTCAGTACTTCAGCCATTACCACGTTCTGACGCAACAACCACAGATACAAATCTTGAATTATTTGTGTCATTAAATATCGATATAACCCCTCGGCCCCCCTACCCATTTTTCACTTTCTTGGCACAAATCAAGTCACCTAAATGCCTCTATCTTCAAAACCAACATTCAATTAGTAAGTGCTGAACCCTGAGTATGTATATATATATATATATGCATCTATGAACCAATTGTTATAGAGAATTTGAAACTGTCACAACTTACACACGGCCCATCTGCATGGCAAAGGGTGAGCAAAACAAACAAGCAATTGAATCACAGCTTTTGAAAAAGGCTCTTAGATCCTATCACACTGTGTTGTTTAATAAGTTATATTAAAATGATTAAGTGGACTTCAGAAGTGACAACATCTTTTGGAAGTCCTGCCTTACAAACTACATATTAAAACACATAAACACATAAATTACCTTGACTAAATCACAATAAAACACAGTATCTAACACTACAACACACTGACTATCTCAAATCAAAGAGGTACAAAAGCAACACAAAATCAACAATCAATCCGATCAATCACACACCATGATAATGTTGACATTCCTTATGTACACGCCAATACCCCTTTCTGGTACATAGGACATACTGGCCACTCTCGCACTGGTGGAACTTGAAAAGCCATGGATAGAATGACATGAAACTGGCCAGCAAGAAAAGATCCATTGTTGGAAGCGATAATTCATTCCTGCTTCTGTTATCAGTGGATCCTGTACAGATCCTTTTTACAGATCAGCTGCATGCTCATTTGAAAACAAATCCATATGGCTGGTCATAAAATGAAATTCAAAATAGTCGTAGGAAGGTACATTTCAGCCACCATTAGTGAATATGATGTTCAGGTGACCATACATCGTGATAAATTCTTATAATACAACTAACTAGATACCTAATTTCTCAGATTTATTTTTGGAATAAAACTCTACATGTTTCAGACAGTTCCTCTGTCATTCATCAGGAGTTTTTCACTGTACACACAGGTTTGCTGACAGTTTGTGAGCAGGATCAGGGCGGTTCCATTCTGATCCTGCTCGCCTCTGTCAGCAAACCTGTATGACATACACCACTGTTGTGTGTACAGTGAAAAACTCCTGATGATGGACAGAGGAACTGTCTGAAACATGTAGAGTTTTATTCCAAAAACAAATCAGAGAAATCAGTGCATCTAATTGGTTTTATTATAAGAACACCATTAATGAGTCAAACTTTACAAGGGAATTCATAGTGTACTTCTAGAAAGCAGCACCAATTAGCACATATGATTAACATAGATATATAGTTTAAAACTACACTACAGTAAAAATGTTGCTATCTTTTTAGAATTTTCCACCTCACTGGTGTTAGCCGTTTATAATGGTTTGTTCTCACACGCAAAAAAATTGACATGAACGATTTTTTCTCAGATATTATGCTCAACGTTCAATAATAATGCTTCCCATTGCACCTGTGTAACCCCAAAAGCGAAGTCCTTAATCAAATTCTGAGTTAAAGCTGTTTTTATATGATTAATTATGATAATCTGGAATATTTAGCGACATTCCTGTCAAAATACAGCACCAGAACACCTCAGAATCAAAGTAAACCAAATAAAAAAATAAACCATTTTAATTCGACTAAAAGTACATATCAAAATGGGACTTTAAAATGTCTTGCTGAATTTGCAGCAAATACACTTCTTCATTTCATCTGAAACATTGCCTACAAACACATAAATAAAATATCAAAAATATGTAACTCAATCGAGCAGTATCTCTTGAGATGACAACAGCTAGTCAACAGCATTTTATGGAATACAAAGGTTCATTATTATGTCCATAAAATTTTGGCACTGGTCCGTACCTGAGCCAGACAAGTTCAGTCCACCTCCCACTCACCAAATTCCATTTTGTTAATATCTATTGTATGGCCAGTAAACAGACAATCCTTATAAAGGTGGAAACAATGAATGATCAAAAAGAATATGGACATTAATTACTACAAAATATATTTACAAAACAAAAAAAAACTGTACTGCTACCCTCCACAGTTTGATCTACACATCAGTCAAAAATTGACAGAATGAGAAACAAATGTCAGTCGGAATGCAGTAAATAATTTTATGATAAAGTTTCAAGGCTTGTAAAGCACATAAACCTATTAAGTATTCACAACATGAACCAAAAATAAACATGAAACCATATATTTCCAATGAAAGTAACAATATTAAACATCTCTAAATAAACAAAACAACATATCTTAGGAAAAAAAAATTCATAAATCAAACCATGTGCTTCATATTTTAATAGGAAACGATAAGGAAGACTCCTACACCTGCCAGTTCTGCCATCTTTCTTTGTACATCATTTATGCCATGTCATCACGGAGAAAAAGGAGAAACTTCTCATTATAGTACAACATGCCATATGGTAGAAATGCAGTGATGATTTTATTTTAAATTCCTGTCTCTACATAACAAACACAAAAAAAATTCCTCGTGAATTAGATACGAAAACATTAAGAGCATAACTGTACACTGTAACAGGAAGGCCAGGAAAAGTACGGACTATGAAACAGTACCATCAATAGCAGGCAAGTACTTGAGAGGATCAAGATGTTCAGTGTAAGTAAACTATACCACCCTGTGAGCATTCAGCTGAAATGTCTGCTTCCATGACACAAACTTCTAACTTAAACACTTCCAAGTAATGGTTCTTTTCTAAAAGTTATCTACTAGAAGTAGCATAGAAGAAACATCTCACAATCAGCAGCCAGCAACACATTGCTCAAATTCTTCACACTGATTTACTTTAAAAGTTATCACTTTCAACACTCTGCAATGAATCAGGGCACCTTCCAGCTGATTCCTGCACATCACCAGGACCTCAGAACATGAATGAATGGTCAAGGTTTTCCTTTCAAATTTTAGATCCCTTTTGAGACATTTAATCTGTGGACTCTGTCCATCGCCACATATTAAATAAACTGATTAATTAATAAAACCACACGCTTTGTGGACAGGGTGTGTCCCTGTTCTCAGCCTGAAATACAGTCCAAACCTACTCAGTTGAGCTCAACAGGCAAAGCTACTGCAGGGTGTAGGTAACAAAAGTTTGCCTGTTTGGCCCAACTCTAGGTTTTGACCAAATTTCAGCTTGCAAATGGGGACAGATTCTGAATGTGGAAGTGCAGATTTCCATTAACTTTTTATTAATAATTTTTAAGTAAACAATCCCAAATGTGAAAGACCATCGCCAAAATCTTGTGGAATCATATTCTAAATCCTCTGTTGTCCCTAAGTCACATTCTGATTTTACTTGCTTCTGGGTATTCAACAATTCCTTCTGTACATTGGGTATCAGGTTGCTTTCCCAGGGGATAAAGCAGCGGGGCATGGCATTGACCACCCACCCCCATCTAGAACCGAGGACAAACAAAGAGTAGTCATACCTCCACTCTACCTCTGGGCTTTCAGGGCAACTTTAGTGTGAACTTCACCTAATCAACGATGCCTTCAGAAAAGGTTGCTATTTTTTTAAACATAAAATTTTGTGTTTTTACATGTTCCTTTGTGGTCCTGCACTGGACTCAAGAGCTGTCAGAACATTACTCCGCACAGCAGAACCACAAAATTAGCAGACATTTGCATTTGTTAAAACACTCTGGTATTCAATTCATAGTAGTGGAATAAAATATTTTACAATATTTGTACTTTCTGTTGCTAGCATTGGAAATATTCCTTCTTTTTTAAGTTCCCCAACTGTAATCTTTTCCCCACAACTTTAAGGAGGTGGGAAGCCCCCCCCCCCTTCCGGCTAGTATTCTACCCATGGTCCTACACTGGACCTGGGCCTGCTTTTTAAATTTTCCATTCCAATTCTACAGACTAAGTCTTGCTATGAACAGCTCCCACACCAGTCATACACTGGGCTCAATCTGGACATATTTTTTTAAATTATTTTTGATTATCCATGAACAAAAATTGCCATAATTTCTTCTTTTCATTAAAAAAACGAACGGCCCATGTAGGACCACACCAGAAAGTGTTAATTATTTATTCCATATATGTGACCATACTAAAAGTGACAATTTTCATGAAGTGAGGCCAAAGTACTGGCGACGAAAATTTAGTCATTCACAACAGTTCAAGTATTTGGGCAATGTTTTTGCTCCTTTTACAATACAAAAGCAACATATCTATGCTGGCAAGCTATCGCATGCTTAAAACAGTGCTCCACCATTGCATGTGCAGTGTGAAGAAGACACGTACAGAACACAAATAATATAACACGAGTGGAAAGGTATTCTTCACCATGTTCCTTCCGAAATATTCAACCGAAAGTTTGGTAGCAGAAGCAGACTTCTCGCCGCCATACTGCTGTAGCAAAGTGCTTCTACTGTCATCTCTTTAAAAGCCTTCCCACCTTACAGCATTATGTACTACCAGCACATGATATATGTCATTAGTATCCATAAAATTTGATTGTAATATTTTTAATAAACATGAGCATTACGTGAGCTCAATATAAAAGTTTGATCACGTATAATTTGGTCATATTTTAATGCAAAAAAAATAAAAGTGCGTTATATAAAAAATATTTACATTTGTTTCAAACGTATTTACTTTGTGCATGTTTTGGGGCTGCTCCCCTTGTAACAAGAATGACGTCAAAGTAAGCTTTAGACAACAAGACATCACGAGTCCTGATTGGACGACACATAATGCCCAACTCCTGTATTTTATCACAAGGTTGCCAACAAGGAGTTCCAACAGACACGGTATGTCTATGACGTGTTTTCTTTCTTTCATCAAGTGCAACAAACGCCATAGCACATCCAAATGCTGAATACTGCAGCTTCACATCTGCACAAGCAAAGAAACTACAACGCCTAACTACCGCTGGGGGTGTGAATGAGACATATGGGGGTGTGGCGGAGGGTATCCGGCGTGGGGTGGCAGTGGTGAAGGGCAGGACACATGTGGTGACTGCTGGTAACCACTTCCCATCATGGGGCCAGGACTGGAGCAGGGTATGAGATGTGAGGGTGGGGACTGGGCGTGAGGGTGCGGGGGGGCCATCATGTGGTGCTGGTGTGGGGAGCCTGGGTGCTGCTGGAAGTGCTGGGTGTGGGGATGTGGTTGCTGTGGTCCACCCCCCATATGTTGTGTATGTGGCGAGTACACTAGCTGTCTTACTTTCTGCTCGTCGTCTCCGATGTTGTACGTTAGTTCGGTCTCTTCGAACCCCGTCGCTGACATCCGCTGGTCTCCTCCCACGCCAGAGGGCGGAGGGTCGGGCGAATTGAGGCACGTCTGGATGAGAGCCTTGCCTGCCTCCGACGTGATCATCGGCTGCAGCTTCCGTGTTGCGAACGTGTACACATGGCCCGTTTCCGACGCCACTAGCAGCATCACCTGAGTGCCCGTCAGTGTGGACAGCTCATATGCCTGTCAACAGCAATTCCTGTTAATTTCCGATCTTGAAATGCGGGCAAGTTATTAAGGGGGGACATACACTCCAAGAAACAAGGTGTTTTCAAGAACCCTGCCACTGCTCTGAGATGTTCAGCGACGAGATGGAAAAGCGACTAAAAAGAAAAGCCTATTAAAAGAGGCGACAGTCACACTTTATATGCCATTATGTGTAATAAAATATAAATAACATGAGTGGGCATCAACTGTCTTTGGTCTCACGCAACATAACACACGACACACACCTATAGTCAGGCGCACGACATACTGCCACAGCACCAAGTTAATATAAGGAAATTAATCAGTGAGTGTTCTTAAAAAATGACTTTAGCAAGGAACAGTGCAGCTACCTGAAGATGACCTTAGGATCGAAACATGTTTGCGCGATTTTAAAAGTTTTAATGTAAAAATGTTATGTGTGTGCATTAGTTGGTGTGCTAATTAAATAACATGAGTGGGATTGACACCTCTGAAGATCCACACTGTCAATTTCTACTCACGCGTAGTCGCTTCTACAGTGAGGACGGCGTAGACTAACTTCAGTAGCCACACACCCGACAACACGGTGTCGTAACCAAGATGACTTAATCTAAAACTTGTAAAATTGACTTATAAAATCTCGGCCTTCCGGTTGCCCCCTAAACAAAACCTACGTATCTTTATCGTTGCACCTTGCATTTTGTAGTTTAAGTAACACACCAACAAATACACATATATAGTATTTAATAATCTAAAATTTACATTAAAACACTTAAAACGCTCCTACACGTTTCGATCATACGATCATCCTCAGGGAGCATACTTTGTTCCTTGCTAAGCCACAGCACCAAAGTAATAGAACGAAGTAAATCACTGTGTGTTTTAAACTGTAACTTTGGCAAGGAACAAAGTATGCTCCCTGGGGATGATCTATGATCGAAACATGTAGGTGCGTTTTAAGTGTCTTAATGTAAATTTTAGATTATTAAAGACTATATACGTGCAGTGTTGGTGTGTTACTTAAATAAACCTACATAAGTTACACAATCGAACAATGGCAACTTCAGTACCGGGACGGACACGTCAAACTCTACCGAGAAGCCAATAAACTGGTATCAAGTTTTGCGTCTCATACCATTGCACTTCCTTCTATTTCTGCCATCTGCTCAATCCCTCCCGAGATTTTTAAATCCTTACATGGTGAGATTAAAGCGTAAGACAAACAGCTGTAGCAATACAAGCACAGATCCATGTCCTAGGCGTGGTCAAAACCCTCGCATATTAAAAAGCGTGCTTTAACCCTTTAAAGATGAAAAAAAAAGTGAAGGTACCCAATTCTCCCCGAACTCCTAAAGATTTTTGGAAGGTTCCCAGGCTTCGCCAGTTTGCCCTCTGGTAAGAGTAACATAAAAGTGAAGATGAGTACGGAACACTGGCGAATGAATTAAAGATTCAGCTCGAACCGCACAGTAAACACACACTGTCTCTGTTACAAATGCCGGTTAAAATTGCATATGAGGGAAATGGCGGATGTTTCTTGCAATAACACCACATTAAACACATGCACGGGCTCTCGGCAAGCAAACTTTCTCAGTTCTTAATTTTGACGTTTTGCTGACCGTGCATCTCAGTATAAACTTAGCAATTAACAAACTCAATGCACAAAATCTTCTTTTATAATAAATTTATTATACGCATCTACATGTTTCGAGCGCTATGCGCTCATCATCAGGAGGTCAAAATTGTATTATACAGCATCTGGTATCATCACACCTGTAGGTGGCCGTCCGGTGCAAAGGAGGGCCACCTACAGGTGTGATGATACCAGATGCTGCGTAATACAATTTTGACCTCCTGATGATGAACACATAGTGCTCGAAACATATAGAAGCGTATAATAAACTTATTATAAAAGAAGATTTTGTGCATTAAGTTGGTTAATTGCTAAGTTTCTCAATTCTACTCGTATACAATCCTCTCGGGCCTACATTCGCAGCAGGTAGTTCAAATACAACACAGTGAATTACCCGGCGACAAGATTATACAGAACACTGTCGCCTCGAAAACTTCAGAAATCAGAATTTCTCAATGTTAAACCCGGTTGTACATAAAGTTACCACTAGGTTTTTAAAGGGTTATGAGCAAGGGTATTAAAAAGCAAGGTCAAATCTATTCAAAACTGTGGACACTAAAAGAAAGAAACAAAAAAAAAAAAAAAACAACAACAACAAGGGAACAGACAAAGCGGGAATTCCAAACCAGACAACAAAACAGTTCCGAACAACACTCGTAAGTTTTCTTTCCACTTGCACAGACATCTCTTCCACGTTATCCATTACCGCATATATAATGGAGTTTGATCGTTATGAACAAACTGTTACAGAATCACACCTTCTCTGTAGGCAGATGTCAGATCTGTCACAATGTCCGTAACAAGATCTCCACACTCAAACTGTAGGTCAGCTGACAGAAATTTCTGAAATTTAAGGCACAATACACGCCATTTTAAGCAACGGGGGGGGGGGGGGGGT
>Ga0123355_10012339_pt1 | contig 13235 bp, 14 predicted proteins | sample TergutEmb28metaG_3_FD_89872 | JGI IMG/M metagenome (GOLD analysis project Ga0123355, IMG submission 89872) | Embiratermes neotenicus P1 segment gut microbial communities from Petit-Saut dam, French Guiana - Emb289 P1 | ecosystem: Host-associated > Arthropoda: Insects > Digestive system > Gut ... | reverse complement strand
CTATATTCAAAATGGGCAGGTCTACATAATACCCTTAGTCAATTAAAAATTTTCACGGTTTTTAACAGGGTTTGGGGACGAGTCCCCAGCGGGGTGTAGGGCAGCACCCCACGGTCTTAATCTTTGATTATATAAGTGTGAAAAATAGCCGATAGCCTTCGCGCTCGTGGTGAAATTTTTCAAAACCATTTGTGCCGACGCGGCATGTTAAAAAGGAGGAAAATAAATGAGTGAGGTCTATGTTATTACGTCAGGGAAAGGGGGCGTAGGTAAAACTACTACCACAGCAAATTTGGGGGTGGGTTTGGCAATGCAAGGCAAAAAAGTTGCGTTGTTGGATGCTGACATTGGCTTGCGAAATTTGGATGTGGTAATGGGGCTGGAAAATAGGATTGTTTACGATATTATTGACGTAGTGGACGGAAATTGTCGGTTGAAGCAGGCTTTGATTAAGGACAAGAGGTATAATGATTTATGCCTACTACCTGCCGCCCAAACAAAGGACAAGACGGCTATTAGCCCTGAACAAATGACAAAGCTATGCAATTCGCTTAAAGAAGAATTCGATTATATACTGATTGACTGCCCAGCGGGAATTGAACAGGGCTTCAAAAATGCTATTGCTGGAGTTGATAAAGCTATTGTTGTAACAACACCGGAAGTATCGGCGGTTAGAGACGCAGACAGGATAATTGGTTTGTTGGAAGCCGAGGATATACGTAACCCACTACTAATATTAAATAGGATACGGCCGGATATGGTAAAGCGTGGGGACATGATGGCATTAGAAGATGTCACTGAAATACTAGCCATAGATGTACTTGGTGTAGTACCAGACGATGAAAGTATTGTTATTGCAACTAACCGTGGGGAACCCTGCGTCATGGATAGTGATTCTCGTGCTGGGCGCGCTTTTATGGATATTACCCGTAGAATTTTAGGGGAAACAGTACCATTAATGGATTTGTTTGAAGATACCGGGTTTATGGTTAAACTAAAGAAGCTGTTGAGGATGTAGGAAGTGAGGGCTGTCAATGGATTTTTTGGGATTTAACAAGCCAAAGGCACGGGACATAGCCCGTGAACGGTTGAAACTGGTATTGATTCACGACCGTTCAAATTGTTCCCCGCAGATGCTTGAAATGCTAAAGGATGACATTTTGAAAGTAATATCGAATTACTTGGAAATTGACGAGGATGATATGGAAGTGCAAATTTCCCAAGAAGGAACAGATGATGGCGAGCTTGTACCCATGCTATTGGCAAATATCCCGATTAGAGGCGTAAAGAAAGCGGCCATGTTATGATTTCAGATAGTGTGCGCCACGATATACGTTCCTTCGATTATTTTATGGTGCTAATGGTGCTGGCAGTGGCGTTTTTCGGTGTGCTAATGATTGCAACTTTTGCAGATTTGCAACATTTGATGTATGGTAACGCCAATTTGCCAGAAAACCAAAGAAATAACGTTATTTTTGGTTTTTTGATAATGATAGTAATGGCATTGGTTAATTATCGATTTGTTGCTAAGTTTGCTATCCCAATTTACATTGCCGCCATATTGTTGCTGGTTGGAGTATGGATAATTGGCCCTGATGATATTACGGGGACAGCACGATGGATATTTTTGCCGATACCAGGCGGTGTTGTAAGTATCCAGCCCAGCGAGCTTGCTAAAATTGCATTGATTATATTTTTTGCACAATTTTTGGATACACAAAATGTAAACCGCTTCCATTGGTTAATGCTGTTTTTGGCACTTGCGGCATTGCCAGTAGTAATGGTAGCGGTGCAACCTTCTTTGTCGGCGGCTTTAGTACTGGCCTCAGTAGCAGTTATAATGTTGTTTTTGGGGGGCTTGTATTTCCGATATATTATCGCAACTTTATTGCTGGTGATTCCGGCGGGTGTAATGGTTTATTTTGATATTTTGCGAGAACGCCGTTTGTTTATTGACCAAATTTTGGCTCCTCATCAGATTATTCGTATCGAAACTTTTTTATATCCTGTGCCTGGTTCTGACGAGTTTTTTCAAATGGAGCGGTCATTGCTGGCCATGAATGTAGGCGGAATGAATGGCAGGGGTCTAGGAGAAAATCAAGTATTTGTTATCCACGGGCATAATGACTTTATTTTGGCGGTAGTAGGGGAACAGCTTGGATTTATGGGAACCGCTTCTTTGTTGGGTGTAATGTTGTTTGTTATTTTGAAATGCTTTATGGTGGCTTTCCGCGCTCCTGATAATTTGGGAAGGCTGATTGCTGGAGGCGTGGCCGGGCTCTTGTTGTTCCAAACATTTGTAAATGTGGCAGTAGTGACAGAATTGCTTCCCAATACTGGTATGCCATTTCCATTCTTGTCTTATGGTGGAACATCTATGCTTGTGCATATGGCGGCCATTGGAATGGTACTAAACGTTGGACTTGCTCGTGCAAGAGCGGCATATAAACCGGAAGAAGACCAAAAAGTACCCTTATACAAAAATCGGTATTAGGCCGTATTCTTTCAACACATCTTAAAAACGGGATAAGCACAAAAGAATTGGGTGAATTTCTATGAATGTGGCCTTGTTAGCCCATGATAACAAAAAAAAGTTAATGGAAAACCTATGTGTGGCGTACAGGCACATATTAAGCCAACACTCATTGTTTGCTACAGGTACTACTGGGCAGCTTATTGAACAAGCCGTAAATTTGCCAGTGCATAAGTATTTGGCGGGGCAACTTGGCGGCGAACAACAAATGGGTTCGCAGATTGCTCATAATGATATTGACTTGGTAATTTTCTTACGTGACCCTCTACACCAAAAGCAATATGAACCGGATATTAATCTAGTATTACGCCTTTGTGATGTTCACAATATCCCACTGGCAAGTAACCTGGCTACAGCAGAAGCTTTGTTACAAGCGTTGGACAGAGGGGATTTGGACTGGAGGAACATTCTAAAAGGTTAAACACCGTATATAAACCATATGAATGCCATAAAAAAGGCTCCCTGGACTTAGGAAGCCTTTTCTATTGCAATGATTTAGAGATGTGTTCAAAAGAAGCATAAAACTGAAGTGTAAAAAAAATCGAATAGCGTGGACACAATAGGAAGGAACTCACCATGATTTTGAATCAGAAAAATATTTTAGCCATTCATGATATTTCGTGTTTTGGAAAATGTTCACTTACCATTGCTTTGCCCGTGATTTCGGCCACTGGCATAGCAGTGTCGGTTATTCCTACGGCTGTGTTGTCAACCCATACTGGAGGATTTACCGGATATACCTACCGTGACCTCACCGCGGATATTTTACCTATTACAGACCACTGGCAAACCCTGTCCCTTGGGTTTGATGCAATCTATACAGGCTATTTGGGTTCTGAACGGCAACTTGACATAGTGGCCGAACTTGCAAAGCGTTTCAAAACTAAAAAAAGCCTGATGATAATAGACCCTGTAATGGCAGACAATGGCCATTTATATACAGGGTTTACACCAAATTTTGTTAAGGGAATGCGTAATTTATGTGCCACTAATGCAGATGTTATTACACCTAATATGACAGAAGCACTGTTAATGCTTGAAGAACCCTATTGTGAAGGCCCATATACAAGTGAATATATCACAGACATAATAAAAAAACTTGCTTCACTGGGGAAAATGCGCATTGTGTTAACAGGTGTATATTTTGATGGAGAGCGATATGGTGCGGCAGCATATGATGGTAGTGATTCTGGCGGAATAGGCAATGGCGTTCATTTTGCTATGGCAAAACGAGTCCCGGGTATGTATCATGGAACTGGTGATTTATTTGCCAGCGTACTAACAGCCGCACTTACAAAAGGGAACACACTGCAACATGCCACAGATATTGCAGTGAAATTCGCCGCTGAAAGTATAACTCGTACTTTTGAAGCAGGTACAGAGGCACGGTATGGTGTAAATTTTGAAGCTGGACTTGGAGAATTGGCAGGGTTAATCTGATTTATACTATAGCTTTTTTGCTGACTTTTTGGATGGAAATGAGGTTATTTATGCCTGATAAAATGCCAGAAAAATCAAATAAAAATTTGGTAATTGCCGAAAAAAATTCTGTTGCAAAATCAATTGCCGCCGTATTGGGTGCTAAAACTCGTCGAGATGGGTTTTATGAAGGTGGCGGTTATGTTGTATCTTGGTGTGTAGGGCATTTGCTAGGACTTGCTGAGCCTCAAGCTTACGATGGAAGATATGCCAAATGGCGGTATGAAGATTTGCCAATTATCCCGCAAAATTGGAGGCATGTTCCAACTGAAAATACTCAAAAACAGTTGAAATTGCTTTCTAGCTTAATGGGGCGTTCGGATGTGGGTACAATTATAAATGCTTGCGACGCCGGGCGAGAAGGGGAGTTGATTTTCCGGCTGGTGTATGTTCATGCTAAATGCAAAAAGCCAATACAGCGGTTATGGATAAGTAGTATGGAAGAATCGGCTATTGCAGATGGATTCCGCAATCTGCGTCCTGGCTCTGATTATAATTTGCTCTACCATTCGGCAATATGTCGTCAACGTGCCGATTGGCTTGTAGGAATGAACTGCTCCAGACTTTTTTCGGTGTTGTACAATGTACCTTTAAGAGTAGGGCGTGTACAGACTCCTACCCTAGCCATGATTGTGGATAGGGAAGAAAAAATTAATAACTTTGTGTCCGAACCATTTTATATAGTTGAGTTAAATGGAGGCGGATTTACAGCAGAGCGAGAGAAACTAAAGGATAAAAATATTGCCGATGAAATATGCGATAAATGCAATGGAAAGATTGCAGTTATCAAAACCGTTAAAAAGCAAAACAAATCCATGTCGGCACCAAAGTTGTATGATTTAACAACTCTTCAGCGGGAAGCCAATCGGCTGTTTGGTTATACTGCCAGTGCAACCTTGACTTATACCCAGAGTCTATATGAAAAAAAGCTTGTAACATACCCGCGAACCGACAGCAGGTTTTTATCAAAAGATATGGCCGCGGGAATTTCTCCTTTGGTGCAGAATGTGGCTGGAATACTTCCTTTCCCCTTGCCCACAGGCGGTATTGGAACCATAACTGTTAATCAAGTAATCAACAATGCCAAAGTCACCGACCATCACGCTATTATTCCCACGCCTTCCGCGCCAAAAGCAAATATTGCTTCATTGCCTGGCGGCGAAAAAAATATTTTTGTATTAATATGCACTAGACTGATTTCTGCGGTGTCCGAAAAACATTTGTATGCAGAAACCATTGTTACAACCGAATGCGAAAGCGAAATTTTTATGGCTAAAGGGCGGATGGTTCTTCACAATGGTTGGAAGAGCATAGAACAAGCCTTGGTTCAAAGTCTAGGGCGGACTGTAAAAGGCGAAGATAAACCTTTGCCCGAATTAAAGGAAAAAGACGAATTTACAGCGGAAACTTCTGTAAGAGAAGGACATACTCAGCCACCAAAACATTATACTGAAGATATGCTTTTATCAGCAATGGAATCTGCGGGCGCGGAAGATATGCCTGAAGATGCTGAACGCAAGGGAATAGGCACCCCAGCAACCCGCGCCTCTATAATTGAAACATTGGTTAAGTCAGGCTTTTTGGAGCGCAAAGGAAAACTGCTACTTCCCACAGATAAAGGTGTAAATCTCACCAAGATATTGCCTGATTCCGTAAAATCGCCCAAACTCACGGCTGAATGGGAACATAGCCTAAAAGGGGTAGAAGGTGGCGGGGTATCAGGCGGGGATTTTATGAAATCTATCAATGCCTTTGTGGGTGATATCATAAACTCTAACAATGCTGCCATTGCCGAATATCAAGCTTTGTTCCCATCAGAAAGGTTTGCAAAAGAAGCCGGAGAAATCATTGGAGTATGTCCACGTTGCAATGGAAACGTAAGCGAGACAAAAAAAGGATTTTTCTGTGGAAACAATGCCTGCAAATTCGCCTTGTGGAAGGATAATAGATTTTTTACAGCCGTAAAAAAGAAGTTAACCAAAAAAATAGCAAAATCCCTTATTGCAGATGGACGGGTTGCTATATCAGGGCTTTATTCTGAAAAAACCGGAAAAACATTCGATGGTGTAGTAATATTAGATTCCAAGGGAGAAGGATATCCAGGATATAGGTTAGAGGCATCAAGTAACTGAAAACTTTCCCAATAGTTTTACGTATGTAGTATGGTAGGATTAGCAGGAATATGTCCTAGAAAGATACCGTGGAAGAATTCGCTATAATCACTGCGATTTTTTCCATGATTATACAATATATCTTGAGGACAAACTGAGGAGGGAATATTTTTATGGAGCCATTAAATTTTGGTAATGGCGAAAGGGAGCCAAAAGAGCCACCGCGCTCAATGCCACGTTATCGTAAACGCAACATTATCATGATTACTGTTATTTGCTCAATTGTGATAAATATTTTAGTAGCAGTGGGCGTTGCAAATATCGTCAGCACCAGCATATCCAGAGCCAACAGGGCGCATTATGCCCGTGTAGATGCAATTGAAGTTGCTAGAGAAAGCGAATTAACTTCAATAAGGATATCATCAGCTAGAGAATCAACAAATGCCTTTGTTGAGGCCGTACCAGTGATTGTAAATTCAGATGATTCAATCCCACTATTAACAGTAGGGGAAAATGGACACTTTGAATATCACATTCCTTTTATAGCAGCAGGAGATATTGTACGTGTTGGCAGGGTTGACCCTACGCAAGGAGTAGTTTATCAAGCTACAGTTAGTGCGGGTAGGGGGCATGGGGTTTTTATAGGGTTGACTAATTCTCCTAATGTCACTAGCCTTAGTGGAACCCCTTGGGGGCCAGCTGCTTCAGCTAGTAACAATCCTAATGTGAGTATAATTTTTAGCGATTCCAGCAACAAATACTTGTATGTTGGAAGTTCCGACACATGGGCATCGCCTAGAACGGTTGACTTGCATGATGTGAAAATTGTTATTACCGTTGAGGAGCAACTTGGGAATTGGCTCAATGAGTTGGAGGCTTGGGCTGAATACTGGGAAAATTGGGCTGAAGAATGGACTGGCTGGGCTGAGGAGTGGAGCGAAAATTGGGGCAGTAATTGGAGTAATAACTGGAGTTTCAATTGGAACAATAACCGAAACAACAATTGGAATAACAACTGGAACAATAATTTCAATTCCGCCCCCTGCACAGAGGCTTCAAGTAGTGCTAGCACATGCAATAATGCTGGAGCAGAACCTCCAATCGACCTAAACAGGCTGGCTCCTTTTATGTCACCAGAAGCCTTGAGCGAAACGGCCATGGATTTGTTTAACAACGGTTATGCAATAGATATAAATAGGCTTGCACCTTTTATGCTACAAGCAGATGTAAATGTTGTTGTCTTGACAATGATTAATAATGGAGCCGTTGTAGACCTACGTAGAGTCGCACCATTTATGTTGCAGAGTGGAGTAGATGAAGCTGCTTTGCGTCAGGTAGAAAATGGAGTTATCATTGAGTTAGAAAGACTCGCACCTTTTATGTCACAAACAGCAGTAAGCGAAGTTGCTCTGGTATTATTAAATAACGGGGTAAACTTAGATGTACATCGTTTGGCACCATTCTTGACTCGCGAAATGGTAGATGAACTGGTGCGCAGGATAGTGAACTAAATAGACTTCTTCTGAAATCTGCCGCAAACAGGTTTCAAAAGAGGCCTAATGTAAGAAAGAATGGTTATAATTTATTTTTAGCTTGACAGTCTACATAATGCAAATTTATAATCATTCTACTCCATAATATGTTCCAAGTTGGAGATTTGAAAAATTTATTTTTTATTGATACTTTATTGTTTTATGTCTCGAAAGGAGAGTGATTTTTGTGAGTGTGATTATTATTGCTAGGGTGGTTTCCACCTAAAACTGCATACTTGGCATAGCCTAAAAACGGGGCAATTTTCCGTATTTCTTGTTATGCCACAAATCAGTAACCTTTCGTGAATACTGCTAACTGTGGGATGCGATGTAAGGTCGCATCCCTTTTTGCTTTTATAACCTGTGTTGAGTTTGGGTATAAGGCCACAGACAACAGCTTTATTAGAGGCTGCTTGTCCGTGGCCTTTTTGCGTCCCAAAATAATTGCGCAGTATAAAGTGCAAAATCATCAAAAACACAAAAAAACCTAAAGGAGAACTAAAAATGGTAAATTTGAAAGTGGATTTGAAAGACTACGGTTATACAGAAACAAATGAGCCTTCTGCTAATGGATTGATACCCGGAAGAATAATAGAATTACAACGTGAACGTTACACCATTATTACCGAAAACGGGGAAGTTACAGCCACGTTAAAAGGTACGTTTTATCACAATGCACAAATACGTGAAGATTTACCATGTGTCGGTGATTTTGTGATGTTGCAATATAATGAAACAGGTGTTTCTTTAATTGCACAACTATTGCCCCGCCATACAAAATTTTCTCGTGCGGATTTTTTAGGCCATAAGGCAGGACATGTTAAAACCGTTTATGAGCAAATGGTTGCCGTCAATTTTGATTATGTCTTTATTGTGTCCTCGCTAAACAAGGATTTTAATGTAAGTCGCATTGTTCGCTATCTTACTCAAACAAGGCAAAGCGGTGGCGCACCCGTTGTTATTCTTACTAAAGCGGATTTGGCCGAAATCGCTGAAAATTCGATTAAAATCGAAGAGGTACAGGCAGTTATGCCCGATGTGCCTGTACATGCTGTTTCCAGTCATACTGGATTTGGTCTGGACGCTTTGGGCGAATATCTAAAACCTGGCAAAACAGTGGTGTTTTTGGGAATGTCTGGTGTTGGAAAATCATCTCTTCTTAACGCGTTGATGGAGCAAGAGGTGATGATAGTTAAGGAAATTCGTGAAGATGATAGCCGTGGTCGTCATACTACTACCCACCGCCAGCTTTTTATGTTGCCTAATGGTGCAATGGTTATTGATACACCCGGTATGCGGGAGCTTGGGCTTTATGATGCAGAAGAAGGAATCAGTGCTGTGTTTTCCGATGTAGAGGATTTATTTGCAAGCTGTCGCTTTTCCAATTGCCGCCATATCACCGAACCGGGTTGTGCTGTACTTGCCGCTATTGCCGACGGCTCCTTGCCCAAAAAACAGTGGGAGCGTTATCTTGCCCAAAAGCGAGAAAATAAGTATTTGGATAATAAAGCCACATTTAAGCGCGAAAGACAGGAATTTGGAAAGTCTATTGCAAAATTTTCTCGGCAAAATAAAAAGGGGAGAAAATAAAAGTAATGGGATTGTAAATCGACATTAGGGCATGTTCCTTGCCAAAATGAAGTATTTCAATAGAGATACATCCGTGCAGATATTCGACATGAATGACACACGGAAAAAAGCGAGCCTTTAGCAGACTCGCTTTTTCTGTGCCGAAGTGCTTTACAATAGTTTTAATGGAAACACGCCCTGTTATAGAAAAGCTCTTTTGATTTGTTTTCACATTTGATAGGCTCCATATTTTAGCAAGCCTACAATTTCTTCCGCTTCTGTGAAAAAAACTTCCATGTTCTGTATCATTGCCTCTGTATCATTGTTATGACGCTGCATAAAACGATTCCATGCGGCTTCTATGGCAAGCCGTGTGTAGTCTATTGCCTTAGCCAAATCCATGCCTTCACGGAAAAGGCTGGTATCTATGCCTTCAAAAAAGGAATCTTCATTCTTCACTTGCATAGATTCTAATACATGAGCTTCCGCCTCGGGGCGTTGTAAAGGGTTTTCATCCCTTTCTACAGTCCATGCCCGATTAATCAATGCCAAAAAAGAAGGATTTTCACAGCCAAAATCCATTTTAATACGCATAGCATATATCACTCGGTCAAAAAAATCTGTTATGGTAAAATCAAGCCTATTGGCCATAAATTGGCCATATTGTTCAAGTACATACTGTTGGCAGGTTATATACAGTTTTTCTTTGTTAGTGAAATGGTGAAACAACAACCCTTTTGAAACATTCGCTTGTTTTGCAATCTCTTTTGTTGTGGCCGCCTCATAGCCCTCTCGTCCAAATACAGCGATAGCGGCTTTTAATATATCCGTTTTGTGCGCCTCACTTAATTCACTCATTGCGTACCCTCACCCCGTTCCGTAAAGCCTGATTATTGGCATCGTTAACTACAAAATCTCCTGCTGAAAGCCCGCTTTCAATTATGGTTTCAGTACGCAACTCTATACCTGTTTGTACTGGCACTGCATAGACTTCGCCCTCGTCGGCACCACGGACAGCCCATACCATATATTCTCCACCATCCCTAAAAAGGGCAGTGCGGGGTACAGTATATCTATTTTCTTCCCGGAACACATAGAAAGTAGCATCTACGCTATAACCTATGCCCAATGGTGCATTTGTCATCCTATCTGGCACAACGCTAACGCGAACTTTGCGTTCTTCCACTCCCAAAGAGGTAAAACGCACCACAGCAGAATTGCCGATTTCAACCACACTACCATAGAAATCTATGTCTTCTACACGTTGTCTAAGAGTTAGCCTTATTCTGTCGCCAATTTGAATACTACTTACGTCCTGGGTCGAGACATATACTTCAATGTGAAGGTCACCTGGTACCGTGATTTCGGCTACAGGGGCGGCCATGCTAATAAAATTGGTGTTTTGTGCATGTAAAGTGGTAATAATCCCATCCACAGGTGCAACTATTATGCTATTAGAAATTTCGCGTTCCAATTGTGCAATATTCGCATGTTCTACGGCAATCATAGCCTCTAATTGTGCCCTGGCGGCTGTTGTAGTGTCTTGAGCAAGTCGCTGATTAATGCCAGCAATCTGTGCATTTAGCGAAGCACGAATGCCGTCAAATTGTTCTGCTGCACTTTGCCCTACCCCTGTAGCAATAACTGCCATTTGGCCTTGTGCGGCTTCCAATTGACTTTCAGCCGCCGCAACCGTTGACCTTGCAGCCTCAAAATCTGAACGAGTTGCCACGCCGCTTTGATATAGGGATTCTACTCGCTGGAAATTTTCCTGTACTCGATTTAACTCAATTTCATGCTGGTCAACCAAGATTTGCTGTACACGTATTTGCTCGTTTACCGCTTCGGCCTGGTTTGCTAAAGCACGGTCACTTTGTTCAGCCTGAGCGTTGATTGCCTGCAATTCCCCTTGAAGGCTATTGCGAGTAGATTGTAGATTTTGACGTTGCATTGCGTCTTCAACGGCCACATTGGCAAGCTGAGCCTCTAGCCCGCGGATTCCGCTTTGTACTTGTTCTAACCTAAGACGTGTGGCTGTATCATCAATGCTTACCAGTATATCTCCGGCACGCACTTCCTGTCCTTCGCGTACTGCAAGATTAGTTAACGACCCCTGCGCAGTTGGAAATACACTTACTACGTTTTCAGCCACTACTATACCCTGCTCCATAAAACTTAGTGAAGCAGTTCGGGGTGTAACTTCTGTAAGCCGAACCGCCACTGGCATCATTGAATAATAAATGCCCCCAGCCACAGCCGCCAATACAATCACCGCAAAAATGATAAATTTAACCGATTTTTTCATTTTATATGACCCCCTTATTTGCTATGCAATTTGACCACGCGGTCAACTATGAGATGATTATCTCATAAATTGACCGCGTGGTCAATAGTTTTTTTGAGGCGTTTTTTCACAACAGTAAATGGCGCGTAAAGCCGCTATATAAGCGACCTTCATCTACTTGTTCGTCATTCACAGCAATCTGGTAGGAGGCTACTCATTAGTTGAGTAGCCAGCAGTTGACTTTCACAACCCTAGATTTTCGCCATGCGTGGCGCACCAAAAAAAGCAATAAACGAATACTAAATATGCGTTTATTGCTTTTTGGCAGATAACTTTTGATAAATATGTAGATTTTCCTTCCATCGGCAAAATTTATTATGATGTAGGATGTTTTGCAAATAAATCAAGTTAAATGTGGAATCCTAGTTTGCAAGTTCATGAATCACCATATACTATTTTTCAAATCATTTTGCAACTTTCCCGTTATAAGCATTATATGCCGCCATCCATTCGAATATCCTATTGCGTCGGAAGGTTGAATTTCTCCTGTTTCCAGTTTATCTATAATGAATTTATGTTTCTTTTGCCGGGAATAATTTTTGCTCGCAAATATATTTTCATCCCTAAGAGAAGTTAACTCGTTTTTTGCTTCATGAGCCATTTCCCATACTTGGAACGAATGGTTTGACCAAAAAACTGGGATATCTTCATGTTCTTCCATATCAGCAATAACTTCGTTATAAACTTTAGGTCTTCTGTTGGTTTTATCTTCTTCATTCCATGAAGGGTTTTCGTGACCCGTTATTCAGAACCTCAGATAAATCCTTTGTTTCAACGTTTTGATAACCACAGGAACTACACAATTGACTACTGGCGAAAAACTTATCTGCGTAGTGAACATATGAACCTGAAATATCGGATTTATAAGTAAGTTGTCTGCCAAGTTCAAACCACGACTGGTCAAGGATAGCTTTGGCTAGGTTGTGATTTTTAACCATACCTTTGATATTCAAGTCTTCAATACCGATAAGTGAGTAGTTTGCGTAAGCAATGTTGACAGTTTATGCAATCCGTCATTGCGAGAAAAAGTTATCTTCTCATGTAGGCGTGACACCTTGACCTGTTGTTTACGATAATTGATAGACTTCTTTTCGCCTTTTCGTGAACCTTGCTTCCTTGAAAGTGACTGTTGTAACCTTCTTAGCTTTTTGGCATATTTTCGGCTTGGTTTATTACCTTCAATGGCAGTGCCATCAGATAAAACTGCTAATGTCTTTACACCAACATCCACTCCATATGGTTACCTTTTATCCTTATGTTAAGATTATCCAGTTGCCGAGTTCCCTACTTTGCCCGTATACAATAAAAAATGGGTTGGAGCATGTAATATTCCAACCCAAGGCAAATAAAGCGGTGTGAATCAGGCTAATGTAGCTTACTCCTTGCGAAAAATTAATTCGCTCAGTATTTCTCTTAATTTACTTCAAAGGCATCCAGTTCCTCTAGGGAAAGTACGCGCTCCATGTCGGGGTCTGGTTCGTTACTCATTGCTGTCGTTGTCTTCTACGGATTCGAGTGTTTCCTCATCTTCCCGCATTGCCATTACAAGACCTGTTGTGGTGATTGTTTCGGTCGTTGGATTACTGGGATTTCCCGAATCCAATATTACTTCAATGCCTCTTGTTTCAGCATCCCAAGTAACAATCGCGCCGAAAAATTCGCTTATG
>Ga0123355_10012338_pt1 | contig 13235 bp, 6 predicted proteins | sample TergutEmb28metaG_3_FD_89872 | JGI IMG/M metagenome (GOLD analysis project Ga0123355, IMG submission 89872) | Embiratermes neotenicus P1 segment gut microbial communities from Petit-Saut dam, French Guiana - Emb289 P1 | ecosystem: Host-associated > Arthropoda: Insects > Digestive system > Gut ... | reverse complement strand
TTAAAAAGTTTTTAAAAGAAGCTTCTAGAATCTTCAGAAGGAATACGTACCATGGGAATTCTACCGAATGGTAATCCAGTGAAATTGATGGGAGGGACTCTTAAAAAATATGTAAAAAACAAACGTAATGCTTGAAAACTATTTTGTTTTTGGATATGATGCTGCATATTTTGATGGATAGACAATAATATTTCAGAAAAACTTTCTTTCTCAAAATTCTGTTTGAATTATTTTACTCTAAAAATGGAGGCGGTAGTTTTTACAAAGGATATTTCCCATCTGCAAATTTACATGACACGATTATCCACAAGAGATTAATATTCATATGCACCGCCCTAAGAACTACAAATTTTACACGGATGTAGGGTCCGTAATCGTAAAAATATATTATGATAAAATAACTTTATAAACATTTTGTTTCTCAATTTGTTTGCCTTTACCTCTTACGTGTTGAGTGCTTATGCATACTTGAACAGAAGTTCACAAACTTTTGTTGTAAATTGAGACAATTAAAATTGAAACTCTCTAGAAAGATCTCGAAATGAAACGTGTATGCTTTTTCACTTACAATAAATGGCTTAAAGGTTTTGAAAAATTAACTCTGTAAAAATTTTCTGGCGAAGATGTTACGTAACTAACGAAGACAGCGCTAGCCTCTTGTAACAATCAAATATAAACTTGTGTATGTGTTACCAGAATGGTGGTTATGCCATATAAAATACGCAATATTCTTTCCCTAAGAAAATAATTGTGGTTCTTTAATAATTCATTCAAAATTCTCATGGGTAAGTGAGAAGCCGAAGTTCGATAAGTGGGGTAATTTTAATAAATTTAAACGTTCTGTAACTTGAAGAAATATCTGCTAAAACTATCGAACCAAGGTGTGCTCATAAAGAAATCGCAGGGACTTCTTCTCTAGTTCGTTCAAAGGGAAGGGACAGTGAGCAATGCACAATAGACATTTCTTCTAATTATGTTATCTGTGGGAGGCTGGTTATCGTATTCGACAGTGTCGAAGCTATTACATCATAACTCGAAACTACCAGTTCTTTAGTGTTCCAAATTTGGTACAGGTTTCTAAATTAAGAATTGTGCAGAATATTTGATAACGCGTTTACTGAGCCCTTTAACTTGTTATTTTATATTAAACAAACAACACAACCTAAATTCAAATATCAGCATAGAGACAATCGAAAATATCAACATTGTATTTCAGAACAATATCAAGGACTCAGCATTATGCAACCGTATCAAATGAGCTATCTTCATTTCCATGGCTAGTAACAACACATGGGTCTTGTAGAGAGCCGGGAGAGGGAAGTTAATATACTGAAAGGCTACAGGGTGGTCGATATGGAGCTCGAAACCCAACCAGGCAGAGATTGTTGTCTTCCCCAGACCGGTTCTGGGGCTCTCCCAACTTCCTACTAAATTGATACCAGAGAGAAGCGGCCAGGGCGTGAAGCTAGCCGCTCACCTGCATCCAGTGCAGAGGTCAAGAAGGAATGGAACTACAATTCTATCCCCTTTACATGCTTTCAGTGCATGGTGGGGACAATTTTGTGTGACTGTTTTCTTTACGTCAAAGCAAGTATTTATGAGAAATTATAACGAAGGCTTAAATCAAAGAATATTATAAGTGAAGCAGCACTACAATTTACCTAGTATAAAAGTTTAAACAATTTTAACTTATACAAACTATTAATAAGAGGAACTATTTATTTCAAATTAAATTATTTGTCTTATATTTTACGAGAACTGATAAAACAAAATACCATCTTCGTTGAAGCAGGCATTTTTATTCCCTTTGCGTTATTTATTGAAGAGTTGCTGATAATTCCAAGTGTACGCAAGCGTTTGGATTCACATTGCTAACTAAAGGGTCAACTTGATTACACAGTAATAAATGTTAACATGTAAACTGCACACCCTTCGGCCCTTTTTATTTAAATACAACTATTAATTGTGAAATTTAATTAGGCATTTCAGGTTTTGTTATCTGTACAAGATACAGACAAAATATTATTCACACAGACGCATTTCATTATATTTGGTGCTTATACATACTCTGTACTGGGTAAAATATTCTCTGTCTTTGAATGTGCTACGTGAATTGCTCTCAAATTACTCGTATAATAATATTTGACTACATTCTCTTCATTAATTTACACCTTACATTTACAGAGAATATTTTATACGCCATTTCCTTAATTCTAATTAAGGTCAGCCAGGAACTAGTTAAACGTTTGACTATACAAACTGAGTTTGAAACACAGCTGCAATGAGGAAAAATGAAATTGATAGTATACCTGTCACCCTAGGAAAAATTCATAAGATTTAGGTTTCGTTGTCAAAAGTGATTTGAATGTCACTAATAGGAAACAAAACAAACAAATTTCTGGAACACCCTCGAATTTATGTTCACTGTCTGTAAAACCGATTTGGACATTTTCACCAAATAATTAAGAAAGCTTTCCAAAATCAAATGGAAATAAGGATGGCGATTTATTCAACTGTTCTGTAAAATATGAGAGAGTAAAAAATATATAAAGAAATACAGAGTTCATGTAAGTAAATAATCCATTACACATAGGAAATGCATAATTATCATAGGATGGTATATGTACAATGTTCAAAGCAAAGGATAAAAACAAATTGCACGTAATGAATGCCGTAATTTTACACGTCTTCCTGTAGAATGCTAAACAGAAGTCTTCCCAGCTTCATAATGTCGATTAGAGACACATACAGACAAATGTTTGTTGAACTTTTAAAATAATCATCAATAGCTCGGTCAGTGAAGTGATTAACTATAAACTGTGTACCAGGATTCTATTTTCATCACTGATAAGGACTCTTCCGTGCTATTGCAAACACACACACTCGTTTGCTCACAAAGCTTCCTATAAAAGAGATTTCGAGTCCTGTTTTGTTTGAAGAAAATGCAAGAAAGCATGAAGAAAATCACTTGTGTTTTTGTAGTGTTCGGTTCAAGAATGCGGACGGATTTACTCTTCCTTCTTTATTCGTATGGCTTTGTGGGAATGTTTAATCGGATACAACTCGTAGTAAGTTGGGAACAAGCATAGGCTTCCGTGAAAATGAAGTACAATTCCAAGCCAGATCGCGAGAAGTCATGGAGGTTATGAATAAATGAATTATCTTACTAAAAAAATCATTCTTTTTCCTCATCTGATAAGGTTTAAAAATAACTCGACAATATTCCCACTTCATATTTACTAAATTTTGTGCCCGAAAAGATAATGGCAGCATTATTCCTTTTGCACCAGTAGCACACCACATTCCACCATCATTTACATGTCATCACTTTATTACCCAAAATTTGTGTACTACGCTGTGCATGCCAAATCACACAATAATTTCCATGCTGACGCAATTCGGCATCTCCTGATGCCATCTTCAGGGAGTTCAGTTTTACCGTAATTTTCCTCTGAACACATCAACAGAGTGATTTCTTAAGTGGCGTGTCATGACTATAGGCACTTATTAAACATCTGTTATAAGATCGTAGTTTAAAATCACAGATGCACAAATTTAAAACATCATTAAAATTCTTTAGTCTTATAATGTCTAGTATAATAATTAAAAGTAAAAACACATAAAATCACTTAATATTACTGAAGCTGAATTTCAGGCGCGTGTGGATATGTGGGTGCAATAACATGTACCACAATATCATCTGGTGTATGTTTGTGGAGACCATGTACAATCCCAAGTAGGATACATTCTCTAGAATTCAAATGTAACATGAATAAGAGCGGTATGTATACAACAGTAAATTTAATGTTTGTTTATTCACAAAGTGTTTTGTGACTTACTGTTATTTTGTGCTGTTGTTACGTCGTATATGTGTCGGAGGGGCTAGGTACGTGGGAAGATTCCAGCATTGTACACTGCTCCATAAAATTAAATACAAAATATTACTCTCACAGAAATATTCTCCTGGACGTGCTTATAAAAGTGGTCCAGTAAAATCGAAAGTTACTTCTATCAGAATACGTGTCTCTTTTCATTTGTTCTGTAATACAGAAAGTGTTACAGATTTTTCGCCTCTTGATAAACTACTCGTGTTGAAGAAAGAGAAAGAGCAGGATTTATTGAATAAAGAGAGACCAATTTGACGTAATTTGCTTTGTTATTTCATTATTTAATGCTCAACATGTTTCGGATGTTAATACATCCATCCTCAGGATCTTGCGACTTATTTGTTGAGTTATTTCATGGATTGTATTGTTCTGGTTCGAAGTGTGTTGTTGTTACGTTGTGGTGTGGCTGTGATGGTGTGGTATCCGTATGCAGGCTGAGGCACTAGAACAATACAACCCATGAAATAACTCAACAAATAAGCCACAAGCTCCTGAGGATGGAAGGATTAACATCCGAAACATGTTGAGCATTAAATAATGAAATAATAAAACAAGTGACATCAAGTGGGTCTCTCTTTATTCAACTATCAAGATGATGCACGGTCCAATAAACGCAGGATTTATTATTTATAGAAGTAGGTTCTGACAACAAAACCCCCTCTAGAGTACATTTATTTCATTTTCGTAAACAATACATTTTTTTTTATTTTTCAACATAATTTAAAAATTCTAAATTGTTTTTGAGACTGATCAGTTTGTGTCAGCGTGTTCTTAGGTATATTCGTAACGAAGATACTGATAAAAATCACCTATAAATTGGACACTTACACGAGATAATGTAGCTTCTTTTTTGGGTTTCGCATTGGATCGAATTCCGCGTATTTAGCGGCGGTTTGCTGCATTTCAACTCACTTCTTTCACTTTCTCTTTACAGGTATTCTTATACAAATGTCAGCTTCGCTTGCGCTGCATTCACAAGCATATAAATTGAGAGAACCAGAAAGCTAATCGTTTATCTTCATATATGTGTGTGGAGATCTTCGTCAAATCTTCTGTGTGATTTTTCGGCTTCCATAGGAAATTTACTTGCAATCCTTGAAGAATATTTGATTCTATATATCCTACAGAACATGAATGAATTTATTACCTTTTGTAGAGAACTGAGGAAACTCTGATACTTCTAAACTAAGTAATATACAAGAAAAGAAATTCTTTTAGAGAGTTGGTTGTCTTTATTTCTTTTCTTTCAGACCTGAACGCAGGGATCTATAAATTCCAGTAGGTTTAAACGGTAAATAATTCAATTTAAAATAGAAAATCCTTTACTCATGAAGACGTGATATTTAAATATTTTTGTAAGCGTGCTTCTCAACTTTTAGTTTGCCACTGCAGTTTCCAGGGCCCTCGGAGACGTAGGAAGATGTTTGCAAATATCTGTATGCGCGCTCTCGCTTTAGACTATATTAACAGTTAAACGTTTTTATTAATTAAGCTTATCTGTGATTTCACATATTATATGAATACTAGCTGAGCGTATTTGAGAAGCGCGTAATCGAATCAGGTGGGGTTATTGTTTATCTTAACTGAGAGTTCTGTGGTTTTGGTCAGTCGCCACAGAGAATGATGGGCCAGAATCGAAGAAGTAAAAGCCAGACTATTAGCTAATCATGATTTATATTTGGTTTTCTTCAAACTTATTTCCATAAAACAAATGTCCCTGCTGTAAGAACTTATACCTCGTAATTCAGTCTCTATAGCCTAGTTACATATTCTGCGCAGTTAAAGGAATTCGATATCAATTTCGTGAGTCGTATTTTTAATGGAAGTTATTGTTATAAAATTTGTAGAGATTGTATAAAGTGACTTTCAGTAGAGCAACATATATAATATCTTATTAAAGTCGTATGATCTAGGTGCCAATTTGTCTATACAAAAGCAAGTAGTTATTGGCTGGCGGATTATTGATAAATAACCTAAGCTCGAATTTCATCTGATACCACTACGGCCAAAATCTCATCATGTCCTTAAGCACCACAGTTTGCAAAATTATTATTTTTTTGTGCTGCATCAGCCCAATTAGGGTTAGGTCACCGCATTGCTAAGGTCTCTAGATCACACACAATTAGCCTCGCACACAGACTGAGTAAGACTCCTCTGCACGAGGGATCAGTCCGTCGCAGAGGCTGCTACCTACACCACACACAACGAACACAAGAGACGAACATTCATGCCCTCAGCGGGATTCGAACCCGGGATACCAGATATGATGCTGCTCCAAGTCTACGCCTTAGACCACACGACATCTGATATCGTCTTTTGAGAAAGTGTGGAGGGATGAAAATAAGTTTATACCTCACAATGTTGTGTTTGGACTTAGGATACAAGTGAAGAAATGAGTTTGTTATGACAGCAGCCCAAGTTAAATCCCAGACTGGTTCTTGTGGCACTTGCTGTGGACAATGTGGTATCGGGAAACGTTTTTCTCCGAGTACTCATTTATTCGTGTAACACTAATGGTAAAAAACACTTAAAACTGAAAAGTTACTTTTACCTAATGACAGGTTTATCGTTGAAGATAGGGTTGCTTATGTTCGCTAATAGCTGATTACGTTGTTGCTATTGGACTGAAATTGTGTGAGTTGAAATAAGCTGGACTTTTCACTCGAGTGAAGAAAAGAAATGTTTACGGAGTAGGTCTATTTCTGTCCCGTCAGAGAAGAATAAACCCGCTGTTATAGGGTGAGTAAGAAGTATGTGGGTTTATACAGAAACTAACGAAGATGTACGAAAGAAACAAGAAGAGTTAAACTTTACTGCCTTGTACAAAAGACAGAAAGGATTTTACGGATGCAAGTGCCATGTTCAAAAAATAAAACTTAGGTACGTGTGTTGTAGGAAACTAAGCTTATTGGACTCCGTAAGCTTCGAAAATAATGACGTGATTGATGAACGTTTTTAGGAGCGTTCACAAAATTGCTCAAAAGGGCTATCGGCTGCGTCATGTCAGCTTGTTTTGCCTTCCGTATTTTCATCTCTCCTTCTGTCCTTCGGTCTTTCCGTCTGTCCACCAGCATGGAAGAATTCAACTCCCATTGGACAGATTCATAGAATTCCGAGTTCGTATATTTTCTGAACATATGTCGAGAAAAATTAAGTTTCATTAAATTGTGACAAGAAAAACGGGTGCTATATATGAAGATCAATATAAATTTTTAATCATATCTCATTCATTTCTTCTGAAAATGAAAAAAAAAGTTTCAGAAATATGTATAAGGAAAACCAAATCACACATTTTAAACTTAATGAATTTTTCGAAAATTTTGCCATTCGTTTATTATGGGGGAAAATGTTGTACAGCCGTATGAGCTACAAATGACAATATGGCGCATGCGCATTGCATGTTGGGTACCTACGGCTACAAGCACACATACAGAGTTTGCAATAACTATTGCTTTTCCACTGTAACAAAGAATGCACGAAAGCGCCTCGATGTTACTTTACAAATACATTGCCTGTCTTGTTGATACTACTGGCACACATTTCATGCAAGGCTGTAGGAAACAAGGTAGGTATGACTTAATACCGTAGAGATTCACATTTAGCTACGGAAACTAAAAAATGCTTTCCCTTTGTGCCGCTGACGTACACATATTGCTGCCAGTAATGTAAGAAATATTAAAAGCTTCTCCATGGAAGCACATTAATGCGTTCTTTGCACTGTTGCGCTAATTACATCGCTGCCAAAAATTTGAAACGCAATTAAGTCTTTATGTAAAGTGGATGATACTTTTGTTCGAATCTAACGAGTTTGGAGTCTCTATATAGATTTTCGTAAAAGTCTCCAACATTAAATTTTACGAAAATCCGTCCAGTCTGAGCCGACGCAATATATGCGGGTAAACAGACAAAGAGAAAGACAGATATGACGAAACTCATAGACGCCCCTCGCAAATAAAGTGAAAGCGCTTGGAAGTCCTGACCCTAATTTATTATTTTGTTTATCATTTCTACATTTTTCCAGTGCGCAACAGCCTCTGGTGGGCCAGGATCTCCTAATTATCGAGGCTTCACGATCAAACTCAGACACACCACACTCAGTAGGACTCCTCTGGACAAGTGACCGGCCCGACACAGAGACCTGTACCTGACAACACACAACACTCACAACAAACAAACATACTTGCCCCCAGAAGGAACCGAAAACAGAATCCCAGCAAGCGAAGTCCCACGCCTTAGACCGCGTGGCCACTACTTTTTCTATAGAAAACAATATAAATGAACTTTGTTTTCCATGTAAATTGGGCGACATATTTGACTCATTGTGACCACATTTGGACTTTCGTGGCAGGTTTTCTTAAAAAGTACCCCGTAAAAAATTTCACGACATTGTGTCCAATATTAGCAGCGCTCATACTTGCGGACACGAAAAAAGCTAAAGGATACTTTTTGTCATTTATGCTAAGGCGTCTAATATGATAAAATATTTCATGGTTACATTCATTACAGTCAGATAGCAAGAAGCATAGCACAGTGACCGGCGACACTTCACTGCAGGACCATAAGTATAAAACTGTCTGTTTCTCTCTTTACAAAGAACTAGATATTCCCAATATATGATTTGACCTTTGTGTGCTAATTTTTTTTAGATGTTTGTGAAGTTCAAAACGGATTTAAAACACGCTATAGACAAAGACTTAAAATTATTAATTCTTGATCTTGTAAGAGCGTAAATTAGTATTGAAAATTTCAGCATAATAATCAGACACATATTCTTCGTCATCACTTTCCTATACCTCTCTTTTATTCTCCTTCTAACATGATTTACAGTTTATGTGTGCTGATAAAAGAAGAATCTCAAATTCATTGATTCTTCTCGTTCCTTTCCTGTCTCTTTCAATCCCAATCCTTTTCCTCTCTTACAGTATTTTGTTAAATTGGCATTGTGTGTTCATCCCATTAGTTTCATTCTTGTATACATAATTTATTCTTTTTCTACCCATTCTTTAACATAATAAAATAGTTATAGCAACGTATTTTATAAACTTCTTTGATGCTTATTAAATTCCATTATTTTTCTAAACATTTCATTTCTGATGTCGTTTCTTATTTTTAATACTTCTCAAAACTTTATGCCTTTTGTTGAACTTATGAATTTTTATATCTTTGCAAGATTTCGATTTTTGCTGTATACGTTGGTCTCGCTTTACAATTTTTCTTATATGCTTTGGTTTTGCATTGTTTTGGAAGGTTGTCTGTTCGATGTTAATTTACAACCACATCGGTGCGTCTTACACTTCGCAAAATAAAAACTTACTTTGAGTCAAAACAGGTGACATGGGAGGAACTGATTTTCTAAATAATCCCAAGTCTATTTTGATTGTTTAGACAGTACTGACCTTCCGGACTTAGAAGAATAAATATTTGAAAATTTAAAGTAAATTCGTGCACTGTCTCTTCAAAACATTTTGCTTTGCACAAGAGGATAGTTTTTTTTCTGATAATTGTTTGGACAGACGTGTATTCGCTGAAATGGACTACTAGCTAAGTACGTGTGTTGCAATGGAAAACGAGGAAAGTGTAAATATTATGCCAGAAAGTTTTTGCGTTAATCTTAATTTCATGTTTTACTCACAGAGAATGTTAAACGAATTCAGATTTACGAAGCTATAAATCTATATATATTAACTCGCATTTTAAAAATATTGCAAATAAATGCATTAACCCTTTAAACGCCGATTTAAATCCCATCTGCCATCTACTGGCATTATTAGGAGCTCACCTTATTTTCCACGTTAGCGGGTTAAGGGTTAAGGACAAAAAAGTGGTCACCCCATTCGGCGCTTGTGATGATACGAGAGCATACGTTCATTCTGTTCGGCAAACGAAGCTTTAAAGGGGGATCAAGACATACTTTAAAAAATAATATTTTGTCCTCAAGGCAGAAAGATTTAGGGCGCACAGAATGTAGTACAGTTGAAAGAGAAGTGAGATGATTGACATACTTTTTATTGCAGCGAAGTTTAGTCGATTTTCAGAGGTAATTTGTTTAGTACGCAATGGACGTATCAGTTACAAAATTAAACACGATTAGCATTTAAATTGAATTTTAGCTACTGTTAATGTCAACTCACGTTATGGAATTTTATCCGCTGTTGGAAACCCACAAAAGAGAGCTGCAGTTAATTGCTAAATTTTTGTCGCAATGACAGTGTTGTGCATAATTAATAGACCGTCCTGCGGGAGAGTAGAAATCTGGCAGAAATAAAAATGGAGAGAAGCAGGAGTTTAGGCAGGAAGAAGGAAAAGAAAGCCACACACACATACACACACAAACACACACAGAGAATAGGAGATTCTCAAAGCAAAGTGTAGAAAAGGTGGGGAGAGGAAGACTGAATGTTGAGAGTTGAGGAGAAATTAAAACTACTGCAATAAAATCTGGTGCCAAATAAAACCATTGAAACAACAATATCGCATCATAGCCGGGTTAATTTAAACGCAATGAAATGGAAGTGCCCAGAATTCAAACACATGAAAAAGATTACAATGGTGAAAAGCACGTATTGGTATTTTAATCAGACTTGAGTCTTGGAAGTGTAAAATCACACAGAGAAGCCAACCAGTGGAAAGAGAATGATTAAATGAATGACTGGATGAATATTCAACACTTCATGTGTCAGGCTCGATTTACGTCGCACCCAGATGTAACTGATTCAGAAATAATGAGTAAGGAGCGCGAAGCGTAAAGAACTTATTCATCGTTTAATTGTTTCCAGTTCTCTGTTGGATGACAAATATTGTATCTAAATGTGTGTCTCAGGATTGTATTTTAAGATATTTGTAATACATTTTCGTTTGCAGAAAAACCAATAATTTCAACATGTGTTAATTTCCATTATGTTTTATTCTATATGCACATTCCTATGTCAGCTCTGCCGAAGATATTTCTAGGGTATTTTTCAGCCACCTCTGGCATTTTGCTCTAGGAACAGAAGTCTTATTTCTTAATGGTTTATATTAATTTGAGTTATCAAAATAAAATTACTAAAATTATTACTCCTATTTTGAGACTAACATAAAGTCACAGTAAATATTTTACCTAATAAATCTCCGTACGATAATTAAGAAAAATTGATATGTTTATGACATAAAATAAATATATGTGTCTGATGATACTTTTGTGTTAAAATGTCCGTTACCTACAGTTCTGTGTGATTCTGGAAGTGGCATATCTTAATCTGATTCTGGAAGTGGTATATCTTAATCTGATTCTGGAAGTGGTATATCTTAATCTGATTCTGGAAGTGGTATATCTTAATCAGATTCTGGAAGTGGTATATCTTAATCTGATTCTGGAAGTGGTATATCATAATCTGATTCTGGAAGTGGTATATCATAATCTGATTCTGGAAGTGGTATATCATAATCTGAATACTTTATTTTTTGGAATTTTCCTTCACCCCGTTCTTGAAGTAAAAATTAAAACACAACTTCCTTGGGATAGAATCGTTCCTCGCCCTCAAGGAAAACGACAAATGTAAAACAATTACTGTAAAAACCTGGACAGGCCGTGAGGGCTCCAGGAGGTTGAGGCTCCAAAATTTCAAGACAGTCGGCACACGAACGTGGTAATATTGTCAGCCCCAGGTACAGGCCGTCTTTACACCCGAGAAAATATTCCGGGTGTTGATTTATGTTAGAAACTGGGTCTAACTCAAAGCCATAGTGCGGCCGGAAGAAATACGTCAATGATAAGTTCAAATGATCCCATCGTGAAATGAACCCACGACCTTGCGGGTTGTAGCGCAGTGCTTGAGGTAACTGTATTATGTTGTGTTTTAAGTTCTTGATTTATTTATCTCTTTCAATTCCTTTAATTCTTTTTGTCGAAAAACTGTTATTATTCTCTCATGGAGAAGAAATTAAGATAAGAATATTCCTTTAATTCACAATACTTTATCAGTCAGTGCGCAGAGTTTTCTGTGCAGTGACATAAGGTGCAACTTATCCTGCCGCAGTTCGATAAAATAATTCCCACCAACATTACAAGAACAAGGCATTCGAATCATTCTTTATAAATACTAATTCAATTCACATTTCATTTCTAAATTTTTTATATTTCCTGATCTATGTTCTCAACAAATAAAGCCTGAAATGTTGTAAAGAGTAATTGTGTTTTAGCCCTGTCTTTTCCTCCATACATGACTCGTACAAATCATAATATTCCTCAGGCGTAACAACGGAAGCGATGCTAAGAAAAGCACATAACGCATGTACGTCCTATTTATGTTAGGTTCTTACATTATATTTTCCTGGACAAACGTGTTCTCGGCACGCATTTCGAAGTAGACCATATTACTTATTTACAAGTAAATCATTCTTATTTGAAATGAAAGAGCAGCGCATGTTATTTGAAATAGCGGAGAGAAGACATTATTTTCATCTCTCTCTAAAAATAACCGATATCGTATAAGCAATGTTAATTAAAATAGTTGTAATTATTTTCTGTGATAATATCAGTAATCACGAATAAAATCGGAAATAAGACGCCCTGCAGTTTGGTAGAAATGAATTTGTATTTCACAAAAATGTGCTACCTGCATCTCTAGCGTTGGAAGGTTTCCTGTCATGAAGAAGGAAACACGTTATTCTCAGAACTCGGTACTCTTAGGGCGATTTCCGTGAACTTTATAATCACCGCCATTAAAACTTAAAACTGAATTATTAATTGAATTTAAAAAAGAGTTCATACCGAAGTAAATTATGTGTTATTGTACACCAAATTATGTTACTGTACACCGAATTATGTGTTACTGTTCACCAAATTATGTGTTACTGTGTACCAAATTATGTGTTACTATGTACCAAATTATGTTACTATGTACCAATTATGTGTTACTATGTACCAAATTATGTTACTATGTACCAATTATGTGTTACTATGTACCAAATTATGTGTTACTGTACACCAAATTATGTTACCATGTACCAAATTATGTGTTACTATGTACCAAATTATATTACTATGTACCAATTATGTGTTACTATGTACCAAATTGTGTGTTAGTATTACCAAATTATGTGTTGTTATGTACCAATTTATGTTACTATGTACCAATTATGTGTTACTATGTACCAAATTATGTGTTACTATGTACCAATTATGTGTTAGTATGTACCAAATTATGTGTTACTATGTACCAATTATGTGTTAGTATGTACCAAATTCTGTGTTACTATGTACCAAATTATGTGTTACTATGTACCAAATTATGTGTTACTATGTACCAAATTATGTGTTACTATGTACCAAATTATGTGTTACTATGTACCAAATTATGTGTTACT
>Ga0123355_10012336_pt1 | contig 13236 bp, 12 predicted proteins | sample TergutEmb28metaG_3_FD_89872 | JGI IMG/M metagenome (GOLD analysis project Ga0123355, IMG submission 89872) | Embiratermes neotenicus P1 segment gut microbial communities from Petit-Saut dam, French Guiana - Emb289 P1 | ecosystem: Host-associated > Arthropoda: Insects > Digestive system > Gut ... | reverse complement strand
ACTAAAACTAAAACTAAAACTAAAACTAAAACTGAAACTAAAACTGAACTGAACTGAACTAAACTAAACTAGTCATAAGTGTACAATGCAGCAAGGCCAAAAACATGTGAAGAATTAAAGGTGTGTACACTGCATCAAGACTGGCATTGAAGGGTTAATAATAAGATACAAGTAGACAAAAACTAATTACAGAATTACTATCTTAAATTTGTCTGTTCTGTGAACCCTTATTCTAAATAGTTACTTATTTCTTCTTAAGTACATTGTATTCAGCAATGAAAATCTTTAGCTTACAGCTGATTTTAGTAACTAATAATATACTGAAACAGTGAATGTTGAAACCCCCTAATTCAAATGTCCACTGACAGACTTCTGTTGTGTACTTTTTATGGCTCCATATCATGTGGCTATTTATGTCTAATATAAATCCCATCCAGTTTTATGTAGGAGGAACAAGACAGAATCCAAGAAACTGACATTATTTGTCCTACATGTCCACATATCTGTTTTGCTTATGATACATGAACTCTTTTTTCCAGGAACTGTGATTGTCCTAGCACTCAGCTTTTTGGCTCCATATTTCTACTACATACCGCGTGCAACACTGGCAGCTGTGCTTATTTCTGCAGTTTCTTTCATGATAGACTGGAAAATTCTGAATACTTTGTGGAAATGTGACAGTAAGTAAAAAAAAAAAGTAATAACTACTCAGCAAAACTCATGCAAAAGGAAAGCTAGGAAGTTACAACTGCAGAACATTTCTTTACTCTGTAATCAAACTCTTTGTAGTACATGCAAATAACATCTGGACAGGTATAACATGTTTTAAAATAAACATAACAGTTATTTCACTTCTTAGTTTAAGAGTCTTCATTCAGCTTGTAATATTACTGGAATATGGATGAGGGCTATAAAAAATGTGTCTAGATATCTACTAAAATTAATTATTTAATAGTATCACACATAATTTATCTCAGTGTTTAATTATTGTATGCTAACATTTATCTCATTATGAAGCTAGTGATGCTACTGATATCACTCTGCACAGTCATTAAATCCTTTTCCTTGTATTTTGTTAAATATCACCTACACTGAAAACATGTTTATTTTAAAGATATTAATTAGATCTGAAGTTATTTTAATGTATGTACCATGCATCTTGTACAGTTTATTACCCAGACCAACAAATGCACAACATATATATTAATAATATTTTACATATCATAAGCACTCCTACACATTGCAATGCATCTGCATCATCTTCAGGGAGTCTTAACCTTGTATTTTGCTAAAGTTAGAAATTATTAAAATTAAAATTCAATAAAATTAGTAGATTAAAATGTTCACGTGATCACTGTTGAACGATAAAATACAATCTATAAACCGTTAATAATTATAACACGTGGAAGTTGTTTATTTGGTGGCTGCATATGCAATCTGGACAGTCTTGAGAGTGTAATCCCTATGTTGGTGTTTCCTCCAGGATGCAGGAAACACCAGCAAGACTCATATGGATTACACACACACGAGTGTCCAGATTGCATACATGGCCACCAAACAAACAACTTCCACATGTTATAATTATTAATGTTTTATAGATTATACAAGGTGGTTCAAATATGACCGGGACTGATTTGTGTGTAAATCTGGTGACATCAGTCCCTTTCATATTTGAACCACCTTGTATTTTATCACTCAACAATGATCACATGAATATTGTAATCTACTAATTTTATTGAGTTTAATTTTAATAATTTGTAACTTCAGCAAAGTACAAGGTTAAGACTCACTGAAGATGATGCACATGCATTGAAACACGCAGGAGTGCTTACAATATATAAAATATTATTAATATATATGTTATGCAGTTGTTGGTCTGGATAATAAATAGATCTATAAAGTGTTTTACATGATGTACTGACTGTGTCATAAAATGACTAGGTTTTGAGAAAGCTGATAAAGTTTGATTTGTACTTCATATAAAGTAGGCTTGTACTTATGTCACACTTTTGAAAGGTAATGTTCACCCTACAACATACCATAAAGGTACAAAGAGGGAGTAGAGGTATGGTTCTACTTTTCTTATAATCTTGGTGTTAGATTGGGGATGGTGGTCAACCCCATGGCCTGGCTACTTTAACCTAGGGAAAGAACAGGTACCCATTGTGCAGGAGGTCAGTTACAATTAACCAAATTTCATCAAATACTATTCAGCAGTTTCAGAGATCAAACATGTAGACTGATAGATATGACCCCCTCAAACATGCATTTACTTTGTGCAGTTTGCTCAAAGAACACAATGGCAGATTTTTCTTATCTGTAAGCTTTGGGCATTGCTCCTACTATACTGCAGGCATTTCACATACTTCATACCCACCTGTCTATGAAGATGGAACAGACAGAGTGTTCCAAAACGTCGGCATATAAAATTCAGAAGCCAAGGAATTACCCAGAAGAAAGCATACAACATTCAGAACACAACAAAAGTTTGAAATCAAGAATTTCACTATCTGCCGACAAGACACCACTTTTAGCACAATAATTTTTATTATATAACTAGGCATTTTAGCATAAGTAGTAAATTTTGTCACTGGTATTCTGGTTACGTCAGAACTTCACAATTTTTGCTGGGATCCTATAACTTTTAGGCCAGTAATTTCTTTTCACTTCCAGTGAACTCCACTGCATACATAATCATTCCAGTATATCATTCACTACTAACAAGGAAAGTATACGGTTTGAGACCTTGCAAATTCTTTTTAAACTCCTGAGTAAAGCAAAATGGCCAAGCAGTATAACTCCATATTCAGATATTATAGAACAAATCAACACTGAAATTTTGTTTCTACTAGTTGCCAATGATTTGACATTTACCATTCCAACCATCAGTAGTCCAAGAGTTAAGGCAAGCAAATTCAAGTGTGAAGGTTTGTGATGGTTTCATTCTTCTTTTTTCACCCTTTCAACTTACAAATTTCTTTTTTAATTTTGATTCCCGTTTTATTTTAACATATGCATCAGATACCTGGATACTAACAAAAAGAGGTAGAAAACAAATAAACGTTTTTGAAAGGAAAGTGTGTAGAAGAATTTTAGGCCCAGTATATGACAATGAAAAAGAAAACTGGAGAATATTAACCAATAAAGAAATATATGCAATGGTTAATAAACCCATTATAATAGAGACAATAAGCTTAAATAGGTTAAGTTGGTTTGGGCATGTACAGAGAATGGAAGAAAATAAAATTCCCAAAAATGTATTATATATGAATTTGGAAGCAACAAGACTGAGAGGTAAACCAAGAAATAGATGGCAAGTTGAAGTGAGGGAGGATGGAAGACTAGTTGGTGGAAGAGGGAGGAAAGAAAGAGTATATAACAGAAAGGAATGGAAGAAGCTCCTGAGAACAGCAAAGAATCGTCGCATTCTGCACATGCCAATGGAATGAATGAATTAATGAATTTTAGTTATTTCCTTTCAATTTATTACAATGACAATTTTTGTACAAATATATTACTACAAATAACGTGAATGTGACACATCTCACTGATAGTGCAGCAACAAATGCAATTTTATAGCACACTACTCTCGTATTATATGTAAAAATATTTTGTATGGCAAATTATCTTTGAAGTAATATAAAATAAAATAAACAAAATAGTAATAAAAACTAAACAGTACAAATGTATGAGTTAAATAACTTAAAAAAGGAAAAAGGTAACTGATGAGGCCGAAACCTGTCACCTACACATTAGAAGTTGCTCACCTTAACCCCTAGCCTAAGAAGGGTTGACATGATCATCACCAAATCAATGGTGACTTGGTGAAAAAATTTCAATATCGGTAGTCTCAGCAGTTTATGAATATAAGGTCATACTGCTTGGTCAATTTGCCTTCCAGCAAGAGTTATTTATCCCCATAAAGTTTTGAACAAATCGGTGTGGACTCAATTGTGCACTTTCCTTGTATGTAACATCCATTCAAAATATCAGGATCCCAGTAAGAAGAAGCTGCGTTTCTTTGCCATGCAATGTTAAATTCTGAGAAAAAATGCAGTGCTTAGGGATACTGTACTTCATAATGTCATGTTCTGCTATACCAGCCCAAGACAAATGGATTAAACAAAAATTCGCTTTCAACTGACCAGTACATTATTTTTATATTTTACAGATCAAGTATATGACAAAAATCTTGTACACATACACATTTTATATGATTGGTCTGACTCAAGACAGAGACAGGTAGCAGGCTTTTGTGAATGCAGTGATGAACCTCCAGGTTCCATAAACTATGGGGAATTTCTTGACTAGCTGAGGACCAGTTAGGTTCTCAGGATTATACTCCATGGAGTTAGTTTTATTGTTTCTGAATACTGGATAGCCTTTCCTGGTATGAACTGAGCTTACATATAATACGACATGTGTTACACTTCTGCTTTGCAAATACCTATTTTTCTTACAGAGAGAGACTTATTCCTGGTGGTGCTAACTTTTGTATCATGCCTGGTTCTTGGAGTGGAAATTGGTTTACTAATAGGTGTCATCGCAAATATGATTTTCCTGCTCTACCTGTGGGCTCGACCAAATATCAACATCACTACCAGCAAGGTTAGGTAATACAGACAGGTGACTCTGTTGAGACGTGGCCTTACAATTATGTGCCACAGGTTGCTGCCTTTTCTGTTTGATCCATTGTAGGGATGCAGTGAAGCAACACTATAGACTGAAGGTTGCTACTCTGCTTGCAGTAATTTGCTGACATATTTCTCAGAGTTGATTACACCTGCGTAAGACAAAGGATCCATCATCCTCTTTACAGTCAGGATGCACCAAACACCAAATTTTAAGTAATGTGGAAGAAGCTGCTATATAAGATGTGATATTCTGTACTCCACCACCTGGCATTTTGTGTGCCCACACACCAACACAAATAAAATCTGTCAGAATCAATCTTGCCACTGTGAAATGGAGATACCAATTATACAAATATTCATCATGTGACTGCAGAGGTGTAAGCATCTGCAGTTTTGTGAGGTTATAGGCTTTAATAATTTTGTTGCAGTTCTTTCAAGACTTTCTTTGTGTTTGACATGGATTACACTTGACCACTTTGTGCTCCATGTGAAGATTTGAAATTAAGTCTGGTAGGCAGTGTCAGTCAAAATCCCAAATTAAGTTTCCTGTGATTGAAGTCCCCCACAGAGATGGTATTCAGAACCTTGTCAATCACAAACTGCCATGTTGACAGACAGTAAAATAAGGCATCAACATTTAGTACTAACACAAGAACAGTTATATGATATCAGAGCTTGAAAATTCATATCATAAGCCTCATGATTTTGAGTGCCTTGCACAAGAAACAGGAATGCAGAGAGACCATAAGGAACATAACAAAATGACCGAATCTTACAGAATTACAGGTGCACATTATCTCGTAATATTTGTGATTGATGTCTTTAGTCAGTACAAAACACAAAATATTGTAAGTTGACGTTTTCCTCTTTTAACATAAAGCTTTTTTTTTGTCAGGGGGTGTTGATTGGACATACATACACACACACACAAATAGATGCTGGATCACAAAAAATACATGTCTTATGCATACACTTCTACACCATGCTGTACAAGTTGGTGTTTTGTGCATCCTGAATGTAAAAACTATTATGGGTCCTATGTTTTCTGAAGATACAGTTCGCTCGGACAGCCATGTATGGTACATACTGCAAGCAGGCCAGTAACCACCAGTCTGTGATGTCCCTTTATCTCGCTTTGACTACAGCTAGCTAAGAAGTGTGGCAACTGCATATCGCAAAAAGGCTGCCTCCTGGCATAGATATCATATGTCTTCCCTGTACTGAGTTCTGAATTTGATGGCACTATCTACACACATCTACACCACTCTCACTGTGAACTGTCTGTTCATTTCTTATCCATGCACACTTGATTTTAGAGACAATATTAATTTTAAAAATTATAAGAGCTCTAATTCAATATTTTCTTAATGCTTTTTAGTGTTAAACTGGAATCTAGTACCACAAACAACATTTTCAGAACACACTCTGAACTGACTGTAAAATTAAAAATATTTAAAATTTAAATTTATTTAAATGTTTCTTCTTCAACAATTCTTCTCTAAAACTTCCAAACCACCTTTGAGGCATATCCAACCTCCTATTAAAGAGGAACTGGATGTTCCTTCCAGCAGCTAAAGTGGCCAGACCATAAAGACCACAATTCACCTCCATTTGTTCTGAGGTTAAGAAGGGTGGTGCTATACCTCTGCTTCCCCTATATGCCTTCACAGCATGTACAGGGTAAAAATTCATTTTCGGCACTGTTCTAGGAAACGTGTTAGTGACAATCCTTGCCTATGAATTGTTAGAAGTGTTTTTACTGGTTTCTAGAATCAGCTCCTACAATTTTATAAACCATATAGTATGAAATATTACTCACAAATGGCAGCAGGACAACTTCAAGCAATCCTTCACATGTTGAGTAAAAGTTCACTTACACTTCCCATGGAATGAGAGCATATATATTTATATATATAGCATGAGCACTTACAGGTACACTTATAGATGCAAATGGTTTAATCAACATGTAATTTACTTTGATATGTACATATCTACAGACTCCTACAGGTTGTGAGTATGTGATGGTCACCCCAGACATTGGTCTAATGTATCCAGCAGCAAACTGTATGTATACATCAGTGAACAAGGCAGGAATGAACCAGGATGGCAGTCTCCTGCCAGTTATTATTAACTGCACATATATTAAGGGATTGGATTACACCATAGCTTTGGTAGGTTCTTACGACTACTAGCAGTATGAGTATACTATTGTAAGCATTATAAATCATATATTAAGTGACAGTTTATTATGTGCATATATTGATAGGATATCACCTTAACACATGGTACTGGAGTTTTTGTACTTGTTTGTATTGAAGTGTGTGTGGTGTATTTACAATTTCCAAAAGTAATTCCATGTAGACCTACATTTATCATATGGCTGAATACTGGAAATAATTTGAACTATATTAATTATGAAACAAAAAATCGTACTATTTGTTGAATATCATAATAATTTTAGATTTGTTAGTGACCACCTTAAAAACAAAGATATAACATACACCACATCACATAAAAATACTGTGAAACTTTACTGAATATTAGCACTTTACTTCCTATTCTGTATTTTAAATGTGTACCATTTCCAAGCTTTTTAGAATGACAGTACACAAGGTGATGCTCAGGGTCAATGTAACACACACAAACTTCAGAAATTTTAAGACTGTTGTTTTTGTAAAATTCATATGTGTTTCTATGGTGGTTATAATGTCACAGATTAACTGGTTGATAAGACTGAATGACAGGTATCACAAAATTTTGTATGTAGTGCTCTTCTGTCTATATATTACATAGTCAATAATGTATGACTGCAGTATTGATTAATTCCCCAGGTCTTGAAAGCGATTTACAGGACTTACCAGAATAGACAGCAAATACTGATCCTTTTTAATGTTAAACCAGAAATTAAATTAATGTTGCAAAATACTGATGTGAAAACATTACGTTGCTGTGACTCAGAGGGAGAAATTATGGAAATTCTCTATGGTAAGAAGAACTAAAAATTTCATTTTGTTATATAGTCTACACTACATAGGTGTCACAACAAAATAAATTTGCAATTCTTTACTTCTTGCAGGTGAAAAAATGGATCAAGAAAAATTAGAGACAAAGCCACTTTTAGAAAAAGGCACTTCAGAGCATGAAGTTACAATTGAAAATGACATGAGCTCCAAAGAAGATCTCAATCAGTACTTTCTGAAGTCCACTGAATCGTCTGTTAATGAATGTGCAGAGGACAAAAAGCAGTAATATACACCTGTATAAGAAAAAGGGTTCTCGGCATGAATTAATCCAGTTGCAGTCTAAACACATTTGTTAGAAAGTGGTTAAAATATTTTTAAATAGACTGAGAGTTTATTCAGTAAGGCTTAATTTGCACACTTCCAATAACTGGCCAGAATTAGATCCTATGTATTGCTGGAACAATTTCAGATTGTTACAGATAAGGAGTGATTTATTTACTGCATTATAATTTGCTCATTAAAAGTTTCCTTTAAGAAATGTACATATTTGTACTGTATGTAGAGGTTTATTATGTACACAGAACTAAGAGGAATCTGTGAATCCACAAGCACATTTGTACTAATGTTTTATACTTACATATTGCTTAGTGCTCAAAAATTTTGTTTTTGTATGAAAATTCTTACACAGAATGTCCAATTGCAGAAATTCTCCTCTTTGCCATTGCCAGGGGACAGCATGACAAGTCCAAATAAAGATAATCATTTTGCCGGCTCTCAGTATTGAAGTCATGAATTTGGAAGTTGTTATGGTAAGGACTTCTAAATGTGGGAAAGGTAACAATTAGCACACATCTGGCAACACTGCTGAGAATGAATAAGCACATTTACCTTTCACATAGCTAGAGTTTCACTTGCGTGATACATCATTTGCTATTTGAATACCTACACGTATACTAAAAGGAATATGTGCGTATCATCTTCTTCCATGGACTCTGCAGAGGGATTTTGGTGGCACCTGTCTGAGAATGTGAGAGTCTCCAAATATCAAAACTTTTAAATGGTAGCAGAGCTAATAGGCTGCATCATCAGTGCTACTGGCAGATAAAAAATGACAGTACCGTTATTTACAGAGCAACCACCTGTAGTACCCTTTAAATACAGCAAGAACTTATTTGAGAGAGGATGGTGGTTATTTTAAGCAATTACTAACTTAAATTGTTTTTTGAACTTATTTCCAATAACAAATTAAACTGCCCATTTCTCTTTCAGTACTGGAAATAAGCAAAGCCATTTCCCTGAACTTCCAACCTGTAATGACCTGTCCTGAATTTAGGTGAAGTTAATATGAAATTACGTAGGTTTCCAGCTTCTTGAAGAATGGTGGTTGTTTTTTTCACACCATGCAGTAAAGTTTTGACATTTCACGAGAATGTACTGTTTCCATCTTCAGGATGGAATTCATATGTGGAACACTGTATATGAGTAACTTCATCAAATGATTTGTTTTATGGACCACTGAGCTCCAAGTGGGTATTGTTGGAAACTTTCTTGCTGCTGAGGTCACTGAAAATGAGAATAACATTCATGAGAAGTACAAATTCAAACACAAAAGTCCAGTAAAGAAAGATGTAGATTGATTTTCAGCCATTCTTTATTATTATTATTATTATCATCATCATCATCATCATCCTTGTTATCATCTTTATGCGGGGTATGTACAATTATATACTGTAACCGGCCACTAAGAAGGTAAGAAGACAAACTGTTTGTCTGGCCATTAGCACGTTTATATTGAAAAGGAAATTTAAACTTTTATTTTTGGTTTGCAATGTATGGAGGGATTTCGGTAGTTAAAATTCCTGAATGCTCTCAACATTTGCACCTGGCAGGCTATATGGGTAGAGATCTGACATGCCTCTTTTCCATACAAGGTTAAATTCTCTTGCTTAGTTGGTGGCTAGCTGTGCGCAGGTGTTCATTTGTTGGAGATGTTGTTACTTGGGTTTTTTCTGATGTGGCTTGCTTCTTTGACAAAGGGGGCAGACATAGAAGAATGAGCATACAGTGCAGTCAGTTGCGAGATTTCAGATAGTAAAGAGTTACAAAACAAGTAAGCGGCTTCTATTCACCCTGAGAACTAATTGTGCTTATGACGAGTTTACAAAGTATTGTAACCCAAAGTCGGGCAATTTAGGCAGACAGTTACAACAAAAGAATTTGGCGTCCAAATCCTGGGACATCGAAGAGGTAAATATCATCGCTTATTCATTGTTTTGAGGTGGGAACAAACACCAGCGAAGTCATCATGACAGTGCCAACAGTGGAAGTCGCACCAAGACAACCGCTAGTGGTGACGAAATCCAGGAGCAGTTTTGTGATGAAACCGCGGAGAGGAAGCCTACAAATCAACAGATAGGCTTCAACAGGTTTACCACATGGACACTACACATCATAAAATCCAAGTCAGTGTTCATGTGACAATCCAGTCACTTAGGAACCGACAGGCATTAGAAGAGACTGAAGAAGCATCTGCAATTGATGTTGAGAGTGAAAATTCAGTGATGAGTGGGAGAGAGGTAACAACTTAACAAGTGTAAGTGAGGGAGAACAGCAGGGAGATATGGGACAAAACCAGGAGAAAAGACTTGTTCAGTAGATTTTGGAAATGATGGGAGAAGAAAGGAAAAATAAGAAGGAAATTCTAGACAGTTTGGACATACGGAATGAAAAATTTGTTGAGAAATTAGAGTTGAAAACTACCAATTGCTCAAAGGACATAACTCCTCTCAGGTAAGAGACACAACAGAGGATCCAAGTTGTAAATAGTAAATTTAATAGCTTAAGTAGTGGTGTGTATGAGCTTTTGGAACTGCAGATGTCGGAAACCAAACATAACCACAAAGAAATGTCTAAAAAATTACATGAATCTAGGAAAGAGGTAGGAAGTAAATTTCACAGTATTCGGTCAGAAATTGTAAATCTCCGACAGGAATTGATTGTAGATATTTTTTGTGTACTGGAAGAAAAGTTGGAAGTGAAAATTAACGAACTAATAGATTGCAGACTGGGCAGTTGGAATCCAGTGTAGATCAGATGAGCGAGAAGGTTACTACTGTATGCGGCACTTACTGTCAGCCATCAGTTGGCATAGAGTTGAATCCTGTGCACTATATGACAGCCACACTAGATTGACTCCAAACTTTGTTCCATCAACTGTGTCATCTTCAGTTGCGGTGCCTTTTCTAAAGTCAAACTGGTTTCCGACTAGTAAGTTATTAGTATTTAAGTGTTCAGTTACTCTAATATATAATGCGTTTTCAAAAACCTTCAAGAAGGAAGTCAGTAGTGATATGGGCTTGTAATTATTTGGGTTCATTTTGTTTCCTTTCTTGTATGTTGGTTTTACAATTGAAAACTTCATATGGTCAGGAAAGATTCCTGACAAAATGGACTTGTTACAGATGTGAGTTAGTGGTGAGCATATGTAAGTAGCACTAACTTTTAAAGTTTGACAGAAATTTTTTCAAACTCATGCGAGATTTTGTTTTTGATGCTTTAATTATAGATATAATTTCCTTAGTTGAAAATTTCTTAATAACCAAAGATGGGGGTGGATGAGCATAATTTTGTTCTAAATAATATTGGGTCATAAAACCTTTGCATTATTTTTTTTATTATTTACTTTATTCTTATTTATATTGTCAACTATGGATGAGAAATAGTCATTGAAGGCATCAGCTATATCTTGTTGGTCTTTTAAGTGTTTATTGTCTATCAGTAGTTCTCGTATGTCGGTGTGGGAATAATGGTTATTAGTTAGCTTCTTAATGATTTCCCAAGTAGCTCTACATTCATTGTTCAATTTTTTAATTTTTGTGTCATAATATAATTTTTTTTTGCCTCCTTAATTACCTTGAGTAATATTTTACAGTATGCTTGATAGTGTCTTTTTAATTTCTCATCATTGCTGAATTATGCGTGTGCACAAATGGATGGATTGTATGGAGTACCAGAGCATGCACTGTATCGTCCTGTATTTTGCATACTTGTAAATAGTAGGTCACAGTCATAGTCCACCTTCAACAAAATACAAGATGCATGTTTGTATATACTGATGAAATTTGCTATGACATATCAAAATAACAGAATTTTAACTACATTTTACATTCAATAGTTTTATACTGATGTGAAGATGATACAAAGTACACATTATTTTAATGTATAACCAGTTATACAGCGCATTGCTCCACAGATTGAATCTAGCTGAGACACACTATATATGCAGACATTACAAATATAATTCTGTGTATTGTAGCTGCTTTTTGAGGAACTTGGTGTGAACTCCCTGAAGATGGAGTCTTAATAAAGCTATATGATAATGTGTATTATGTATCTGGCTAGTTTCATAAAAGAAAGTAAGTTAGATTAAAAATTCACGGAATGAACAACTTTAAAATACCTTACACAGAATTTAACATTTAAAGGTCCATGCATCGCTAATATATTCATAGAGTACAACCAACAAGATGAGGCGTTTCTCAGTTTATTTATTTCTGTAAGATGCTCTATATGTTTCAGACGGTTTTTCCATCCATCATCAGGAGCCTGGCCGGGCTAGCAGCAGGTACCAGTATTTGTCTGACAAATACCTGATGCTGTATATGTAGTTTTCAGCACCTGATGATGGAAGGAAAACCCATCTGAAACATATAAAGCATCTCACAGAAATAAATAAATTGAGAAACATCGCATCTTGTTGGTTGTATTCTGCGAATACCTTACACAGAACTTCGTCAAGTGCAGTGGAGTGTTGTGTAGATGTTCTCTTCCTGCTTAACTGATAGGTTCTGCCCCACAGTTTCTACCTTATATCTCCAAACAACATTCTACGAGCAGCCATGGTATGCCGCGCATAGGGGAGGTTTAACAATTGAAGACGGTAACTATATGAACGATAGCAGTGAAAGTAAACTTTATAAAGTATAATAAAAAGGCACTACAGCGTATGGCCAGCACTTATGGGTCAAGCAGCAAGAGCGACATTACATACCTGAATTCAATGCACTGCTGCAGGCTGTAAGGATGTGTAAAAAACTCTTCCACTGCGATACCAACTAACTCTCCCCAGAACACATTTTGCATGACCGAAACACGTTGAGATTTATACAGTTTACATAAACACGCAACGTTGATGAAAAAATGAAAAAAGAACAAAATTCTATTGCACACTAAGAAAACGGTGCGAAAATTTGTCAACAATTATCAGAAATTATTTTTGTGACTTTCGTGAAATCATGTCAGACTAGGGGAGATGCCAGATCATGGAACTCCATATTTGGGAAGTGTGACCTGTATTTACGACAAATAGGAATTGCATGTACGACAACGTTAAAAATAGATTAATCTGTGGAATGCTTGCTGTCACTTACTGAAGAATAGTTTCTTTGCAAAGTCTTATTTAAACGTGTAAATGTTAAAATTTGTAAAACTCTGTGTGCATCTATGGTTGTTTGTCTGTTTGTGTGTGTGTGTGTGTTTGTGAGTGTGAGTGTGTGTATGTGTGTGTGTGTGTGTGTGTGTGTGTGTGTGTGTGTGTGTGTGTGTGTGTGTGTGTGTGAAACACCGTGAAAATGGACTTT
>Ga0123355_10012335_pt1 | contig 13237 bp, 6 predicted proteins | sample TergutEmb28metaG_3_FD_89872 | JGI IMG/M metagenome (GOLD analysis project Ga0123355, IMG submission 89872) | Embiratermes neotenicus P1 segment gut microbial communities from Petit-Saut dam, French Guiana - Emb289 P1 | ecosystem: Host-associated > Arthropoda: Insects > Digestive system > Gut ... | reverse complement strand
GTTTCTTTCTCTTCAAAATGCAGTTTGTTTCATAATTCTAACTTATTTGGTTCCTGTTTTATTCACATTTTATATACAGGTGTGCTAAAATTTAAAAAAATAATTCCGGCGCCAAAAGGTTAAAATACACAATAATATCGCTCCTACATGTTTCGGTCTTTAATGACCGTCATCAGGGAGCTTTATCTGTGCCTGACTAAAGTTATGTTTATGTTAAAACACGCGGTAAAATTACGTCATTATATAAATTAAGTGACGTGGCAGAATGTTATGCTACCTAGTAACGATACCTGTTCTCTTATTTTAGACTTGTAGATTAAAATAACTCAATAAGTATTCAATAATTCGGAAGTTCTTGGCCACGGTAAAAAAAATATTCTAAACTCTGTTACAAAATGTGAAAATATTGAACACGTTGGCAAGTTGAACACACAGTGACCGAGAGGTATAGGGCATATCGAAGCTGACAGTTGGAATATCATAGAGTAAAACAATCAGAGAGTCAATTTTGTACTAACCTGGGAAGAGGTATTCTGAGTAGCTTAATATTCACAGTGAAAATACGAACACAGTATATTTAATTACACACACAAACACACACTCATATATACCACGTATATATATATATATATTATTTAAGAAGTCTAAAATTTACATTGGAACATTTAAAACGCTCCTACGTGTTTCGATCACACGATCATCATCAGGGAGCATAAATTGTTCCTTGCTAGAGTTATAATTATAACTATAAGTTTAGCAAGAAGCAATATATAAAGTTATAATTATAATGATAACTTTAGCAAGGAACAATATATGCTCCCTGATGATGATCGTGTGATCAAAACATGTTGGAGCGTTTTAAATGTTTTAATGTAACTTTTATACTTCTTATATAATGTATATATATATATGTGTGTGTGTGTGTGTGCGTGTGTTGGTGTGTGTAATTAAATAAACTACAGAATGCACGGTGCAACGAAAAAATACGAACACAGTATTTCAAAGACTTATCAATTAGTGAAGGAATCCATTTGCCAACAGAAAAATGCTTTCTGGCACTTATTTTTGTTTACTTCTACCAATATTTTACAGTAGTCTGAAGCCCACTGGAATCTCAGTACTTAAATTGGCAATTTCCTTTTCTGGCTATGATTTCCAAGAATCTATTAATACACTTACGCACATGATGGCCATTGATCGATACTACTAAGAAATCACCATTTTCCTGAACATGCACGCGATGAAGTTAAACTTGGTAATTATAATGGCCACGTGAATTGGAAATAAATATGTAAACGTGATGGAAATGAATGATGCAAGATGCAAGTATGAAATTTTATTTGTAAATTTGCTGTTAATGCTTTTATAGTTTCTATCCATACGCCATTAATTTTATTACAGATCACGTGTTTTAATTCCGGGACCAATTTTGACGACACCACCACAAATATCAAAGTACAGTTCTGTATTATTACTAATATCATGTTGTTGATAATTACAGTAGTGGTTATAGCAGTAATGTCTCCTTGTAGCACTGTCCTTGATAAGCTAATAGTTGCTTATCTGGACGAAGACATTTCTGACATCATCTAAACCAAATAACACGACCATGTTTGCAAGAACTGTCAGTAGTAGTAGTAGTAGTAGTAGTAGTAGTAGTAGTAGTAGTAGTAGTAGTAGTAGTAGTAGTAGTAGTAGTGAAGTAGCAGTAAAATAACAATAATGTCGCAATATACTTAAGCGCCCTTTCAACATTCGTGATATTAAAGAAAAAAAGGAACAGAGTCCGGGTAGGGAAGCATGTGTCTGACATGTTTCCGCTTAGGTATGGTTTGAAACAAGGAGATGCTTTATCGGCATTGCTTTTCAACTTTGCTTTAGAGTAAGCCATTAGGAGGGCATGAAATTAAATGATAAACATCAGCTTTTGGTTTATGCTAATGATGTTAATGTATTGGGCGAAAACACACAAACTATAAAGGAAAGCACAAAAGCTGTAGCAGTTGCCATTAAGGAGATTGGACTACAAGTTCAATACTGATAAAACTATGTACATGATCATGTCTAGAGATCAGAATGCAGAACGAAGTCACAATATAAAGCGTGACATTATTTCCTTTGAAAGGGTGGATGAATTCAAATATTTGGGAATAACCTTAACTAATCAAAATTCTATTCAAGAAGAAATTAAGAGCAGATTTAAGTCTGGGAATGCTTGCTATCATACGGTGCCGAATTTTTTGTCTTCCAGTTTGCTATCCAAAAAGATTAAGATTTACAGAAATATAATTTTGCCCGTTATTTTGTATGGGTTTGAAACTTGGTCGCTCACATTGAGAGAGGAACGTAGGCTGAGGTTGTTTGAAAATAGGGTACTGAGAAGAATATTTTGGCCTATGAGGGACGAGGTAACAGGGGAGTGGAGAGAACTACATAATGAGAGGTTTAATGGTCTCGCCTCCTCACCCAATATTGTTCGGATGATCAAATCGAGAAGAATTAGATGGACGAGCCATGGGTGAGAGGAGAGGTGCATACACAGTTTTGATGGGGAAACCTGAGGGAAAGAGACCACTTGGAAGACCCAGGCATAGATGGATCTTCGGGAAGTGGGGACATGGGCTGAATTGATTTGTCTCAGGATAGGGACAGGTGGCAGGCACTTGTGAATGCGGTAATGAACCTTCGGGCTCCATAAAATGCGTGGAAATTCTTGACTACCTGACAATTGGTTGGCATCTCAAGAAGGACTCTGCTCCATGGAGTACGTAAGTAAACAAAGAACACGAAGCTGCAGTGCTGACCCGATTCACATGTCAGACATTGAAGCAGGTGGCAATGATCCTACCTTAAGTGTTGTGGATCTCTGCTGTGGTAGAGTTGCCTGCACCCCTGCAGGACCGAGCCTAGAAACACGTCAGCCCTCTAGCCCACCTTGCTTGTCACAGCGAAGTCCTGGCCCACTGCGTCATTCCGGGCTCAGTAATCAATACGGTGGGCGGACGGACCAGCTGCACTAACTGGTAGGGAGGTTTCATTTGTAGCCTTCTCCGGGATTCAATCCGCGCTACCACGGAAACCGGAGCACCAGAAACTTAAATGTTGTGCAAATTTCAATGACCATATATTACGACACCCCTTTGGTCCAGGGAATAGGACAGATCGTACTTTTTATTGATGGCACAGTTCCGTTGAAATATGATTAGAAATAGTTTGTTTTGTATCTTTCTTAACCCCTTTATTCCTTTCATTTTTTGTATTTGTAACTATCTCATGTTAAGGTAAGAACATAGGATGTATTTTTGAGGTGCGTCATCCCAATTGTGTTTGTTCAAATAACAAGAATTTGGTGTATTATACCTTCAGTCGAACACAACTTAGTATATTAGGAATACAACTACATGTTTCGGCCCTATATGTGGGCCATCTTCAGGTTGCGATCTAACTTTTCAGGGCATGCTATACAAGCATGTGGGGCGTTTTTTGGGTATTGGGGGTTGGGTGGTGGAGAGGAAGGGGGACGATATCTCGTTGTCCCCTCCCCCACCCAACCCCCAGTACCCAAAAAACGTCCCACATTCTTGTATAGCGGACCCTGAAAAGTTAGATCGCAACCTGAAGATGGCCCACATGTAGAGCCGAAACATGTAGTTGTATTCCTAATATACTACTAATTGAAATATAGTTGTGTTCGACTGAAGGTATAATACACCAAATTTATCTTATTTGAACATAGGCTGTGTTCGAGAATGGGGTGCTAAAGAGGCTGTTTGGGCCTAAGAAGGAGGAGGTACGAAGAGACTGGAAGAAACAGCATAACTAGGAGCCAAATATTATCACAGTATTCAAATTGAGGAGGATGAGATTGGCAGAACATGTGGAACTTATGAAGGAGAAGATATAAAAGGGGTTTTGTTGAGGAAACGTGAATGAAAACCACACTTTGAAGACGTGGGCATAGATGGAAGGATAATATTAAAATGAATCTAAAAGAAGTAGAATATGGTGGCGTCAGCTAGATTTTTATGTGGCTTGGATGGAGACAAATGGTGGGCTCTTGTGATTACGGACACAGAACTTTCAAGTTTCATAAAATTCTGGGAATTTCATGACTAGCTGAGGAACTGTCAATTTCCAAATGAAGGCTGTCAACTATGCATTTAGTTTGTCCTCCCCTTTTCATTCATAGCTAACATTTGTATTTCATCATCACAGTATAGTTATGAAGCAAGCAAGGCGGAAAATGATAGGTAAAGTGATCCCGTTTCAGGCCCAGGGTAGCCCAGAGGGTGGGTAGAGGTATAGCTTTACTCTTCCATGACCGCGGTACTAGAAGGGGGTGAGTGGTCAGCAGCACGCCCCGGCCGCACTTTACCCCTGGAAAGACCCGGTACCCATTTTACAGGAGGCTGGGTGGGCCTCAGGGCCGGTCTGGACGAACGGAAAATCTCGTCCCCACCGGGATTCGATCCCGGACCGTCCAGGCCGTAGTCAGTCGCTATATCGACTGAGCTACCCGGCCGACAGAAAATGATAGGTTAATATGAATTAATCACGTTCTCTTGACAGTTGATACTTTAATTCGACAAATTCCCGACACAAGCAAGTACACAGAAACGTCATACTGTCTTCTGGGACGCGGCGCGGTGTAATTTTGCAGTTAGGTGCCAAGATTTAAGAGGAACCTGCTGTTGCCTTCTTCAAAGTAGAAATGCAAGGCATTAGAAACAACTAAAAATTAATGTTTATACATAATATTATATAAAAGACACAAAAAATTGAACATTGCCTTCTGTTGACACCTCCACCACGAAGATAGAGACAGCAGTTACGAATGAAACGTCGGTACCTCTCTCTTCAAAGAATCCTGATGTGTGTTAATTCACGATAACAACACTGTTCTACGCTGTTCACTGTGTGAGGTGTATTTGGTAGTGTATGACTCAGAATTAAAAATGAGGCAGTATTCAGTGCACGGTCGTCTATAGTTAATCTGTCTTCTCCCCTCAGATTATATGTAATTACATCACATGCATATCAAATGTGTTCTGTTATAAGTGGCTGAAAATTAATGTGTAATAATGGCATCAAAACAAGTAGTTTACTTAGTATTTTAAGTCGGCTAGGATCTTGCTGAAGGACCAGCTCCGATCCACTGCCGATAAGATCCTTCTCTTCCTTTCCGCGTCCAGCCGACTGTGTGGCCCAGCCAGCGTCCCATTCAATGGTTATGAGCGTCTGTTTCCCCGGTAGTCAGGCAAGCGAAGGGTTACGGTGGCCACGCTTTTCCATTTAGCATCAAGGTTAAGTATGCTTACCTATGTACCTCTCCTCATACATACGTCTTCATGGCGTCCTGTTTGTTAAAAATGGACAATTTTTTTTCTAAACAATCAACCACACCTATGATAACTATCCTCAAGACACGCGAAGGGTTCTTCAAAAATTTTTTCTTGGATCCAAAATATTTTTAGTAAACTAACATAAAATACCTCCTTGTGCCTAAGGGAATGTCTACTAGAGCATAAAGTTGTGCCAGGAGTTGTGAAATGAAGGCAGGAAATCGTGTATAAGGTAAGAGAGAAACTGTTGGGAAACTGTGCTGAGAATTATCGAAGTGGCGAACGATAGCGTCTGTGGGCTTCAAGGGAGTCGTGTCTTCCCAAGAATGGTTGGGGCATAATGTGGCTTCAACTTGAAGTAGACCTAAATATTTGCTTTTGGGGCGCTTGTTGGTGATAGCAGAAAAGCTACTTTGACGAGGCCAAATGTGGTAAATACAGACGCACTCTGAACACGTAAAAATATCTGCATGTACTTGTCATTTTGTCTGCCTCTTATTGTTAGTTACCGTCGTTATTTTTACCTCTGTGCATCTCTGAATTCGACATTTTTTCTGCTAATGTCTTACATGCAATGTCGCTGACGTTGGCACATTCACGTGAGTTTCCTGTTGTGATTCTGAGCGTGTTGCATGTCCTCCACATGTGCTAACGACCGTGTTTTGACTTCCGATAGTTACACAAAGTACCGTAATTGCATTTTATTTATTGAATCAGCATTTGCCTGCAATGACAGACCTTTAAAGTTAAGCGTTTTCTGCTTCGTTCTGCACGGGTTCGACCATTGTTTTCACTCTTACGCATGTGTGCTGGAATGTTTACTATCTTGACATTGTTGGGTAGGGAAAGAATTGGGAGTAAGTGGATTAAAAAAACAATTACAAAACCGGAATAAAAATGATAATGTTGATGATGTTAATTTACTAGCAGCAGTGATTGCATCTCTTTATAGACTTCAAGAAAGCTTATGATTCAGTTAGGAGAAAGGTCTTATATAAGATTCTCCTTGGGATTGGTATCCCTAGGAAACTTGTAAGGTTAATTAAGATGAGTCTGACTGAAACATGTAGCAGAGTCCGGGTAGGCGAGAATGTGTCTGACAGGTTCCCTATTAGGAATGGTTTGAAACAAGGAGACGTTCTAACGCCACTGCTTTTCAACTTTGCTTTAGAGTACGCCATTAGGAGGGTTCAGATAAATCAGGATGGCTTGAAACTAAACGTTACACATCAGCTTCTGGCTTATGCCGATGATGTTAATATACTGGGAGGAAGTATACATGCGCTAAAGGAAAACGCAGCAGCATTAGTAGCTGCTACTAGGGAGACTGGACTGGAAATAAGTGCTGATAAAACTAAGTACATGGTCATGTCTCGAGATCAGAGTGCAGGACGAAATCACAGAATTAGGATTAATAATAGTACCTTCGAGAGGGTGGAAGAGTTTAAATATTTGGGAGCAACTTTAACGAATCAAAATTCTATTCCGGAAGAAATTAAGAGCAGATTGAGGTTAGGAAATGCTTGCTATCATTCGGTGCAGAATCTTTTGTCTTCTAGGTTGCTATCCAAAAATTTAAAAATTAAGACATATAGAACTATAACTTTGCCGATTGTTTTGTATGGGTGTGAAACTTGGTCGCTGACATTGAGGGGGGAAAGGAAGCTGAGGGTGTTTGAGAACATGGTGTTGAGGAGAATATTTGGACCTAGGAGGGAAGAGGTAACGGGGGAATGGAGAAGATTGCATAACGAGGAGCTAAATGATCTGTACTCCTCACCCAATATATTGCGGGTGATAAAATCTAGAAGAATGAGATGGGCTGGGTATGTGGCGCGTATGGGTGAGGAGAGGGGGCGAATAGGGTCTTGGTGGGGAAACCGGAGGGAAGGAGACCACTGGGTAGACCTAGGCGTACATGGGTGGATAATATTAGGATGGATCTCCAGGAGGTGTGATGTGGGTATGTGGACTGGATTGGGCTGGCCCAGGATAGAGACAGGTGGCGGATGCTTGTGAGTGCGGTAATGAACCTTCGGGTTCCGTGAAATGCGGGGATTTTCTTGACTAGCTGCAAACCAGTTAGCTTCTCAAGAAGGACTCTGCCCCATGGAGTAAGTAAGTATGATGTTCTGTGAAATATATGTATTTTTCATCATGCTGTATTGCGCTGTTAATTTCCATGGGATTAAAAAAATGCCCTACAGTGTGCAGTTCATGATATTGAATGTAGTTTATTACAGGTACTTTAATTTAGGTACTGTCTATAGAAAAGCATCAAAAATATTGTAGATGATTGTGGTTACACTTTGAACCCTGAAATGCATGTTGCATGGCTAGATTCTGAGATACAGAACATAATTTTGGATGAATATACAGTGAAGAGGTGCACAAATTCCTTGTGCCAGTTTGCCCAGGTGATTGTGTGGTGACACCTTACGTGCACGCATTTGTGGGTTGTCAGTATGGAACTTGCCCTTTTGGCATGTAGAATTTTGAGCTGGAGTGTAGATTTTTGGAAAATTTGTGGGCCCCTGATATAGCATACATTTTATTTTTCTCTTTCTTTTTTATTTATTTAGAATTCTATCACAAATATCAAGTTGACAGCCTTAACTCATTTTTCAGAAACCTGAGGAATTGGCTGTTATGGGTAACTCATTTGGTTCAGACACAAGCCACCATTTGCATCATGTAAGTCGAGGAGGCTCTCTAGAAAGAAGCTGGAGTGATGGCCTTTGGGGCAGGAAGAAACACTTAAACCTTTCAGATATTCCAGTGTTTTCACCCTCGATTGGGGCTGGTGTTGATATCACTAGTGATGGGGAATTAGTCCAAGTAGAAAATCCATGCAATACATTCATTCAGGAAGCACAAACCAATCTGTCTGACAGTGTTATTCATGTACAAGAACCAGATCATATGGAAGAAGAATTTGTTCGTATTCCAAAGAGTGAATATGAAGCCATTAAGATCAGAGTATCTGCCATAGAGAACAGAATATCACAAGAGTTTGGGAACATAATATCTACCATTGACACTGACTCAAGTGTGCCTCCTCCAGTAACTGTACCCCCTAACACTGAAGTTGGTAGGAATGCAGAATCAGTTCAGACTGCATATGAAATAACATTAGTTGAATCTGAAAAATTAGGTGAATCTTCAGCAGATCACCTTGCCAGGCGACTAAATAGAGAATTGCGGATTCGCCACAGTCTGGAGAGTAAGGTTATAAGATCACCAAGTGCACGAAAAATTGGCATCATTAGACGCAGGTCAAAAGAAAATGCAAGATCTGTGATCGGAACATCAGAGAAGAAAGAGGTAGCAAGAAATATGTCATGGCACTTGGCTGTGCGACCCAACCTTTCTCAGATCAGCCATTCATGTCCACGTAGTAATTTAAAGAGGGGTCGTCCCAACACAATCTACACAGGCTTGCCCCAACCAAGTCCAAGAAATACTGTCCATATGGAGAACAAAAGAATGACTCTCAAGTATCTGCATGACATTTCGTTAGGTAGGAATAAAGAGTCATTGCAGAATCACCAGTCCAGTCCCCTGGTTGATGACTTGATGAATGTGACAGACTTGGCACAGAATCTTGATTTTTATAGGGCCACAAATGGTCCCTTAACAAGAAATAAAGCTCGAAGGGCATCCTCATTTCATGGTTCTGAATGGGCACTCAGAAATCAGGGCTTCAGAAGTGATTCTTTCAAAGGTGTTGTGAAATCCAGCAGTCATCATGATATTGCCAAAACAACAATTCACAACTCACTCAGCATGGATTCAAATGCTAATGCTGATAGAGCAGAAAAAGGAGAGGAAAATGAAGACTGGGAAACAGCAGACATCTTTTTTGGCAATGGCAAAAACACTGGGGAAGAAGCTCCTGTTACAGGCAGAGCTTCTGTAGCAAAATTGAGAACCCAAAATGCAGGTATGGTTTTGGAAAGAATGAAGTTGTTTAATGCTAAGGCAAACTGCAGTTTGGATGATCATGGGAAAGAGAAATCTATGACTGATTCTAAAGCAAAAAGAGCTGTACATGTTCCAAGTGTATTTGCATGTCACACGAATGTAGCTCAGTCTTTAAGAATCCAGTGTTCCAAAAGTGCCCCTACCAAGAAACATTACATCTGTGGTTCAAGCCATAACAAGTCTGCTCCAAAGATTCATCACTCATTGGTACCAAAATCTCATGTAGATGATATGCTGGATACTTTTAAAGATAGCCCCAGGAAAATTGGGACCCCTAGACAAAAGCACAGGATGAAAAGTCCAAATGGTTCCCACCGAAAACAAAAGTTTAAAGTGCTGAAATCACTATCTAGGGTAGACCCAACATCAATCGACAGTCCGGCATCAACAATCCACAGAAAACACAGCAGCATGAAGTTGGCACGTGGTAGAGTTTGCACAAATGTTAAAGCAAATCTTACAGTTCCGATTAATTGGTTAAGTACAGGGAAGGAGAATATGCTGTCTCCTGATCATACATACTTGCAGCCAAATCTGAGCTGTCAGATTGGAAAAGATTTAAAAGAAGAACCTCAATATCAGTGCTTTTCTCAAGCTTCTGAGCCTGACACATTCAAAGAAGCGTGTTCTCCTGCAGTGTGTAAGACATCTGTGTCTCCTTTGAAAGACTGTAACAGGATTGAAGTTGGCAGTCAGATTCCTCATTTGTGCAGTAAAGACCCTTCAGTGATGACTTGTTCAGGGTACAGAACACCAAGGGAGACACCATATATTAAGAAAGCATTGTTCACCAAATCACCAAGCCAGTTCTGTAAAACACCACAGAGCGGTCTCCTGTCTGCTGACAGAAGTGGTCGTCGTTACCCAACCCCTATGAAAGCTGTGGCTGGTTTTGGCTCTGGAACTCCTGTTGGATCTCCTAAAAGACAGAGTCCCAGGCTTCTAGCTCTCAAATCACGAAATATCCCATAGATCAAAAACAATGAAAGATAATTTTATTCGTGTGTCACATAAGGTTATAATTTTTATTCATTTCTTTTTTATCTTTTTGATGAATAAAACATGGATAGTGTAAAGGAATGTACATGCCTTGCCCAAAATGCCATGTTATTGTGTGGAATTGCTCAGTTATGGAACCTTTTTATCTCTGAGACCAGTAGCTCAGTAGTATCTAATTAATTTATACACTTACTAATGCTATGTAATTCTGGCACTGAATAACAGTTGTTGATCTCTGAAAATAATGAAAGGTATGTTGCTGGACATTTGTTTTTGGGTATTACTGAGCTCTTAAGTATGACATTTTTAAATGCAAAGGTTTACTTTAATATACGTATATTTCACAATGGGATGGGCATAGCCTTGTATGTATTGTTGTAAATATTCATTATACACAAAATGTCAACAAATGCAACCACACCCCACACACCCCCTCGCTTCCCCAGTTTAGATTTTATCAGCAAATAAATTGGTTTTTAGGTTTTTGACTTATTCCAACCGTAGTTCAATGGCAGTAAATAAGGGCTGCTTTATATGTGTTATTTTTTCATCAGTGCATCCTCATACAAATTTTTTAGATTATTGTTCGTAAGTCTAAACTGGTGACATTGCTAATCTAATTAAATCATACCCATTGGCTTGTGAAATAATTTATTGTAAGTTGTTCACATATTCAAAAATAACAAGTTGACAAGTGTTCTTATGTTACAGCATATAATGTCTTAATGCTTCCAGCTGACTACATTGTGAGCTGTAAATGTATGATCTTCTATTTGTACAATGCGTATGCACGCCTATATCCCTTCCGTTCTGTTACATTGGAGGTGTTGCAGTAAATGCATTAAAGGGTTTTAAACTTCTTAGTGACACTATGATGCCTGTTTTAGCATAATGACTTCCAGTGAATAATTATCATAAAGATGTAGAGACTGAAATACCACAGATCCTGAAGTAGTTAATTTTTTAATGTTCATTTTCTAAACCTTTGTATTTTAGCTCTGATATGCAGGCAAACCCTGATATAGTGCTCTTCTCATATCGCCACCCCCAGTTAGCACTCACAAAAGTCTGCAATATTATTTTAACCCTAGGGAACCCTTTGTATAGTGCCAACTCAGCTAAAGACTTTGGTGACACAAATGTGCCTAGAAGCATTAAATAATGCCTGATAAGCACCATGTTGTTCTGCTGTTTTTATTTTTGCCTGTGCTGTAGTGTACAGGTAAATTTCTTGATGAGATTTATGTTATTGTGTAAGAAGCATATTTGAGTCCATGCAAGTGGCCAAGGGAAGGTTTACTGTTATGATGTCCCCTTCTGTTCCCTCTTTATAGAGAAAACCAGGCATGAACTTGGATCCCCCATTATAAGGAACAGTGAGTAACATGTAACAATGAACATGACCTAGTGTTAAAGTATGGAGTTAAACTGCAAACCTCTAGTTTCAAGACTGTACTTTTCATTGTTAAAGGTAGCTTGTATGGACTGGACTTTTGACTGACCATCTGAAATAAAAATGATTTGATAGTTGTCAAAATTCTTCCAAGAATTTCAGTAAACAACTTTATTTTGGAATCTTGCAGAGGTCTTCAAGCAGTAACCTGTTAGTTGCACACTGAGATAGAGTTTGGAAAATGTTTCTATATACCACCACAAGTGATACCATATTGGGGTTTGACTGTATACAGTATATGTGTTTTTTATCTGTGACTGTCATTTGGAATCTGAATAGGAAGTGTGATTCATAATATTCTGGCCTAATTCTGCATCATCTGTACTTATTGATTGTGCAATTTTTAATGCAAGTTGTTTGTTTAAAGAGCCTGTAGCAAAGCAGATTCATGTAAAAAATATTTTGATTGAGACTTTATTTTATGGACATATTCAATAAAATACTGAGTAAATGAAGATGAAGTTCACTTTTTATTAACTGGTTTTGCAATAGAAATACATGAATACCATTGTACACATTATAAAGAAGAAACTTTGTAAGTTCCTATTGTTCTTCTAATGGTTAAGATGGGGATGGTTTTTATTATATACACATAACTACATTTTATGTAAATATATGTATATGCTATTCATGGATAACTGTAATATTTCTAAAGCAGCAAGATTTTTAATTCAGTCTAGTTATAAATTGTACTCTTCAGTTGGTATTCTTCCTGTATGGTTCACTTGGAAACATGAACAGACTAACACAGAGAGTAGCAACAATGATGATAATCCACCCTTTAAAAGGTAAGCTGGTACAAATAAAATAGAATTTATTGCCTATCTAACAGAAAAGACAAAACATGTAAGTTGATGTTCTTTTAGCTAATGCATATTTGGGAACTTTGTCATTTATTTTGAGACTGGGTGAAGTACTGAGTTATTTTACTGTAAACTGGTTGGCATTTATGAACATCACAGTCCATTAATGGTTAACTAACCTTAAAATACAATTAATATTAAAATTTCATTACTGAAGACAAAATATCAACAAGATAAAGATTAACTCCATAAACATTATGTGAATTTATTCCAGCAAGTCAGTAAATGCATGTTCAATTTCATAAATGAATATAATAAGTACTTAAGGTGTCTAAATATAGTGAAGTGATGAGCAACCATCTGAACATAGTTGTTTTAAAAATCAAGATCAGTGTTTGAAGTACAACATTTTCATTCACGAAGTATGTTTATCTATGCTAAGTAAAATACAAATGTGTATAACTTTATATACACCAAGTTAATTTCTTAGTTGAGTAAAGAGAGACCAACTTGATGCCACTTGTTTTATTATTACTTTATTCAGTGCTCAACATGTTTCGGATCTTAATACATCCATCCTCAGGAGCTTGCGACTAATTCGTTGAGTTACTTCATGGGTTGTATCTGGTTCGATGTGTGTTGGTGTTACGTTGCAG
>Ga0123355_10012334_pt1 | contig 13237 bp, 10 predicted proteins | sample TergutEmb28metaG_3_FD_89872 | JGI IMG/M metagenome (GOLD analysis project Ga0123355, IMG submission 89872) | Embiratermes neotenicus P1 segment gut microbial communities from Petit-Saut dam, French Guiana - Emb289 P1 | ecosystem: Host-associated > Arthropoda: Insects > Digestive system > Gut ... | reverse complement strand
GAGGAGCAGGGAATAGACTATCAAAAGACGATTAATAATTGGCGTTATAATGAGCCTACTCCGCACGGACAATGGGGCTACATGACGCATGTTGTTAATTTCGCGATGATGCTCAAGTCCCGTGCTTTGGTCTCTCGTGTGTCGGGAGAAAATCCTAACGCTTTTGCAAAAAAAGCAATACGCACATTACTCAAAGACCACGGTTTGGCTGTAGAACATTTTAGCGGCGACGAGTGTTTGGCGGGTACAAGCCCGCTTCAAGGCACGGAGCTTTGTTCGGTGGCGGAGGCTATGTATTCTTATGAGTGGCTTTTAGCTATAACCGGCGAATCCGAATGGAGCGACCGCCTCGAAAAAGCCGCTTATAACGCTTTGCCTGCGACAATAAGCGCCGACATGTGGACGCATCAATACGATCAAATGACTAATCAAGTAGAATGTAGCAAACTGGATGACGCGTATAAGCCGTTTAATTCTAATAACGGAGAATCGCACCTATTCGGACTTGAGCCGAATTATGGGTGCTGTACGGCTAACTTTAATCAAGCCTGGCCCAAGTTCGCTCTCTCTACGCTTATGGCGACTGAGGATGGTATCGCGGTAACGGCAATCGCGCCATGTAGTTTAACCACAACCATAGGTGACACACCCATCAAAATCACCGTCAAGACTAATTATCCTTTTGAGGATGGTTACAGTGTAATTGTTGACGTTTCCGCGCCTGTAGAGTTTGCTCTACATGTAAGAATTCCTAATTTTACTAAGAGCGCGGTAATAAACGGTGAAATGATTAATAAAAAAGGACTTGTCAAGGTGCTCCGCAAATGGAAAGACAAGGAGGAGATAACGGTCAAATTAAATTTTGAACCAAAATTCACCGCCCGTCCGAGCGGAATGTTCAGTCTTTGGCGGGGTCCGCTTTTGTACTCACTCCCCATTAAAGAAGAGTGGATCAAACACGAGTATATAAAAGACGGGGTAGAGCGTAAATTCCCTTATTGTGATTATGAGATATTTCCTAAGTCAAAGTGGAATTACGGATTTGTTAAAAACAAAGCATTTGTTTTTGAGGAGCATGGTATAACTTCTATGCCTTTTAGCACAGACAGTCCCCCTGTTACTCTTTCGGCAAATATAGTTGAAATTAAATGGCAAAAGACCAATGGTATCATCTCCGAAAAACCGACATCTTTAAAGCCTTTGGAAAATAAACTGTTAGTAAAACTAATCCCGTACGGATGTACTCAACTTCGTATGACCGAAATGCCCATTATTCTATGAGTGTTATCAGTGCGCATGAGAGAAAATTATAATTATGAAGTGTTTTAGTTGTTTTCAAAGCATTTGTAAGCACAGCAGATATTGTTCGTGCGGAAAACCCAACAAGGGATACGTTCCGGATGCCGTTATGATAGCGTCCGCATTGGAAAAGAGGTCGTTTTTCAACACCCCGGAATATACTTTTTTTATACCATTTGTTGTTTTTGGTGCAATTTTGCTTGTTATTAATTTTATATTCGTTTATAATCAAAGTGGTACATCCGCCCAAGCTTCAATGATAATGACGGCATTTTTGCATTATATTCCCATAGCTGTAATTTTTTTGACAATAACTATCGGAGTAGGACAATTGATTAGAAAAGATGAGCGTGTTTCAAAGATTTTTGCAATATTGATTCCTGCGGTGATTACGGTTTATATTGTATACAGCATAACTGTATACTTGACGGGTATTGGAACGTATATGACTATTGCGACTCAAGCGCACGATAATATTTTTACTCCGAATATGATTAATGTTCTTCATCGTATTGATACAATATTGTTGATAGCGCAGGTTATCTTTTTTTGCATTCTCGCTGCAATGATTATGGGGATATTACTAGATAAGCGGGACAAATTTGTTTTTTCTAAAAAAGGAAACTTGTGTAAAAGCTTTTTCTTTTTTACCACGGTAATCTTTTTTGCGGTTTTTGGACTGCATTTAATTATCCAATCTGTTATAACTATAAATGCGTTTATAAATGTAATAAGGCTATATCCATCCGATTATTATCTTGACCCCCTCGTTGAAATTTATCTCGTAGTATATGCTATATATATTCTTTTGAATATTTTATTTTTGATTTTTATCTGCAAAAGAATCTTTAAGTCAATGGGAATGATAACTCTGAAAAATATGATAATTAACAGACACTTACAACAAATTGATAATTAATAAAAGGAAATATTTTATATGATTGATTCAAAACATTACGAGCGCATGGTTTTTAAGGTGGCAAGGCTTGCTCAAGTATATGAGAATTACCTTATCGAGGATAAGGTAGAGCTTGATGTTTCGGTTTTTGAAACGGTTAAGCCGTTATATTCACCTCCTAAAGGCGGCTATAAGCCCATTAAGACAGGAGAGTCTTGGGGGGAGCCGTTCGGCTACGGTTGGTTTCGTATTGATTTTAAAAAAGCCGAATCTCTGAAAGACAAACGGGTTAGGCTGTTTTGTCAAAACGACGCTATAGAAAACCTTATATTCGTTGACGGTGTGCCGAGCGGAATGTTTGACATGCTTCCCGGCAAGTATGAGCATTGGAGAGTTCATAGATATTTTGATTTGCCTATTGACTTTCAAAGTCGGGAAATAATTTTGGAAGGCTACGCGAGTCATTTGTTTGTCGACGCGCAGCCCTATGACACACCGCGCACATTTGCCAGAGGTAGCGAGATAAAGGAGCGTCCTGTCCATCAAGGGATATTTGCCGTCACGGTCAGGGAGGATATTGAAAAACTGGTTACTAATTTATATTTGCTTAACTCGCTTCATAAGTCTGCGGAACAGCACAACCAACAGTTTTTATTAGCTAAAACTACATCTGTATACAAAGACATTTTTGGCGTTATACATCAAATGCCGTCGGATGGGCTTGATATTGAATCGGTAAAACGCGCCAATAAGCTTTTAGACGAGGCGCTAAAGCCTTTAGAAAACAAACCGGACCTACCTCATATAGGAATTGTAGGTCATAGTCATCTCGACACGGCATGGCTTTGGACAGTTGAAGAAGGCAAGCACAAACTCGCCAGAACGGTATCTAATGCGGTCAAGGTTTTGAAAAAAAACAAAGAGTATAAATTTATGATGAGTATGGTGCTGTATATGGATTGGCTTAAAAATCTTTATCCGGCACTGTATAAGGAAGTTGTAGAGCTTATCAAGGAAAAACGTTTTGAAATTAACGGCGCGGTATGGGTAGAGTGTGATTGTAATATTACGGGCGCGGAGGCAATGGTTAGACAGTTTGTTAAGGGACAGCTTTGGCTAAAAGAAAATTTAGGAATAACTAACGACAGTTTTTGGCTGCCTGATACATTCGGGTATAGCGCGGCTCTGCCGCAAATTATGAATAAATGCGGAGTTAAATATTTTTTAACGACTAAAATGAGTTGGAACGACACCAATATTTTCCCGTACGATACTTTTTACTGGCAAGGACTTGACGGGAGTAAGATATTGACACACCTTAATTCAATGCACGGTTACGCCGACCCTGAAAGCATTAATAGGCGCGCCAACTCATTGCCGAATAAAAACCTTTCTACCGCCGCGCTCGCAGCTTACGGTTTTGGAGACGGTGGCGGCGGACCCGATGAGAGAATGTTTGAGATTGCGCATAAAGCGTCGCAAATGGACGGGGTAGTAAAAGCCGAACATACAACGGTATCGGACTTTATGCAAAAGCTTGAAAAAAGTTCGGAAAGCACAAGATATCCCACGTATAACGACGAATTGTATTTGGAACTTCATAGAGGCACACTCACATCAAATCATCAAATTAAAAAACTTAATAGGCGATTAGAGGACAGTCTTCATAATGCGGAGCTTATCAGCGCGTTTTTAGGTGAAGATAAACAGAGTTTAAAAGCAAGAACCGACGATTGTTACGCAAAACTTCTGCTTAATCAATTCCATGATATTTTACCGGGGACTTGTATTACCGAAGTGTATCCGATAACGGCTAAAGAAAATTCGGATGCGATAGAAGAATGCAGGCGGATTAATAATGAGGTGTTGACAAAAGCTGCGGTCACTGACCAAAACAGCCTTACAGTTTTTAATACATTGAGCTTTAGCAGAACTAATGTGTTTTATATTGACGGTTCATATGAGTTTGTCAACGCGAAAACCCAAAGCTTTGTTGATTTAGACGGCAATACTAAAACAGCAGTTTATTCTGAGATTTCTGCGTTATCATCCAAGGTGTTAAATAAGATTGACAGCTTGTCAAATAAAGAAAAAAGCCCGTTTGCTTTTAAGACAGGGAACGGGCAAGTAACGCAACTGAATACACCGTTTTTTAGCGTAGAATTTGACAGTCAAATGTTTATAACAAGCTGTGTAGATAAAAGAGCGGATAGAGAAATAGTGAACGGTAAGTTTAACAGCTTTTTACTGACTGACGATGTGCCAAAAGACTGGGACAGTTGGGATATAGACAGTGACTATGTCATAAAGAGTCGTAGCGCGGGTAAGCTAAAATATTCAAAAATAATTAGTAACGGTAAGCTTCAAATAAGAATACGCAACGGTTATCAAATTACGGACAACTCAGAGATTGTGCAAGATATTGTTTTTAACAGCATGTCCGCGCAAATAGATTTTGAAACAAAACTAATCTGGAATGATGTGCATAAATTACTAAAAGCAGAATTTGATACTAATATAAATGCAAAAAACATCAAAAATGAAATTCAATTCGGCTATGTAGAGCGCCCTACTACCGAAAATAATTTACTCGAAAAAGCTAAATTTGAAGTATGTAATCATAAATACAGCGACCTGTCCGAAAATCGTTACGGCATAGCATTTTTAAATGATTGCAAATACGGATTAAGTTGTCGCGGACCTAAATTTGCGTTTACTCTCCTAAAGAGCGGAACGCATCCTAACACCGTCGCGGATAGCGGAACGCATTATATGACGTATAGTATTCTGCCGCATGATATGCCGTTTGGGGCGCAAAGCGTAGTACAGCCGGCTTATGAACTTAATAATAAGCCTATAGTTATTGATAATATCAAACTCAATTTTAGTTCGCCTATTAGCGTTGACAAAGACAACATAATTATAGAAACGATAAAAATAGCTGAGGATGGCAACGGAACAATTATTCGTATGTATGAATGCGAGCGAAACAGAACCAAAGTCAAAATTAAGCTGCCCGATGGCAAAAAAGCAGAATTGACCGACATGTTAGAACAAACTAACAAACCGTTCAAAACTGTCGGGGGTTTTGCCGTTGTAGAATTTGCCCCCTTTGAAATTGTAACAATTAGAATTTATTGAGAATATTGCAGGATGATTTTACAAAACATACTAAAAACCGCTACGATCTAACACAATTCCATACGCAATCATTTTTAAACTTTCAGTATATTTTTTGCGTATCCGCTTGACAAAAAGACCAGTCAGTTATATAATACTTATCATGGAGCATAAAATTCCTAAAACTTTACATTATGTTTGGGTTGGCGGCGGTAAGTTCACCGAACTTATGACAGAGTGCATGGCCAGTTGGAAAGTATATTGTCCAGAGTATGAAATTATTGAGTGGAACGAGAGCAATTTTGATATTGACGGCAATTCGTGGGTTAAAAAAGCTATTGAAGAAAAAAACTGGGCTTTGGCCAGCGACATTATGCGGGCGTGGATACTTTACGAACACGGCGGCATATATATAGATACAGATGTTGAGATACTTAAACCTTTAGATGAGTTTTTGCAATATGAGTTTTTTATGGGTTATGAGAGTAAGCATTGGGTCAATACGGCTATAATCGGAAGCATCAAAGGGCATAAAGTCCCGAGGCTTTGCAAGGAGCGTTACGAATTTACCAAACCTGCGATTGATGCCTACACTAATCTTTTGGCAGTACACGCATACTCGACAGTTATGCAAACGGAGTACGGTATTAAGCCGAGCGGCAAACTGACCTATGCCGACGACGGAATAGCCCTGTATCCCAAAGATTATTTTTATCCTCAACACTATCTTACGCACAAGATAAAAATAACGGATAATTCGCATACTATTCATAGGTGTAGCTGTAGTTGGCACAGTAAAGGGCAGGCAAGAGCGTTTAAGTTCATAAGATTTGCAAGACGTATAATAGGGAGACCTATATTCGGTTTTTTTGAAGGAATGACGGCAAGAAGGTATAGGAAGACACTCAGAAAAGAATTCAGGGAAATTGAGCAAAGAAAGCAAAAGGCAAAATCAGAGGTTTTATGAAAGTTATTTTAGTCAACGGAAGTCCCAACAAAGAGGGCTGTACATATACGGCGCTCACCGAGATTGCGGATATGCTTAATATTCACGGCATTGTTACGGAAATTTTTTGGGTTGGGAATAAGCCTCTATCAGGATGCACGGCGTGCGGAGCGTGCCGCGGTAAAGGTGGTAACGGTTGTATTTTTAAGGATAAGGTCAATGATTTTGTTAAGCTAGCCGAGAGCGCGGACGGTTTTGTGTTCGGCTCGCCCGTACATTTTGCGGCGGCAAGCGGTGCTATCAGCTCATTTTTAGACAGAGCGTTTTTCTCTTCGAGCAGGATATTCAGAGGGAAACCGGGAGCGGCGATTGTGTCGCTAAGACGAGGGGGCGCGTCCGCTGCGTTTGATAGGCTTAACAAATACATGACCTTTGCGCAAATGCCTATAGTAAGCTCTCAATATTGGAGTATGGTTCACGGTACTAATCCCGCAGAGGTCAAGCAGGATTTAGAGGGAATGCAAATCATGCGCACTTTGGGTGCCAATATGGCATGGCTGATTAAATGTATAGATGCGGGCAAAAAGGCGGGCGTCGAATTGCCGGCGTTAGAGACGAGGATATCAACCAACTTTATCAGATAATTATAAAAAGGATAGATGTTAAATGCCCCGACAAATTAAAATCATTGATGGCAAACCGTTGACAAAAATTTAATAATACAGTAGTATATAAAGATTATGGCAAAAAACAACAGATCACTTACCAGCAAGGAGCGCAAGGAACTTAACAATCCTAAACCCAAAGAACCTAAAGAGGAAGACAAGCCCAAGAAGAGTAAAAAAGGGGCAATTCTTTTTAGTGTGGTTTGTCTTGGACTTGTGCTTGTAATCGCCGGTGTTTCGACAGGTATATATATTGCTGTCAGAGACCCCCGCTTTGAACCGAGAGACAGACCTGTCGCACGTATTTATTTGCAAATTGACAATCGTAGAGAGCAAATTGATATTATGCTTTTCCCCGAGTATGCGCCTAATGCCGTTGCTAATTTTATTTTTCTGGTCGAGACGGGATTTTATAACGGCACTATAATCAGCGATGTGGGCGGACCGGTGACTACGGGCGAGCATGCCGCGCATAGCGGACACGGCTTTATGCGCTTTGCCGGATTTGTTGATCCCGTACACAACCGCGCGCAAATGAGTGTTGATCCGGCGTTTCATAGAAATTTCCCCATGCTTAGAGATGATCGTCCTAATAATAGATTTGCTTGGAATTTGCGCGCAGATTCGGCGAATACTTTTAGAGATAGTTTTAGGGAGCCTTTCAGATTGTCATTGATACAGTCCACTGCATGGCATAACGATTTAAGCAGAACGGCTATGCAGATTTCCGGAGGGAATCATGCCTCCGAAATTCTTGCTAACAGGTCTGTAGTGGCCGGTACAACCCGTAATTATGTCGGGCATGCATTCGGGCGTGTTATGGATCACAGTCATGGTATTGTCAGCGAAATTGTCGGGATGTACCGGGAGCAAGATTTTCGAAGCGGATACTCGCACCACTTTTTCCGTCATCCCGTTAATGTGGACGGCTCGGCGCGGACGGTAACTATACGCCGTATCCGCATATATCAACAAGGCGAATGGCGCATGTCAAGAAACGCTCGTATAGAGGATATGCAAACAAGAGTAACCAATGTCCCTACTGAAGCTACTCCAAATCCGGGAGCATGGGCGGAGACTCAACCAGCGAATTGGGCTTCCAGATAAAAACAAATGCATAATAAATCAAAAAAATGTCCATCCTAGAAATATTCTTTAGGAGGGACATTTTTTATGGCTTTAGGTTTGATACTTTTGGGTGCAATTGCTCTGCTTATGTTTTTTGGGGTGACTAACGGACTCTTTAGACGCGCGGGTATAAGTAATTGGGTAGCGTTCGGATTAGCGTTAGCGTTAGCGTTGTCAGTTCTTATACCCGATATCACATTCGGCAGACAGTATTTTGCTATGAGCGTCAGCGCATTTTTACTGCCGCTTATAATCGTGGGCATTTTGCTTGTAAAGGCGGCGATGACAAGGCGGTTTTTATTGGCTATCAGCAGTATCCTTGTCGTGGCGGCGGCTACCGTCGTTATTAGGCTTGCCGTACCGCCCACCACTAATGTTATGGCTATAAGCAGCGGAATTGTTACGGGGATTGTCGCGGGTATTTTAGCTCACGCAATCGGGCGTAATCACTTGGCAACAATTACGGGTGCAATCGGCGGTATAATATTAGGTGACGCAATCGGCGGCGGAATTCATAATCTTATGACAGGTCAAAGTCTTTACGTGCTTGGCGGTTTAGGGGTGTTCGACGCGATTATAATCGGCGCGGTGTTCTCATTAGTATTCGCCGAGGTGGTTAATGCAATTAGACGGAATGCGCACGGTGAACGTCATGTTCGAAGAGCTGTAGTAAACACTGAAGCGGCTAAAGATGTTATTCACAGTGAGACTGCTTACAAGTGCGGCTGCGAGAAAGATATAGTGAGACCTAAGTACAAAGATTATTTTGAAGATGATGTGAAATAGTGCAAAAAATAAAACGCAAAACGATTGACTTGCAATATGGGTTAATCGTTTTTTTTTTATTAAACCGCATTGCTCCTCGCAATGACAGTTTTTGGGGTCAAGATGCTTGCCATACTCAAAAAAATTTAGTATAATAATATTTGTTGGACTACGCATTCAGTCAAAATATTAAAAGTGTTTCGGGGTCGGCGGTCAGAGAGATTCTAAAGCTGCTTGTAAATCCCGAGATAATTTCCTTTGCCGGAGGATTGCCTGCGGCGGAGTGCTTACCTACGGCTATTGTAGCTCAAATTAGCGGTGAGTTGCTTTCTTCTGTCGAGGGTAAGACGATACTCCAGTACGGAGCAACTGAGGGATTAAACAGTTTTAGAAGCGAGCTAATCAAATATGCTTCTACGCAAGGCGTTAAGGCTGCTCCCGACGAGCTTGCGGTAATCAGCGGAGGACAGCAGGGGATAGACTTGTTTATAAAAGCCTTTTGTAATAGAGGTGATACTATACTTGTCGAAGACCCGACTTTTTTGGCTTTTTTACAAACAGCATCGTCTTACGGGGTTAAATGCGTAGGTGTTAAGTCGGATGATAAGGGACTTGACATAGCCGACTTGGAAGCTAAGATAAAAAAACATAAACCAAAAGCCTTGTATGTTGTTCCGACTTTCAGTAATCCTACGGGTAAGACCTACATTGTAGAAAGACGCAAGGCAATTTGCGAGGTTACGGCTAAGTACGGTATTATGGTATTAGAGGATGACCCGTATTCCCGCTTGCGGTGGGAGGGTGAGAAGGTTGCGCCGTTGAAGTCTTTTGACAAGGCAGGCAATGCAGTCTATGTAACATCATTTAGCAAGTTGATTTCCCCGGGGCTTAGAGTCGGCTATGCGGTAGGCGAGGAAAGCGTAATCCGCAAAATGGTTATCGGCAAGCAATGCTCCGATTTGCATACAAGCAACCTATCGCAAGCTATAGTAAGAGAGTTTTTGGCTAGGAACTTGCTTGAATCTCACCTCAAAACTGCTATACCTATCTATCAATCGCGGGCAAAAGCAATGCTTGATTGTCTGGCAAAATACATGCCAAAAACATTTAAGTATACAAAACCCGAGGGAGGACTCTTTATTTGGGGCGAATTTAGCGATAACACTAACACTGTAGAAAGACTAAAACAAGCTATATCCAAAAATGTCGCCTATATACAAGGGCAGGTATTCTATGCAAACGGTAACGGGCAAAACACCCTCCGCTTAAATTTCAGTAACGCCGACCCCGAAAAAATCGAACAAGGGATTAAGGTACTAGGTAGGGTCTTTGGGAATAGCATATGAAAATTAAAACAGGGAAAATAAATACAGGTGAAAGATTTTGTTGTTCTAAAAGTGCGGTCAAACAAGTTTTTGCGGGCATGGATATCAATGTGAATTTTGCATATTTTAGCAGACATCATAAATATGACAAAGTATTAAAACAAAAAAAACATACAGGCAAAATTATTGCAGAGTTAAATATTAGAAAAACTATTAGGGATGAAAAATCGTTTTTAATTGAAAACTTCCGAAATTTATATCAACCATCTCTATATTTTTATATTTTGAGAAATGAAGAATTTACGGATGAATTAGAACAGGAATTTATTAGAGAAATTTTGCCTAAAATGAAATATATGCTTGATAGCAAGGATATTAACGACACTCTTAATGTAAGTGACCATTGCTATTATCAAGTCGCAGTAGAATTATTAAACGAAAAACTATACTTACACGAGGAAGTAGTAAAATGGAAGTGACAAAAACGAAAAACATTTTCGACACCCTCAAAGAGAGGGGATATATTAAGCAGGTTGTTTTTGAGGACGATTTGTATAAGCGGCTTGGGTCGGAAAGCATGCCTTTTTATGTGGGTTTTGACCCGACGGCGGACAGCTTGCATATCGGGCATTATATCCCTATTATGGTTATGGCGCATATGCAGAGAGCGGGGCATAAGCCTATCGCGCTTATCGGCGGAGCGACGGCGCTTATCGGCGATCCGTCGGGGCGTACCGATATGCGTACCATAATGACTAAGGAAACAGTTAAGGCTAACGGCGAGGCTTTTGTCGGACAGATGAAACGCTTTCTTAGCTTTGAGGGTAAGTACGGCGCAAAGCTGGTCGATAACAGCGCGTGGCTGGGTAAGCTTAATTATCTTAGCTTCTTACGCGATGTGGGCGGATACTTTTCGGTTAATAAAATGTTGACCGCCGATTGTTACAAGCAACGGCTTGAAAAAGGGCTAACATTTTTGGAGTTTAACTATATGCTTATGCAGGCGTATGATTTTTGGTGGCTTTTTGAAAAGCACGGCTGTCGTTTGCAGGTAGGCGGTAATGACCAGTGGAGTAATATTTTGGCGGGTGCCGATTTGATTAGACGCAAAAAAAATGAGGACGCTTTTGGGTTGACATTGACTCTCTTAGAAACAAGCGACGGTCAAAAAATGGGCAAAACTCAAAAGGGTGCGTTATGGCTTGATGCTAACAAGACCACGCCGAATGAGTTTTATCAATACTTTAGAAATGTTGAGGACGCTAAGGTTGCCGAGTGTTTGAAATTATTAACATTCCTGCCGCTTGACGAAATAGAGGAAATAACCAAGCACAAAGACCAACGAATTAACGAAGCCAAAAAGAGATTAGCGTACGAGGTGACTAAACTGGTGCATGGAGAGGAGATGGCGATAGCGGCTCAAAATGAGGCAACTGCGGCTTTCGGCGGAAGCGCAGACAATATGGAAGCGCATAAGCTGACTTTGACAAAGGATGAAATGGTCATTGACCTATTATGCGAGTGTAAATTTGCCGTTACAAAAAGCGATGCCCGCAGGCTGATTGAGGGCGGCGGCGTAAGGATAGATGACAAGGTTGTAACAGCGGTGAGTGATACTGTCGGGATGTATACGGATAGCAATGAGTTTGTATTATCTAAGGGCAAAAAGAATAAAATAAAAGTGGTTTTGGTGTAGGCGGCCTTTATCGGGTATTTGGTTTGACGCGCGGCTCCGCAAGCTACGCAAAGTGCGTCAAATCCAAACACACCCACGGTCGTTACTGTTATCGTGTCATTGTGGCGAGAGAGGTTTTGTATCTTGCAACCAGTAATCGTCATTGCGAGGAGCAAGGCGACGAAGCAATTCCTATGATTAGAAAAGGAGAAAAGAAGACTATGAAAAAAATCACAAAGGCGGTTATTCCGTGCGGGGGTATGGGGACAAGATTTCTGCCCATTACCAAAGCCGTGCCTAAGGAAATTTTACCGATTATTGATACGCCAGTTTTGGCGTATATTGTTGACGAGGCTATTGAGAGCGGTATTACCGATATTATGATAGTCTTAGGGCAGGGGAAAGACAGTATTAGAAATTACTTTACGCCTAACCCTAAACTAGAGGACGCGCTATTATTGGCAGGTAAAAAAGAGGAACTAGAATTAGTAAAGCGGATAACTAATCGCGCTAATATTGTTTTTGCCACTCAAGCCGAGCCGAAAGGTTCCGGCGATGCCGTTATGTACGCTAAGAGCTTTACAGGAAGCGAAGCCTTTTGTTTAGCGTGGGGCGACGACTTAATCTACAATCCCAAAAATCCTATAATGGGGCAGCTTACAGCGACGCATAAAAAGACAGGCGGGACAATTTTAGGCGTGCAATATTGGTCGGGTAACGATATCACTAAATACGGGGTAGCTGATGTTGACACCTCCTCCGTCATTGCGAGGAGCGTAGCGACGAAGCAATCCCATGGAGAGAAAAACAGGCTATATAAGTGCGCGGGCATTATTGAAAAACCGCCTCTCGCTAAAGTTCCGCCCTCTCGCCTTGCCGCGTTAGGTCGTTATATCCTCACTCCCGATGTCTATACCACCTTGCAAAAGACCCCCGTCAGCGGAAGAGAATTAGGCTTAACAGACGCGCTTAACATTATGGCAAAAGACGGCAATGTTTATGCCTATGACTTTGAGGGGACACGATACGATATGGGTGACAAGCTCGGCTCACTCAAGGCGGCAGTGGAGTTTGGGCTTAGGAGTGAGGAATACGGGGAGGAATTTAGGGAGTATCTAAAACAAGTTAAGCAATGAAGCAGCAAAATTATTATGAAATCACAATTTCAGACAAATCTGTTGTCCTTCCTATCCTCCCCATATCGCCAAAACTGTCGATTGCTTTTTTTAATCTTCACGGAAATCAAGAGTTAACCGAGCATTGCGCCAAGAATCTTTTACCTCTAATCAAAGGCGCGGATATTATCATAACCGCCGAGAGCAAGGGGCTACAATTAGCGCATTGTGTAGCGAGGTTATTAGGTCATTCTCTATACGCGGTTGCACGTAAAACACAAAAACTTTATATGCAGGACGG
>Ga0123355_10012333_pt1 | contig 13237 bp, 14 predicted proteins | sample TergutEmb28metaG_3_FD_89872 | JGI IMG/M metagenome (GOLD analysis project Ga0123355, IMG submission 89872) | Embiratermes neotenicus P1 segment gut microbial communities from Petit-Saut dam, French Guiana - Emb289 P1 | ecosystem: Host-associated > Arthropoda: Insects > Digestive system > Gut ... | reverse complement strand
CTGGCGTTCGCGTCATCGCTGGCGATCGCCGGGCTGACGATCGTTGGCCTGACGACGCATGAGGTCTCGCTCGAGCGGGCCGCAGCGCAGCCGGTCAAGCACCCGTCGACCGACAAGGGTGACTCGATCGAACGTGAAGCAAGGCTCGCGGCCACCGGCTAGCCCTCACCGGGACCGCGGCGACAGACGTGTGACAACACCCTTGCCGCGGGTCACCCGAGGAACCAACGCCTCATGAGGCGCACCCGCGCGACCCACGCCGGATCCCGCACGCGACCGCGGTCGGACGCCAAGGATTCGGCACCGCCCGGGCCGCGGCAAACGCGGCAGGGCGTACTGCCGGCCCACTGGCTCGGCAGTACGCCCGACGTTACATCCCGGTCCCAATCACGTTCTCCTGAAGGAGTTGCACATGTCAGTCATGAACATGCACGCGCCGCTCGCGATTGACCAGGCGTCAGAAGCGCCGAGTGGCGACGCGGACCCGCAGGATCGCAATTCCACTCCGGCACGGCCCACCGTCAGCGAGATCCTCCAGGAAGTCATGCCGTTGATCTTGTTCGTCCCAGTGGCGGGTCCGCCGGCGGTCCTCCTGATGGCGCCGCTGCTGCTGCTCGTGCTGCTGCTGATTGGGCCGGCCGCGGTTCTGATCACGCTGATCGCCGCCGTCCTGCCCGGCGCAGGACTGCTCGTAGCGCTCGGCACATTCGTCGCATCGCCGTATCTCTTGACGCGCCACTGGTTCCGTAGTGAGGGAGGCCTGGGCCGACCGCGTGACCGGGCGCGGGCCACCGGCAACCTCTGATCCGGCAATGGCTGCGCGACCGACCGACTGCGAGCGCGCGCCCCCGGCCCCACCGCGGCGGCATTGGACAACCGATCGCACATCGGTCGTACACGAGGGATGGGCATCCGTGACACGGCTGTCTCGCACGCCCCCGGCAGGACTCGAACCTGCGACCCACGGCTTAGAAGGCCGTCGCTCTATCCAGCTGAGCTACGGGGGCTCGCGGAGCACCGCGGCGCCATTGTCGCAGTCTGCGCGGGTGGCGGCCGGTGCGATTCCGCCTCACTCAGGCTGGTGGCATAGGCGCGACAGAAGCCCCTGCAGGACGGCGCGCTCTCGATGGTCGAGCCCGGTGAGGATCTCGTCCTCGACGGCCTGCAGCGCGGCGTTGATTTCGCGCAGCGCCCGCTCCCCCTTGGCGGACAGCACGACGACCGCGCGACGACGGTCCGACCGGTCGCGGCGCCGTACGACCAGGTCCTCGTCCTCGAGCTCGTTGAGCAGACAGACGGTGCTGCTCGGGTCCATGCACAGTCCCTCCGCGAGTAACTGTTGCGGGGTTGGCCCGTGGCCCTGCAGATAACTGAGCGCGACAACCTGTCGCTGCCGCAAGCCGAGCGGTGTCAGCGCCTGCTCGAATCGCTGCCGCACCACCCGGGAGATCCGGGCGATCAGCACCGTTGCGTGGGGCGGGACGACGCTTACGAGGTCCCTGCTTGCGGCGGTCGTCGTGGCGCTCATCGGGCCTCCAGCGTAGCTCGGTTATATCCTTTAGATAACCAGAATCGTTTGGGAATGCACAAGCATCGTGGTCGATTCGGGGGTCGACTCTAAGGAGGTCTGAATGACTTTGGATCGTCGGGGGGGAGCACCCGGACGCGGTCGACTGGCCGCGGCCGCACTCCTCTTGATAATCGCGCTCCTCGCGCTTCCCGCGAGCGCGTCGGCGGCGCCTTTCAAGGCGGTGCTGCACGCCCCGAACCACACCCCCAAGGTCCATGCCAAGTGGAGGATTACGGTCGACGTCACCCGTGGCTCCCAGAAGTTGAGTGGCAGCGTCCGGTACGAGTTCCTGTTTGCCGGACAGGTGGTTAGTCACCAGTCGGGACACAAGTTCCGTGCCGGCGTATACCGGGATGCGCTGGTGTTCCCCGCCAGCGCTGTGGGGATGCAGCTGACCCTGGACACGATCGTCAAGACCAAGTACGGGACCGTCAAGCTTCCTTGGACAGTCACGACGAAGAGGTAGCACGGCGCGGGTCTCGGGTAGTTGTCGAGCACGTCTCACGCGCGTATGACAGCGCTCTCGTCCTGAACGACGTCAGCTTCGAGGTCGCCCCCGGAGAGCTGATCGCGCTGACGGGGCCGTCCGGCTCCGGCAAGACGACGCTGCTGCAGCTGATCGGCAGCCTCGACCGTCCGACGCGAGGATCGATTCGGGTCGACGACACCGCCGTCGAGACGATCAAACGCGCAGCACCGTTCCGGCGAGACGTCGTCGGCTTCGTCTTCCAGCTGCACCATCTGCTGCCGTCGCTCAGTGTCCAGCAGAACGTGGAGCTTCCGCTGATCGCCGGCCACACGCCCAAGCGCGAGCGCGATCGGCGCGCGCTCGAGCTGCTGGCCGAGGTGGGATTGGCCGACCGCGCCAGGAACCCGCCATCCGACCTGTCCGGTGGCGAGCGCCAGCGAGTCGCGGTCGCCCGCGCGCTCGCCGGCCGCCCAACCCTGCTGCTGGCCGATGAACCGACGGGGGCCCTGGACTCCGTCGCCTCCGAACGGGTCTGGAAGCTGCTGCTGGGGGTGCGCCAGCGTTATGGGACGACGATCGTGGTCGCCTCCCACGATCTCACCCTGCTCGAGCGCGCCGACCGCGAGCTGAACCTCGTCGACGGCCGCCTGGTCGCCGATCGTCCGCCTGCCGTACGCGAGGCGGCCGCGTGACCGCGATCTCGCAGACGCTCGCAAGCCTGCGCCACCGGCCGCTGCGGACGTTCCTCACCTCGCTCGGAACGGCGCTCGGGATCGCCACGATCGTCGCGCTGCTGGCGGTCGCCGGCGGAGCCCAGCAGAGCGCCGGCAAGTTCCTCGACCTCGGGGCCTCCGACCTGGGCGTGTTCCAATCGGACGCCGCCGATCCGACCACCTCGATCCTGCCGATTAGCCTGATCTCCAAATTCCGCGCGACGCCGGGGATCGCCGACGCCACCCCGCTGGTGCTGCTCGTCGGCAAGTTGAGGGCTTCGCCGGGAGCGATCGTGTTCGGAGCGGACCCTGGCGGCTTCCTCAGCCAGCGACTCGTGTTCACCAGCGGCCACATGTTCAGTCGCCCCAACCAGATCGTGCTCGGTGACAGACTGGCCTCGCAGCTCCATCTGACGCCTGGTGCGACTGTCGATGTCGGACGCCGGCGGCTGCACGTCACCGGCACCTACCACATCGGCATCGCCTTCCAGGACACCGGCGCGTTCATCCCGCTTGCGACCGCGCAGGCGATCACCGGACGCCAGGACGAGACGACGACGATCGCGGTCAAGCTGGGGGTCGGGACGCGCCCCGCGGCGGCCCGCCGGATCCTCACGCACCGCTTCCCCGGGATCACCGTGATCGCCGAGGGCCAGGAGGCCGCGCGCGCCGGCGTCAACGCCGAGTTGCTGTCGAAGGCGGCCCTGGTGATCGCGGTGCTTGCGCTCCTGATCGGCGGAATCGGCGTGATGAACACGATGTTGATGTCGGTGATCGAGCGGCGGACCGAGTTCGCGCTCCTTTCAGCGGTCGGCTGGAGCGGCCCGCAGATCGCGACCCGGGTCGTCGTCGAAGGTGTCGTGACGACCGTGATCGGCGCCGCAGTCGGACTCTTGCTGGGCACGATCGGTGCGCATTTCCTGGTGCGGGCGCTTGGAGCCCAGCTGTTCGTCTCGCCGGACGTGACGGCCTGGGATCTCGGGCGCGCCCTGCTGGTCGGCGTCCTGTTGGGCGTCCTCGGCGGGCTGTACCCAGCCTGGCGAGCGGCTCGGGTCTCGCCGGCGCAGGTACTCGCCCAGCGCTGAGGCCGAGCGGTCGCGCCAACTACGGAAAACGGCCCCTTAACCGAGCCGCGTCCCGTAGCCGGCGGGATATGAGGCCGAACTCGGGACGCGCTCTGAGGGAGAGAGGGGTGCTGCGCGAGTAATTGTGCACCGACAGCGTCTAGAAGTCCAAGACCGGATCCGACACAGACTTATAAGCTGTAGCTATGGAGATCCGCCAGCTCCGCTACATGGTTGCGCTCGCCGAGGAACGCAGTTTCACCCGAGCCGCGACGCGCGAGCACATCGCCCAGCCGGCGCTGTCCCAGCAGATCCAACGTCTCGAGCGTGAGGTGGGGCTGGCGCTCGTCGAGCGCACGACGCGGCGCGTGACGATCACCGAGGCGGGCGAGCTGCTGGTGGCTCGGGCACGCCGGATCCTCGCGGAGCTCGCGGCCGCCGATGACGAGCTCCAGAGCCTCCGGGGATTCCAGGCCGGCCGAGTGACCGTCGGGGCGATGCACACGATGGGACCGGTCGACGTGTCCGCGGCGCTCGCCAGCTACCACGAGCGCCATCCGTTCGTCGAGCTGACGGTCCGCGAACACTCGAGCGAGGAGCTGGCGGACCTGCTCCGCGTCGACGAGCTCGACCTCGCGTTCCTGTCGGTCACCGAGCGGATCGAGAGCCACGGGCTGGCACTGCATCAGCTGGTGTCCGAGGAGCTGGTCGCGATGGTGCCCGGCGACCACCCGCTGGCCAGCCGCGACCGGATCCGGATGGTCGAGCTGGCCGGCGAGCAGTTCATCAGCTACCGCGAGGGCGCGCGCCTGCGCGAACTGCTCGAGGAGGGAGCCCGTCAGACCGGCTTCGAGCCGAACGTCAAGTTCGAGTCCAATGAGAGCCAGCGAATCAGAGCACTGGTGGCGCGCGGACTCGGCGTCGCGATCATTCCCCGCTCGGACGCGGTCGCTCCCGGCCCGGCGGTCGCGATCGCGCGCCTGGCCGAACCCGAGCTCAGCCGTGACATCACGCTGGCCTGGCGCGCCGACCGTCGCCACACCCCCGCCGCCGCCGAGTTCCTGACGCTCGCGCGCGACCTGTTCGCCGGAAGCTGATGCTCGAGACCGGCGAGCTGCGCTGCGACAGCTGCGACCTGTGGCTCCCGCAGTGGACCATCGCCTGGCGTTGCTCGTGCGGAGGGACCCTGAGCTGGCGGCCGGGCGCCGATGCCGCGGCGAGTCCGAGCGGACCCGGGATCTGGCGCCGAGCGGAGCTGCTGCCGCCGGTGCTTCCCGAGAACCGAGCCACGCTGGGCGAGACCGTGACGCCGGTGCTCGACCGCGGCGGCGTCGGCTACAAGCTCGAGTACCTGTCGCCAACGGGGTCGTTCAAGGATCGCGGGGCGGCGTGCGTCGCCAGCTGCCTGAGGCAGATGGCGGTGCGCGCGGCGGTTGTCGACTCCTCCGGGAACGCCGGCGCCGCGATGGCCGCCTACCTGGCCGCGGCCGGCGTGGCGGCGTCGGTGTTCGTGCCAGAACCTGGGAGCGCCGCCAAGCGCCGGCAGATCGAAGCCTACGGCGCGCAGCTGTTCCCGGTGCGAGGAGACCGCGGCCAGGTGACGGCCCGTGCCCACGCGCACGCCGAGAGCACCGGCGCCGTGTACGCGAGCCACCTCTGGTCCCCCTTCTTCATCGCGGGCATGAGGACCCTCGGAGCTGAGCTCGCCGAGCTCGGCCCGCTCGACGCGGTGATCTTCCCGGCTGGGTCCGGAAGTCTCGTGCTCGGTGCCTTCCAGGGGCTTGCAGCCGTTGCCGGCAACTCCCCGGGAGCTGTCTACAGAGGTCCGCGTCTGTTCGGAATCCAGGTCCGGGCCTGCCAGCCACTGGTCGACGCGTTCGACGCCGGTGCGGACGATCTGCTGGACCGTCCGCCCGCCCGTGGCAGCTCGATCGCCGCGGGCATTCTGGTCGCGCGTCCACCGCGCGCTCGCGCCGTCCTGCGTGCAATCCGCGACAGCGGCGGCGCGCTGATCGGCGTCAGCGACGAGGACGTGGAACGAGCGGCGAGATCACTCTGGCGGCAGGGCATCTACGCGGAGCGCACCTCCGCGGCGGCGGAGGCCGGCCGCTTCGAGCTTCTGCGGCGTGAGCTGCTGGGCGAGACCGACCGCGTGGTCGTCGCGCTGACCGGCAGCGGCCTCAAGGGCGACTGACCGGGTCACGCCGTGTCGTCCTGGTGGGCTCGCCCGGAACGTGAGCCGCGACCTGAACGCACCGCAGCTTGACATCCCTCCAGGTGTGCTCAGGTACACTCCGTTTAAAAGCAATTGTTGCATATGCGGTGCATAGGCACAATCGGGGCGAGCTTCGAACGCGGCTTCCCCTATTCGGCGGACCCGAAAGGACTCGGTCGTGCATTTGACCGGAGTTAGTGGCTACGACGTCGCTGTTGACCTGGGTACCACCAACGCGGTCGTGTACGTACGCGGGCGCGGGATTCGCCTTTGTGAGCCGACTCTGGTGGCGGTCGACCCCCGTACCCGCGCGATTTCTGCGGTGGGCGCGGACGCGAAGCGCGACGCTCGTGCGCGGAGGTCGGGGGCGACGGTCGTCCGCCCGCTGAGCGGCGGGGTCATCACCGACTTCGAACGGGCCAGAGAGTTGCTCAACCGACTCATTCACAAGGCGTGCCCGAGCCACCGGCCGCACCCTCGGATGGTGGTGATGAGCATGCCCGGCGTGGCTACCGGCCTGGAGAAGCGTGCGATCGAGGAGGCCTGCCTATCCGCCGGCGCCCGGCATGCATCGCTGATCGGAGCGCCGATGGCGGCCGCGATCGGAGCCGGACTCCCGATTGGCGAGCCGGCGGGCTCGATGGTGGTGGACGTCGGCGGCGGGACCTGCGAGGCCGCGGTGATCGCGCTCGGCGAGATCGTGGTCGCAAGGTCGATCCGGGCCGGTGGTGACGAGTTCGACGAGGCGATCATCAAACACGTCAGGCGCGAGTACAGCCTGTTGATCGATGCGCCGGCTGCCGAGGAGCTCAAGGTCACGATCGGCTCGACGCACCCGATCGACGACGTGCTCGAGGCCGAGGTGAGCGGGCGCGAGCTTCGCTCCGGACTACCGAAGAACGTCAAGGTGAGCAGCCCGGCGATCCGTGCAGCGCTCGAACGGCCTGTCGCCCGAATCATCGAGACCGTCACGGAGACGCTTCGCCAGACGCCCCCGGAGCTTGGCTCGGACATCATCGACCGCGGGCTGATGCTCACCGGAGGCGGTTCTCGGCTGCGTGGGCTGGCGGAGCGGCTGCGTCAGGAGACACAGCTGCCCGTGCATCTTGCGGAGCTTCCAATCACCTGTGTCGCCGCCGGGTCGGGAGCATGGTTGGAGGAGCTCGCATCCGATCGGAAATTCGACCAGGACATCGTGCAATGGGCTGCGTAGCCCCTGAGCAAGCTGAAGGGAGATGTCCGCGATGACGAGCTTCGACACGCCGCCTGACCAGAGCGAGCCTACGGGCGAGCGGGGACCACGCCGGGCTCGAGGCAGGGTCCTCGGAGGGGCCGAGCGGGATCGGATGCTCGCGGGCGCGCGCGAGAGCGACTTCCCGATCGCGATGCGCGGGTACGACCGCACCGTCGTCGATCGCTACGTCGAGAGCATCAATCGCATAATCGCGGAGCTCGAGATGACCGCTTCGCCGGAGTCGGCGGTCAAGCATGCCCTCGACGAGGTCAGCGAGGAGACCCGGGACATCCTCCAGCACGCCCACGAGACGGCCGACGAGATCACCGCCCGCTCGCGCGCGAAGGCTGACGACCGGCTTCAGCAGGCGGAACAGGAGGCGCAGCAGACGCTCGCCGACGCCGAAAAGGCGGCCGAGGAGGCGCGCGAGGACATGCTCCAGACGGCGCAGCAGGTCCGCGACGCGGCGCAGCGCGAGGTCAAAGAGTTGCGGGAGGCGGCGCTGCGCGAGATCACCAACCTCCGCAACAGCGCAGTCAGCGAGAGCGAGAAGGTAAAGGCCGAGGCTCGGCGCGAGGCGGACAAGTTGCTCGGGGCCGCGCGTACCGAGGCTGGCCAGATCCGCGGGCAGGCCGAGACCCGCGCGCGAGAGCTCGCCCGCAACACCGACACGATCTGGCGAGAGCGCCGGCGGCTGGTCGACGACATCCGGGCGGTGGGAGAGCAGCTCTCGTCGATGGGCGAGCTCGAGGCGAAGCGCTTCACCCACCTCGCCGAGACGCTCACGCTCGGCGACGAGGACGGTCAGGGCGACACCGCCGTGATCCCAGTGCCGCAGGACGGCCGACCTGACTGAAACATCGGGGCGCCCGGATTCGAACCGGGGACCTCACCGACCCAAACGGTGCGCGCTACCAGGCTGCGCCACGCCCCGAGGCAGTCGCCCAGTCTACCGACCGAGCGCCGGCGCCCCGACGGATGGACCGGTCCCGTTCGTTCACGAGTTGAACAGATCTGAACCGCGCCGCGGGCGATAGGGTGGGCTTCGGTGGCCCAGGTCGAACCCATGCGGGCGCTGCATTACGAGCCGTCGAAGACGGGCGGGCTGCAGCCGGTCGTCGCGCCGCCCTACGACGTGATCGACGATCGGCAGCGTTCGTCGCTGCTGGCCCAGTCCGACTACAACGTCGTGGAGATCGACCTACCCAAGCCGGCGGACGACGGCGACCCGTACCGGCACGCGGCTGACGTCCTCGATCGATGGCGGGCGGAGGGCGCGGTGGTCGCGGACGACGAGCCCGCGATCTGGCCGCTCGAGCAGGACTACGTCGGTCCGGATGGCCGGCCCCGGACGCGCCGCGGGTTCCTCGCGCGCGTCCGCATCGAGGAGTACGGGCCGGGCCGGATTCGCCCGCATGAGCGGACCCATCCCGGCCCCAGGGAGGATCGTTTACGACTGACCCGGGCAACCCGCGCGAATCTGTCCCCGATCTTCTCGCTCTATTCGGATCCGGATGGTGCCGCCTGGAGCGCGCTGGCGCCGTTCACCGAACACTCTGCGTGGAGTCAGACAACCGATGGCGACGGCACCGTCAACCGGCTCTGGCGGGTCACCGACGCGGCGGCCATCGAGCGGGTCAAGCTGGCGGTGGCCGACGCTGAGCTGTTGATCGCCGACGGCCACCACCGGTACGAAACGGCCCGTGTCTACGCGGAGGAGGTCGGCGGCGACGGGCCCCACCGGTATGTGCTGATGTGCCTGGTCGCGCTCGAGGACCCCGGGCTGACGGTGTTTCCGACGCACCGGCTGGTGCAGGGACTCAGTGCGGGTCAGTGGGAGGCGCTGTCGCAGGCGCTCGAGCAGGACTTCGACGCGGCCGAACTGGCCAGCACCGACGAACTGCCGCCGCCCACCAACGATCGGCTTGAGATCGGCTACATCGATGTCCACGCGCGAATCCCGTACCGGCTGAGCCTCAAGCGCCAGGCGATCGCGGACGCCGCGCTTCCGACCCGTTCGATCCCGTACCGCAGGCTCGACACCGCGGTCCTGGAGGCTCTGATCCTGAAGGGGGCGCTCGGACTCAGCGATGAGCAGATCGACCACCTCGACGGTCTCGGGTACGCACGCGACGCCGCCCAGGCGCTGGAACTCGTGAACTCCCGCGCATACGACGCCGCCTTCCTCATGGCCCCCACCCCGGTCGAGCAGGTCCAGCTTGTCGCCGCCTCGGGTGAGAGCATGCCTCCCAAGTCGACGTATTTCTTCCCAAAGGTGCCGACCGGACTCGTGTTCAACCCGCTTGCTGCCGATCATTCCTAATGTGGGCGCTACGATCGAAATGTCGCACCTAATACCATTTGAAATACGCGCTTCGAGGGAATCAGGGGAACAGAGATGAAGGCAACCGCGCACCGCAGTAGGCATGCGACCTACACGCACACGGTCGACATCCGCAACCACAATCTGACGGTCGACGAGCCGCCCGAACGGGGCGGCGGCGACGAGGGCCCGAGCCCCCAGGAGTTGCTGGCAGCGAGTCTCGCATCGTGCACGGCAATAACGATGGAGATGTACGCCAAACGTAAGGGCTGGGACATCGGCAAGGTCGAGGTTGGGGTCGACTACACGCCCGCCGAGCGTGGCTGCCCGACCCGCTTCCGGCTCGATCTGCGGCTTCCCGCGGACTGCACCGAGGAGCAGCGTGAGCGACTGCAGGTGATCGCCGCGAAGTGCCCCGTGCATCGCGTGCTCGAGGGCGAGGTCATGTTCGAGGACACGGTCACCCTGGTTGATCCGAGCGGCGAGGCCGAACCGCGACGGGAGTCGCGCCGCCGCCTCTCGCTGACTCGCGGCTGACCGAGCAGCGGAAGCACTTGCCGGCCCTCCCGGCGGGAGGGATGGCACCGATATCAGGCCTACTAGAGTCGCTTCAGTGATCGAGGACATCGGCGCGATCGAAACGGCGCTGAAGGGCGTCCTGCTGGACTCGGGCCGGGCGGTCGCGCTCGACGTGCACGGCGCTGTCGAAGCCGGCGTGCTGGTTCCGTTGTTCGTCGAGGACGACGAGCTGCATGCGGTGTTCACGCTGCGTCGCGACGACCTGCGCCGGCATCCCGGCGAGATCTCGTTTCCCGGTGGGCGACGCGAGCCCGAGGATCACGATCTGCTGGCAACCGCCCTGCGAGAGGCGCGCGAGGAGATCGGTCTCGCGGTGGACGCGGTCGAGGTGATCGGAGCACTGCAGCCGACCTCGACCTTTGCGACCTCCTATTCGATCTACCCGTTCGTCGGGCTGGTCCCGGCCGGGTCGCGCTGGACCGCCCAGGTGACCGAGGTCGCCGAGGTGATCGAGCTGCCGTTGCCGGCGCTCGCCGCCGGCTACGCGCGACGCCAGGTCTCTCGCCGCGGAGTGCCGATCCGAACCGACACGTATCTGGTGGGCGACCACCTGATCTGGGGGGCCACGGCTCGGATTCTGGCCGACCTGCTGGAACGGGTCAGTCTGATCTGAGGCAGGCCCCCCTACGGACCCTCGAGCAACCGCGCGACGGCCGCGGCGGCCGTCCGCACGAACTCTGCGGGCCCGGCGGAGACAAGCTCGAAAGCAATCCGAGAGCGCCCGCAGGCGCTCGCCACCAGAGCCGCCCCGCCGGCCAGCACGGACTCCTCGACTGTCCCGCTCGCCTCGTACACGACCCCGCGGACGGGCGTGTCGAGCAGCTTTCCCAGCAGCGCGGCCAGTCGCGGTCCGTGCAGCGCGCTGACCAGCTCCGGCGAACCGCCGGCGCTGCCAAGCGGGAGCACGACGACCGACACCTGCTCCAGCGCCGGCAGCAGCGTCGCCAGTCGATCCGGGTCGGCGAGCACCGGCTCGGCGCCGGCGTCCGCGATCGCCGCCAGCCGCCGTGGGTCTCGCGTGGTTGCGCGGACTGCGTGGCCGGACGCACGCAGCAGCGACGCGAGCATCTGCCCCCGGCAACCGCAGCCGACGATCAGGCAGCGAGCCATCGGTTGACAGTAGTTCTTCGGCGTCCAAAAAACTTGGTTCGGCGGTCCGCAACTTCAGCCCGCCGGGCGATGTTTAAGCGGGCGAATCCGTGGCCGGCGGCTTCAGAGACACCAGCCTATTCATCTAGGAGGTATCCGATGCGCAGAGGTCGCCTTGCGCTGTTGTCGGTCGCTCTGTGTGGTGTTGTCGCCATGCTCGCGCCAAGCGTTTCCGCCGCGAGCTATCACAACCCGCACCAGTGGCGCTACCACCACCACCCGCGGCACCATCGCCACCGTCCGCCGCGGCACAACTACGGGCTCACGATCGCCGCGACGCCGAACCCGATCGTGTCGGGCGAGGGCGTCTTGATCTACGGCAAGCTCGTCGGATCAGACGTCGCCAACCAGCGGATCGTCCTGTACCACCGGATCGGTCTGCAGACGCAGTTCACGCCGATCACCGTCACCCGGACGAACGCGTTCGGCTTCTACGAGATCACCCGCGCGGAGGGCATCGTCGGAACGAACCGAAGCTGGTTCGCCGTCGGGCCGGGCAGAAGCCACAGCCGCACGATCAACGAGTATGTCTTCTCCGCCGTCACGCTGGCGGCGTCGACGACAACCGTGAACACCGGCGCGCCGGTCCAGTTCAGCGGCACCGTCACTCCCGCGCACCCCAACCAGGAAGTGCTCCTGCAGAAGCAGGTCGGCACCTCCGACGACGACTGGCGGACGATCGGGAGCGCCGTCACGGGCAGCGACTCGAGCTTCACGCTGTCACGTTCGTTCCTGAGGCCCGGCAGCTACACGCTGCGGGCGCTGTTCCCGCGTGACCCGCGAAACCTCGCCGGACAGTCTGACCCGGTCACGATCACGGTTGCGCAGCCGCAGAACCCGTCATTCACGATCGCCGCGTCCGCGCCGGTGATCGCCGACGGGCAGTCCGAGACGATCTCGGGCACTCTGTTCATGCCGGGCTCGACGACGACGCCCCGGCCATCGGTCCCGGTGATCCTGTACGGGTCGACCGCCGGGCGCGCGTTCAGGGCACTCGCGAGCACCACCACCGGTACCGACGGCACCTACAGCTTCACGCAGGTGCCGGAGTTCAACACCGTCTACCGGGTGCTGATCCAGGGCGCACCACCGCAGTCGGTGGGACCACGGCCGCGGAAGACCGCTGACGTGCCCGTCGGCGTTCAGGATCTCGTGTCGATGGGCGCGAGCGCGACGACGGCGCCCCAGGGCGGGACGGTCACGATCAGCGGGGCCGTCACCCCTGACAAGAGCGGGCGCCCGATCTACCTGCAGCGGCTGGACCCGACAGGCCACTGGCAGGTGGTCGCGACCAGCACGATCGCTCCAGGCTCGACGTACTCGTTCCAGTACACGTTCGGGCAGCCGGGCACGGTGGAGCTTCGAACGAAGGTCCCCGGCGGGCCGTGGAACCTGAGTGGCGCGTCCACTCCGGTGACGTTCACGGTCACGGGGGTGGCACCCGCCACCTCGTTGCCGCCCGCTCAATAGGGGGCACGCTTTCAGAGGAGCCCGGGTCTCACGATGACCCGGGCTCCTCCCCGCGTCGCCTCCAGGCCGCCGGCCGGCCGCGCGGCGCGGTTACCCTGAGCCACTGAACGTCGCCCGCAGGCTGCTCGGCGTCCCCGTGATGATCGCCGCGCTGGGCGCCACCGACCGCTCGGCGGTGGCGGCCGCAGTCGTCTGGCTGGTCAACCGCCAGCGGACGTCTCGGGGTCTCCCGGCGCTCCGGGTCGACGCCCGGCTCGACCGGTCCGCCCAGCGCTGGTCGGACGCGATGGTGGCCGACGACGACTTCTCCCATGGGCACGGACTTCGCGGCGCGGATCACTGCGTCGGCTTCAACTGGTCGGCGGTCGCGGAGCACATCGCGACGGGCTACGCGACCCCGGACGCGGTCGTCGGAGCGTGGATGGCCAGCACCGACCACTTCGGCCTGCCG
>Ga0123355_10012331_pt1 | contig 13238 bp, 16 predicted proteins | sample TergutEmb28metaG_3_FD_89872 | JGI IMG/M metagenome (GOLD analysis project Ga0123355, IMG submission 89872) | Embiratermes neotenicus P1 segment gut microbial communities from Petit-Saut dam, French Guiana - Emb289 P1 | ecosystem: Host-associated > Arthropoda: Insects > Digestive system > Gut ... | reverse complement strand
TTTTTTGATTGGAGATTAAAAAGACCGCTGACAAATATATCATTTGTCAACAGTCTGAAGCCGAGAAATTTCGGCTTTTTTTCTTGTTTGGGGGTTTGGTAACAGTTTTCGACCAAATGCGATTAATTTTGACATAAATCGCGGGATGCGGTATAATGAAAAGATAAATAAAATCAAATCAGCTCGTAAGGTGCTGTTTTGCTGAATAACTTATAAAACAGGGGGTAGGGCACATTGGAAAGCCTCTTAATAATCAATGATAGTTACGAGCTTAGTTGTGAATGGTTAGCTGTATTAAGGCAGCAGTATCGGTTGCACTTTGTTAAAAATACATGGGATGCTCAGAATATGATTGAAAAGCATAGCATTGATGTGCTAATCATGATGTCCAAGCAGCCGCTGCAACCTGCCTTTGAAAAATTTTTGGCAGCGATTGACTATGAATACGGCATAAAAATGCCAGTTATTTTTGTTTCAGACCAGTTAACAAAAGCGTTAAGCTTGCATTTGCTGAAAAAAGGAAACTGGTATTTTAGCATGTTTCCACCTGATGACAAAGAATTTTTACGCATGTTGGCTGAGGCGATGAAAATTACGCAGATCACCCGCACAAAGGTCATCATCTTGGAACGGCGTGGCAGTGTGTACCCGTATCAGGTTAACCGTATTACCCGCATTGGGCGGAGCAAGCTGCGTCACATTAAAATATACAGCTTTAATGAGCAAACTGGTAAAGAAGAAACGCAGGAATTAAGTTATAACTTTCCGTTAGCAACCTTTTTGGTAAACCACGGTCTGGAAACCTATTTTTGGCAAGTACAACAGAGTTGGCTAGTTAACAAGGCACACATCAAAGAAATCAATTCTGCCGACCAAGAAATCATTTTGACAAATGGTGTCGTCGTTCCAAGTAGCAAACAATATATCGAAGAAGTAAAAGAAAAATTGAAAGCGAGCGTTCAAGATGGAACTTAATACTGTCGTGATCATTCAACGGGCAATCGAATTGTTAGTCTATTATTTGATTTTAGCGAATCTGTATGGGAAAGATTTGCCAGCAGCGCTGACCAGATTATATACGACCAAACAAAAGCGATTACCCGCCAATATCGGGTTACTAATCGCATATCCCCTGCTGATTGCGGTGATTTTTTACTTCCACCGCGAGTATGCTTATGCCATTGACCACATTTTACGCCCGTTTGCTGCCTTTTTCTTGCTCCGATGAGCGTTTAACTTGAAGAAAGCAATGGCCGCCTTTACGATGCATATGTTAACTGCGCTTGTTATCGGGATCGTCGCCATACTGATCGGTTTGACCGGTTATTTACCAGCTTTCTTTTTAACCACCCTGGTAACGGCGGTTGCGGTTAACTACAACTTTTTTGAAAAGCTCCATTTACGGGCATTAAAAAAATCTTGGATAATCAACCTTATTTATTGCTTAGCTTGTGTGCTGTATGGAATGGTGCTGTTTGCTAATAATTATCCATTATTGTCATATGTTTTGTCGTTAGTATTGGTTATTCTGATTATTCTGTACCTAAAAAAAGAAACGGATCGAGTCTTTGCGACAATCAATCATGCTGAACCAGATACACTGTGGCAGTTACTTGAATATATTGCGATTGATTGCGAACAAAATGAGCTTGCCCACCGCTATACGATTAAAAATTATGCCACTCTGGATTTTATGGCCTTGCTACAAAAAAAAATAGCCCACTTTCAGCGGTTTAATCACATTCGTGATTATGAACTAACCGTTGTTAGAGGGCAAATAAAAATCAATGTCATCTTGGCGTGACATTGATTTTTATATATATTTTTTATGGACAGAAAAATCCAAACCAGTGACAAGCATTCAACGGTTGAATTGGCACGATTTCAGTTGCTACCACATAAGCGGCGGTGATAAATGCGGTTGCTGATAACATTTTACTAAAACGGAATTGCTTTTTCATCAGAAAAACCTCCAAAAATTAATACTACCCTTCGAATAACAAATACCACCAAAAATAAATTTTGGCGCCATTTTCTGCTATCGTCTGATAGTTATTTGCATTGTAACAAACTTTGACAAACTTTGCAAGGATTATTGGCAACAAAAATTAAAATGGGGGTGTTTTTTCATGGGTGCAAAAAATATTTCGCAACAGACGACTGGCGAAGTCTAGTGTTACGTGGACGAATCAGGCTCAATAGACATTGATTTAATCCAACTTACTGACCTAGTGACCAATACAGCGTATCGTCTGTTAAAATCTCAATCTAAACACGCAAAAGCGAATTTAGAACGGCTGGAACCGTTGCTTGCTAGCGGTAAAATTATCCACTTTAATGGTGATTTTTAGCATGAAAGGTTGTTTTGAGCCAGTTTTGATCATATATCGGCAAAAGCGAACGAAAGTTGGCTTTTTTGCTTGAAATTGCGTTTTGTTAGGAGTATAATTTAGACAATGAGTTCGATTTTTGGAGGGTTTTTATGGACAAGTTTGCAAATTTTATTTTGACAAAACGAAAAATTATTTTCACTATTCTAACTATTGCAGCGGGAATCTGTGCATTTTTAATGATGCAAGTCGTGGTTAATACCGATATGACACAGTATATGCCGGAAGACTCACGGTTTCGTGCCGGTTTGCAAGTAATGGCAGATGAGTTTGGTGAAGTTAATACGCCGGTGTTGCATGTGATGTTTGAAGGGTTAGATTCTGAAGCTGAACAACCATATGTGGTGATGCAGCAGTTGGAACTTTTCGTGGGTGTTGCGGAAATTTCAAGGTTAATTCATGACTATGACGAAGGACAAACCTTATTTTTCTTAACCTTGGAAGCCGGATTATCCGCTATGGAACAACGAAATCTCGTCGCAACCATTACCGATACGTTTAGCGACCACAACATCGAAATGAGTGGCCCGGTTGCTGGGGTCGATATTGAGCTGCATATGCATTTGATTTTAATACCAACGGTAATTATTTTAACAATTATCTTGTTACTAATGTGTAGTTCGTGGGTCGAGCCCCTCTTGTTGTTTGCGAATATCGGGATTGCGATTTTGCTCAATATGGGAACAAATATTATTTTCGACAGTATTTCCGATATTACCCAGATGATTGCAGCCTTGTTGCAGGTGGCGCTCTCGATGGATTATTCAATTATTTTTCTCAACCGTTATCGACAGGAAAAAGCGGCGATGGAAGTCGAAGACCACTATTTGGCGATGAAAAACACGATTCGCAACAGCTTTTCTACGATTTCGGGAATATCATTCACAACGATTGTCGGCATGATGATGCTCGTTTTTATGAGTTTCACGATTGGTGCCGATCTCGGATTGGTGATTGCCAAAGGAGTGTTCGCAAGTTTAATCTGTGTCTTTGGGGTCATGCCAGCGTTAATTTTATGGTTTGACAAGTGGATTGATAAAACGACGAAGCCAACGTTGAACATTAAAATGGGCGCTGTTGGTCGGTTTGCTTACAAAGCACGATACGTTGTGTTAGGATTATTTGCCGTTTTATTTATCGGGGCATCATTCTTGCAAAGTGGATTAGAAATCACCTATTCAGAAGTCGATTACGACCCGGTGCACCAAGTATTTGATTTAGATAATACCTTTGTGATTCTCTACCAAAACGAAGACGAAGCAAATTTTGCTAGTGTTATTGATTGGATTGAATGGGGACGACAAGCTCATTCTGGCTGGGGTGGGGTGGCTCATGTCGACCAAATCATCGACATCTACTCATACGGAACTCTATTCACTGCCGAACTAACTGCCGAAGAACTGGCTGACACGTTCGAAATGGACGAATTAATGATTGGATTAATTTTCCGAAATTATTTAAACCATGCTTTACCGACCGTTACGCTCGGGAATTTCTTAGATTTCATGCGGATTGAAGTCGCAAATAGTCCGCTGTTTGCTGGTGTCATGCCGCCAGAAGACCTTGGGCAACTCGAACAGTTACCGTTGATGCTGGAACATCAGGTAATGACAACCGAATTAGATGCTGAAGGACTTAGCTGGATGTTGCAAATGCAGTTTGAAATGGTTGAGCAGCTGTTAATGTTGCATGGCATGTTGCAAGGTGGAGCACCGACGGAAACGATTGCGCTCGATGAATTTATAGCGTTTTTCCAAGTGCAAGCGACCACAAACCCAATGTTTATGACAGAAGTTAGTGCTGAAGAGTTAGCGATGCTGGCAATGCTGCCGCAGATTGCGGTTGGTGAGATATTAGATGCCGAATCATCACCATCAGAACTTGCCGAAACGTTACAGATGGATGAAAGCATGGTTACTCAGTTACTCTATATGTACGACTTTATTCACGGTGATGAGTTAGAAACTACTAAAACCTTAGTTGATTTCCTTGACTATCTAATTACCGATTTTGCACAAATTCCAATGTTTGCTGCTAGTTTTACGCCAGAAATGATCGCAGAACTCGAAGATGCTCGCTATGAATTGGCTGGTGCTGCTGATATGTTCGTTGCTGCCAATTTCTCACGAGCAATGATTAATACAAGCTTTGATTTTGAAGGAGAAGAAGTGTTTGCCTTTATTGATGATTTGCTCTTCCATCTTGAAGATGCGCTCGATGGTGAATTCTACATTCTCGGCACTTCGGTCATGCCACACGAAATGAGTCAGTCATTCCCGAGTGAATACAGCTTCATCACCATCCTCACCGTCATTGCGTTCTTTATCGTCGGGGCGATTTCATTCAAATCAATTTCAGTATCAGCGTTACTTGCCATTACCATTCAAGCGGCGGTATTTATTACTATGGGCGTTACTTATTTTATGGATGGTGGGATCATGTTCTTACCACTAATTATCGCCCAAGTATTACTAAAGAGTCGTGTTATCGACTATGGGATTCTCTACACAGCCAACTATGTCGAAGCTCGGCGTGAGCACGGTGTTAAAGATGCAATCGTAACTGCTCTTAACAACTCAATTGACACAGTCCTCACATCAGGCCTTATCATCGTCGTTGTTTGCTTCGTCGTCGGTCTCGTGTTCCGTGGTGTCAACGTCGCCATTTCGGAAATCTTACTGCTCATTGCTCAAGGATGTTTCATCGGTGTGATGCTTTCAATCTTCGTCTTACCAAGCCTAGTAGCAGTCTTTGACCGTTTTGTGATTCGGGCTAAGGCTAAAATACATTAAAACGGGTACATTAATACTAAGGATGTGGTCAAAATGACAGAATTACAAAAACAAATCATCGCCGAAATGCAAGTTCAACCACAAATTGACCCGCAAACTGAAATTCGTCGCAGCGTTGATTTTATGAAAAATTACTTGCTAAAACATCCGTTCTTAAAAGGCTTCATCCTCGGAATTTCCGGCGGTCAAGACAGCACCTTACTCGGAAAACTCGCCCAAATCGCAATTGATGAACTCGGTGGTGATTATGAGTTTGTCGCCGTCCGCCTGCCATATGGCGCGCAATTCGATGAAGACGATTGCCAAGATGCACTCGAATTTATTAACCCCTCTTTAGTTTTGACCGTTGATATCAAACCATCCGTCGACGCAAGCGTCGCATCAGTGTCAACTGCTCTGAATACGAAAACAACAGATTTTAACAAAGGCAACGTAAAAGCCAGACATCGCATGGAAGTCCAATATCATATCGGGGCTGCGCATGGACTCGCCGTCCTCGGCACCGACCATAGTGCCGAATCCGTCACCGGCTTCTTCACCAAATTCGGCGACGGTGGCGCCGATTTGTGCCCCTTGTTCCGGTTGAACAAGCGGCAAGGTCGCCAACTCCTCGCCGAACTCAGATGTCCCGAACATCTATACACCAAAGTACCAACCGCCGATCTTGAAGAAGAAAAACCCGCAATCCCTGACGAAGTTGCATTAGGCGTCACCTACGACGAAATCGATGACTATTTAGAAGGGAAATCTGTATCAAAACCAACCAGCGACAAAATCGAAAACTGGTATCAGCGGTCGAAACATAAAAGAAAGCTGCCAGTGACAGTCTTTGACGACTGGTGGAAATAATCTTGTTCAACATAAAAACACGACTTATAATGGTCGTGTTTTATCATGATTTTAAGCTTTTGAAAACATATCTTTACTTGCCCCACAAAGTGGACACAAGAATCCATCACCAAGATCTTCCCATTTTGTTCCAGGCTCGAATCTTCCTTTTGGCACCCCTGGTGGAACGGTTGCTGCATCTTCATCATACTCAAACCCACAAGTATTACATACATAAGTCATTTGCAAATACTCCTTTCGATTTTTTGTCATTATTTTACCAAAATAGTATAACATTTTAATTTTGAATAGTCAAGAAAGTAATACAACTTTTAACGATAATGGTCGAAAAATGTTGAAAATGCTTAAATAATTGTTGTCACACGGGTTGTTGCGAAAATGATAAGCGCTATCCGGGAAAGACAAAAATGATTGAATTGTACTAAAAGTATTGACATTTTAATACAATGTTGTATAATAGTATTATAGTTTTTGTATAGTTAGGAGTTTTATTAAACTTGAGGAGGTGTTCTTATGACAATTTTAGCAGTTTGTGGTTTTGGGGTTGGTTCTTCGTTGCTTTTGAAAATTTCGATTGATAAAGCATACAAAGCACTCGGGATTGATTCCGAAGCAATTAATGCGGATTTGGTTTCAGCTAAGAGTACAAAGTGTGATGCAATCTTCACATCGGTACAAATGGCACCAGATTTACGCAAAGAAGTAAACGTTCCGGTTTATGAAGTGAATCGTTACATGGATGTTGCCGAGGTAACCGAAGTAGTAAAACGATTCATGGAAGAAACAGGAGTTACTGCATAACTTATGTTCATAAGATTCCGCTCTTTGAGGATGATTATCTTATAAGGGAGGTGGCTTTTTGAAAAAGGGTGCGGAGTTTAAATACCAGCAAGTTTATACCGATTTGAAAAAGGCAATTGAAATCGGTGAATTAAAAGCTGGTGAACAACTGCCAGCCGAAGAAAAGCTGGTTGAGAAATATGGCGTTTCACGTGTTACGGTTCGGAATGCGCTTGATGGACTTGCTGAACTAGGTTTGATTGAACGAATGCGGGGTAAAGGTACATTTGTTCGTGAAAAAGTCTTAGAAAAGAATATGAACAGCCCGATTGGTTTTTCGGAAACTAACCAAATGCTCGGAAACATTTCTAGTAGTGAGGTGTTGGAATTTGACTTAATCAAAGCGCCGCCGTCGGTTGTGAACTACTTAGGTGTTGATGAAAACGAGAAAGTTTGGTTTGTTCGCAGAATTCGCTCTTCAAACAATTTAGTCGTGTTGTACGAAGAATCTTATTGGGTTGAATCTGTCTGTGGTGAACTGACCATTGAAGATTCAATGAATTCAATTCTAAGCAAAATTGCTGAACGTGATGTTTATCCGCATTTGGGAAGACAAGAGTTTGTTGCAATTGGCGCAAATAACGGTGTCGCACGCCATCTTGAAGTGTCGGATGGTTTCCCGGTTTTAATGTCAAAAATGGCATTTCGAACAAGAGATGACCAACCAATGTTTTGGTCAGTAAATTATTTCCGCACAGATCGCATTGCCTTAAGTTATATGCGAAAAGTCGATTGAGAGTAATCAAAGGAGTGACACGGTATGTTAATGGAACTGTTAGAACAAAAGGTGCAAATCGTTCAGGAGATTGCGGATTGGAAAGAAGCAATCAGGTTTAGTGCCCAACCGTTGCTCGAAAAAGATAGCATCGAAGAACGTTACATTGAAGCAATGATTTCAATGTGTGAACAACTAGATGCTTACATTGTTTTGGCAGATTTGTTTGCAATGCCGCATGCCTCACCTGGTAGTGGTGCAAAAGTAATGGATGTCGCCTTAACCATTGTGAAAAAGCCAGTCGACTTTATGGGTAAACCAGTACAAGTTTTACTGACTTTAGCTGCTGTTGATAGTAATTCACATTTACAACTATTACAACAAGTAGCAACCACAATGGGTGACCCGGAGAAAATTGCCCAACTAATTGCAGCAAATGATCCAGATGAAATTTTGCGAATTCTTGCAGCAGAATAATAGTTTTACTACAACGCTAGGTAAAAAATAAAAATTTAAAAAACGAAGGAGAGTTTAAAAATGGATATTTTTTGGACAATTTGGGATGCTATCGTAATGAACATCTTCAGAACACCACCGGTATTAATCGGTTTGATTGCCGCTTTAGGTTTAATCTTACAGAAGAAGAAATTTGAAGATGTGCTTAAAGGTTCGGTATTAGCAGCGCTTGGTTTATTCATGCTAGTTCAAGGGACAACGTTTATTGCTGACTCGGTTCGTCCGGTTCAGGATACGTTCCGTCGCGTACAGGAAGTATATGTACCGCCTGGTCTTGATGCGGGAACGTTTATTGCTACTTACGGTTCAGAAACAGGGTTAGCCATGTTCTTTGGTTTAATTTTGCACGTATTAATTGCAAAATTTACACCAATCAAAACGATCTTCTTAACTGGCCACTTCTTATGGTGGATCCCGTTAACGTTCGTTGCAGCCGGTGTTGAAGGTGGATTGTCAGGTGTGCCGTTAATCGCATTAGCTGCTATTACATCGGCAATTTACTGGTCAGTTGCGCCGTGGATTTTAAAGAAATTCGTGTGGGACGTTACGGGCGACAAAACGTGGATCATGGGTCACCCAACCGGGATTTTAAGTATTATTTCCGGAACCGTTGCAAAAGTTGTTGGTAATAAAGAGAAATCAACTGAGGATATTAAAATTCCAGCACGTTTATCATTCTTACGTGAAACACCAGTTATCGGATTCTTCGCCATTTCGTTAATCTTCTTATTAATTAACTTAGTCTTAGGTGGTGAACTTGCTAACGATCACGGTGCGATTATACCACTTGCAATTGACAATGGTCTTCGTTTTGGTGTTGGTCTCCTAATCTTATTACAAGGGGTGCGGATGTTAATCAACCAAATCGTACCAGCATTCGACGGGATCCAAGAGAAGTTTGTTAAAGATGCATTACCAGCATTCGACTGTCCACTAATCTTCCCTTACCGTCCAAATGCAGTAATCATCGGATTCATCTTAGCAATGAGTATTTCGGTACCGTTAATGATGGTTGCAAACCAAATGGGAATCTTCGGCGTCATGTTAGTACCGGTCGTTATCACGTGTTTCTTCGAGCTTGGAACGGCTTGTGTTATCGGTGATGGACAAGGTGGATTACGCGGAGCGATTATCGGAACGGCAGTTGCGACGGTTGTCATGGTTATCCTTTTAGGATGGTCTTCAACCTTCTTCCACACGACCATCCAAAACCGAATGTTAACCGTTTCAGGAAATGACTATTCATTATATGGACCGCTAGTTGGATACTTCGCTCGATTCTTATCAGCTATCTTTGGTGGTAACTAAGAATTAGCAGTGTTTGATTAGGAGGATTTACAAATGAATAATCGCTTTTTGGAACAAGTTGTTGATTTAGTAAAACAACTTGATGAACAACAAAACGAGAATATTAATAAAGCCGCCGATTTGATTGTCGAAGCATTTGAAAACGAAGGGATTGTGCAAGTATTTGGTAGTGGTCATTCGTATGCGGCAGCAATTGAAATGTTTGAGCGTGCTGGTGGATTTGTTGCCACAAAGTTGATTAAGGATCCGGCAATGGGAATTTATGAAACGTTTGAGGGCATTGGGAAGTTCATGATGCGCAAGGTTGATGTTCGACCAGAAGACGTGGTAGTGATTATTTCGTATTCCGGTCGTAACCCACAAGTTGTTGAAATTGCACAAGCAGTTAAAGAACGTGGTGCGAAAATCATTGCGGTAACGTGCTTAGAAGTTTCTAAAGCGTCAACACCAAGGCATAGTAACGGGAAAATGTTATATGATTTTGCAGATGTTTGTTTGGATATGATGGGTGAGCACGGTGATGCGGCGATGTATGTCGGCGATTTACCAGTTCCAATCTGCCCAATGTCATCAGTCGCAGCGGCAAGTTTGATTCAAGCGATGCAATTAACAGTCGTTGAAAAAATGGTTGCTAAAGGGGTTGAACCAGATTTGCGCGTTAGTGCTAACGTTGACGGTGGCGGTTTAGCTCGTAGCATGGAATTATCAAAGAAATACGCACATCGAATTTTCAGAATTTAGCGTAAAAAGAAAAGTGCCTGCAGTTCGGGCACTTTTTCTAGGAGAGGGGTATTAGGATGGAAAAAAAGGATGAACTTCAGCACGACCCGGTTGACGTAGCAGAAAATCTTGAGCCACCGGTCGAAACAAAAAAGGATTCAATCATGGCTTATGGTGGTTTAGCGTTGGCAATTTTGTCGTTGATAATTAGTTTTAATGGGATTGTTGCATTGGTAGCGGGAATTTTATCGTTTGTACAATTATATAAAGCCGGGGCGAACTCGAAAAAGGCGAAATTGGCATTAACCGGTTTTTTGGTAAGTTTAGCCTCGCTCGGATATGTCATGATTCGTAATCTGTTTTGGTAAAGGTGGTGTAACGGGATGGTAGTTCAGAGTAAAAAAGTTTGGTATCAAGAAACGTTTTCACCTTTACAGCTTGTGATTGAAGGTGGTAAAATCACTAATGTCTTTACGTATGGTACTAAAACGCCGGATGTTGATTATGGCGATTCAATGGTTTTGCCCGGATTAGTCGACATTCATGCGCATGGTTATGGCGGCGGTGATTGCAACCATGCGACCAAAGAATGGGTGAATGAGTGGCGGAACTATTTACCATCAGAAGGTGTTACCAGTGTTTTGGCAACAACGTCATCGGTCAATGAGGCATACATTTTACAAAGTATGGCCATCATTGCAGATGAAATCGATGCTGGTGGAACTGGGGCGCAAATTCTAGGAATTTATGCCGAAGGGCCATTAATTAATCCGGAATTTCGTGGGGCACAAAATCTTGATGCGATTACCAAACCGACCGTTGAAATGGTTAAGAAATATCAAGCAGCTGCGCGCGAAAAATTGGTATACTGTACGATTGCGCCAGAAATGGATGATAATTTGTTAGCGACGGAATATTGCAAAACACAGGGAATCAAAGTTTCAATTGGGCATACTAATGCAACTTTTGACCAGTGTGAAAAGGCCCGGGCGACTGGTGCTGTCTCGTTTGTCCATACCTTTAACGGGATGCCGAGTTTACATCATCGTGAACTGGGACCGGTTGGGTCAGCGATGTATATGGAAGACATGTTCGCCGAAGTGATTGGCGACGGGATTCACGTTGATTTTAAAGCGGTCAACCTGTTAGGGCGGTTGAAAGGGAAAGATCATTTGATCTTGATTTCGGATGCGGTTCAAATCAAAGGCCTTGCACCGGGCGAGTATCATATGCCAAGTCGTCACGTTTTTCTGGGTGAAGATGGCGTCGGGCGATTGGTAAACGGGACCATCGCTGGTGGTACAGGTAAAATGAATGTCATGTTAGGTAATCTAATCAATCAGGCGAAATTACCAGCAGTTGTTGCGATTAATGCTGCGACATGTAATCCGTTGCGGTTGTTAGGACTTGCTGATCAAAAAGGCTATCTCAAAGTCGGCTATGATGCTGATATTGTTGTGTTAGAGGATGATTTTGAAGTGAAGCAAACGTACGTGTTAGGTGAGTGTCAGTTATAATGTTTTAGAATAAGTGGTTAAGAAAGAAGGGTGTTTTGGTTTTGAAAAAGTATAAGGATCTGACAATGGGATTTTTACGAGCTGGAATTCTTGGCTTTGGTGGCGGCATGGCGTGTTTACCATTGATTCAACGTGAAGCTGTTGATAAATATGGTTGGCTTGATGAGCAAGAATTTGCTGAAATTGTGGCAATTAGTAACACATTGCCGGGACCGATCAATACCAAAATGGCTGGTTACATTGGTTATCGTGTTTCAGGGGTTTTCGGGTCAATCGTTGCCATTTGTGCGACCATTTTGCCATCGGTGATTGCATTAATCCTGCTGCTTGAAACTTTGACACGTTTTCGTGAATATCCAATTGTCGCAGGCATGATTCAGGCAACCGTTCCGATTGTTGGGGTGATGCTTGGTTTAATGGCGTGGCAGTTCTTATCAGGGGCAGCAAAGGATTTGAGATGGCTGATTGTTATCGGGCAAGCAGTGATTGTCGCTGTTTTAGTCGTCGTTTTGAATGTGCATCCTGCAATTGTAGTCGCCGTCTTGATTGCGATTGCCTTGTTAATGCCGGTCAAGAAAAACGATGAAAGTGAGGGCGCAAAATAATGGCAGTTGTGATTGAATATCTTGAAATTTTTTGGGTCTTTTTTATCTCGAATTTTCTTGGCTATGGCGGTGGACCGGCAACAATTCCTTTGATTCAACACGAAGTTGTTGATAATTTTGCTTGGATGACCGAGTATCAGTTCGTCGAAATGCTGGCGGCTGGAAATGCGTTGCCCGGACCGATAGCGACCAAGATGGCTGGTTCAATTGGCTTTGCTCAAGCTGGCGTGATCGGCGTAATCGTCGCTTTGTTCGCAACGGTCGCACCATCAATCTTTCTAAAAATCGTTTTAATGAACTTTTTACTAAAACATAAAAACTCACCCCGGGTAAAACGAATGGCAACCTATATTAAACCGGCAATTGCCGTGTTGCTCGGCGTTATTATCTTACAGAACTTCGTTACGGCCTTTAACACCATGCACGCGATTCATGTGATCGTTCTCGGAATTGGTTCCTATTTCTTGCTTGACCGTAAAAAAGTGCATCCATCGCTCGTGATCTTGATGGCATTAATTTATGGCGGTATTATGGGCGGATTTGGTTTGTTTTAATAAAACCATTTTTCGACCGTATTATAATTGATTACTATCTTGTCAAATGGCAAGGTAGTTTTATTATTTTTGGTAGTATTTTAGTATAAAAAATCTTTTTTGACCGTAATATCAGTATTTTTATCATTTTTCCAAGTTTGGAAAAAGGTTTCATAATCAAAAACGTAAATTTATGCTATTTTTACGAAAAAAAAGCTTGCAAATGCCTTGCAACTACTGTATACTTATCAGGTTGACTATTAGCGATGATGCGAGAGGTTGTCGACACACCAGGCCGCTTTGCCATGGTAGGTGGGTTGAGTTATTTTCGTGGAGCGAGTCTATATAAATAGGCGGAAGGAGGCAGTACGATGGCAAAACAAAAGATTAGAATCAGATTGAAGGCTTATGATCACAGAATTTTAGATCAGTCAGCTGAAAAAATCGTTCAAA
>Ga0123355_10012330_pt1 | contig 13239 bp, 12 predicted proteins | sample TergutEmb28metaG_3_FD_89872 | JGI IMG/M metagenome (GOLD analysis project Ga0123355, IMG submission 89872) | Embiratermes neotenicus P1 segment gut microbial communities from Petit-Saut dam, French Guiana - Emb289 P1 | ecosystem: Host-associated > Arthropoda: Insects > Digestive system > Gut ... | reverse complement strand
TCCCCCTCTAAACGCTCTAAAGCGTTTCTGGTATAGTACGTAAATTTAAATGTCCCGTGAAAAAACTCGGCTCTTCTGCCCAGGCACTAGCGATTTAAATTGAACGGGGAAAGGGTTAAGCATAATAATTATTACTTAGCTTCTAGATTTTCATGTCAACCTTAATCTGGAGGAGGTGTATGCATGTACATTAACTCACACCTGGAAAACAATATGATTGACCTATTGGAGTGTTGTATTGAAAAAGTTATTCAAGTATGTGCAGCTCAAATCAACATTGGTAATCAGTTTATTATATTATTATGCATATACAGATCTCCTAGTGGAAATTTTGGTGAATTTGCTGTACTACTTGATCTAATTTTAAAATACTTACATAAACCAAAAGTAGAATTTATTATTTATGGTGATTTAAATGTAAACTTTTTAATAGATTCAAGTTCTGCTCAGCAACTAACCTTACTTTTGCAATCTTGTAACTTTTTTCACATAATTGACTTTCCAACTAGGATGACCAAAGTCTCTAATTCAGCAACTGATAACATCTTTATCGATTACAACAGAATAAATTCATTCAAAGTATTTTCTTTGATTAATGGACTGTCTGATCATGAAGCTCAATATCTCTGTATAAATAATGTTTTTGATCAACAAACAGGTAATTTTAGACTCGTCAAAAAGAGATTAATAAGAAAATCTGCTGTGTCAGTGTTTATTGAAATGTTAAAAAATGAATCCTGGGATAATATTATTAAAACTAAATTCAGTACTATGTTGCATTTCTAAATGGTTTCAAAATACTCTGTTGGTACTAAACTTAAATAAGACGCATATTGTAAAATTTGCTTCTGCTAAGCTCCTGACTTACCCATTGAACATTGTATATAACAATTGAGCTCATACTGTCACTGAAAATATAAAATTCTTAGGCATGCATCTGGACTGCAATCTAACTTGGAAATCACATGTAGATAATTCAATTAAAAAACTGATTTAAATTCGCTGCATGTTGAGAAAATTATTACCTATTGTAAATGTAAGATTGTTACACATGGTTTATTTTGCACAGTTCCTTGTGTATATATCTATGCCTTGATGTTATTTGCTGTCAAAAATCTTAATATTTATCAAACTAACTCCTCTGTTCATGGTATGAATACAAGGAAGCAAAATAAACTGCACATACCATCGGTAAGACTTTTCTCAATACAGAGAGGTGTCTACTATTCAACTGTTAAAATATTTAACCAGCTACCACAAAATATATTCAAATATTGTAACAACATACATACCTTTAAGACTTTGTTAAGAGACTTCCTTGTTAAAAGTGCCTTTTATTTCATTGAGAAATTTCTGTCTGCTTGTCATAACAATGTAGATGTGTGAATATTCATATTTAACTTGTATTATTATTGTGTAGGTATTAGTTCTCTTCTTTGTAATTTTTCATGTTCTTACTAATTTTATGTAATTTGTAACATATTTATTTGACTTGATTGCATATTGCAATTTAGCTGTTTTCATGACAAATTCAACATTCAATCCGACTTGTGCGGATGATGGATCTTTGAATGAACATGTATGTATGTATGTATGTGAATTCAGGTAAAAGAACAGTGTTTGTTCTGTGTCTCTTACTCTCCCATGAGTACAACACACTTGTTACATTTTGTGGCCACAGAGAATATCACTGAAAAAATATATATAGAGAGAGAGAGAACTGAATGCCCTGAATCATTCTGAAACAATGCCTTTTAGTTCCCTTACACCAATAAAATATCCATTCAGTTCTAATTCCAAACAATTGTGGTGATGGCATATCACATTTTCCCCATTCAGTTTAGGGTTTTGTCCATCATTCAGTGTTGAAAAATACAAAAATTTAATATTTTGTTCTGGAGTTGGGCTGTCTCCATCCTTGAGAAAAAGGGTGGGTGAACACTTTCTCATTGGGCCCAGTAGGTACAGCTGGAAGTTTAATATTGTTCTATTTGGCTATAACAGCCCATTTATTTAAAACTGTTGGTATCAGATATTGTACATTGCTGTTACAGATTCTCTGTGTTTAATGTGGAGTACAGCTATCGGTGTCACTATGACTTTGTTCGAGTGCTTGATGTGGATAGCACGAATGGTACCAGGTTGCTGGCACAACTCTGTGGTGATCACAGCAAATCACCACCAATCATCCACTCTACTGGCAATAAAATGCTTGTCCAGTTTCTGTCTGACCATTCTGGCAATTACCCAGGTTTCACAGCAGCTGTTACCTTCCAGACAGGTGTGCTTCTAGACTATTCTTGGCATTATGCCAAAACTACGTAACACTATAGCAGTTGTACGGAAAGTGTGGCCCCAGAACGAGTATTACGCAAGTGTTTGTTTCTGAATCACTTGTTGAAGAGCACAGAATGTGCAAGAAGCCATGTCAACTGATTATATTGTTCGGGCTGGCCTGGCTTCTACCTGTTTCAAACACTCCTACTTCTTCAGCTAATAAAGTATTGTCACATTTTTAACTGTAAGATTCACATTTTGGAGATAATGAGTTAAAATCTCAGCTAGGGTCTGGCTTTTCTTATTGAGATGTTCCCCATCCTCTGTTACTCCAGGCAAGTAAACTATCACTTACTCTTCTTCTTGCCATATCTGAAGACAATAAAACCAGCTATTTTGTACAGCAAACATGATTTATACTTTTTAGTGGTATAAACCCACCTGCATGTGTTGCATGTCAGTAAGTTATCATCAGGTGGTGTATCAGAAAGTAGAAAGATAAAACTTCACTACTGCAGTTGATAGTCAAGGATGAGTAACTCGACTGAAGCTGTGAAGTTCTATCATTCCACTAAACTAGTTAGTTTTATTGTCTTAATGTTTGTAACACAATGGGATGAATCTCTGGAAGATTCTTCCCATGTCTCTCTCAGTGACTCTCGTACATCTCATGCATTGTTAGGTGACAACACAAGTTGATGAAAACTTGTAAAGTAACTGAATAACCAATGACCAGTCACATACCAGCTTAAGATTATAGTGTCTAGCCTACAAGTTGGATGAACTGAAGTTGGAATCCTGGAAAGGGCAAGAGGTTTTCTCTGCTCCAGAATGCACAGACCACCTCTGGGGTCCATCCATCCTCCAGTTCAGTAGCTACTGGAATTCTGTCTCTGGAGGTAGGGCAGCTGGGGAGTGAGGCTGACCATTCACCTCCACCTCATGCCAAGGTTAAGAATGAGAGGAGCTGTACCTCCACTCCTGATAAATGTCTTTGTGGTTTGTACAGACACAACTTTACCTTTAACTTTGGAATTCAAATGAAATTATTTAATATTAATACAGTTGTAAGTTCATGTTTTTGTGACAAGATACATGTTTATTAATTAATTTACTTACTGTCCCATAATGACCAATATGGGTCACGGAAATCAATCACTTTACAGCCACATTTTACTCTGTCTCACATGATAGCTTTGCCCCCTATATCTGGTCGGCTTGGAGACAAGAAATGATGGATGTTACTAGATCTGTCATATAGAGGTCTGGGATTGATTGGTATGGTGACACCCTTTGGTTCAGAATTCCTCGTTTTGAATTTTTCTGGATCAAATGCAGATTTCTTCCTGTCTGTTATGTCTAATAGAATTAAAACTTCATGAATGTATGGCACGTTGGACCTTTACCCTGTGTCACATGTCCACTGAGCTGTAGGTCCCACTTCTGGCCATAATATCCACCTCGTTATCATTTTATTACTGAAGGAGAAATAGAAATTCCACCATATTTTTGTACTTCTTTGTTCTGTATTTATAGCCAGATAGAGTTCAGAAAATAAGTACTTCTCCACAATGTCGCTGTCATTGTTAGTTACTGCAATGAAGTGTATTTTTGTTGGTTTTTGAGTTTAGTTAGTTAGTTTACATTTATTTGATCCTTGCAAGGTGAACAGTATGTTTTTGATTGTTGAACTAGTGGTGATGTTAAGAAAAATGATTGTTTATTCCTTCCTGATATTTATGCAGTCCATAACGTTCACACCAAGAGGTATTTTAACCCTTATCCTGCTAACGTGGAGAATATGGTGAGCTCCTAATAATACCAGCAGATGGCAGATTGGATTTAACTCAGTGTTTAAAGATTAATGTGGAGTTAATGCCTTTATTGAGTTTAATGAAGAACACATCAGCAGTTTAGTTTACTAAGACAGAAGAAAGAGGAAAGAATAATTTATAGTGAGAAAGTGGCATAAAATGCAGAACTAGAATATGGACACTCTTCAAAGGGGCCCTCTTGTATTTTCATTTAATCTTAAAAAAATTTATTAAAATGACCACAAGTGTGTGTAAAATGTTTACAATTCAACAGAAAATTTTACATTATGTATGTATAAGTGCATGTATTAGGAAAAGTTTGGATGACAGCGTGTTAGAATGCCCTGTGTTGCTGAACTTGGATATCATGATGCAGAATCCACAGCAACACAATAAGTCTTTGGTTTTTGCTTGAGAATCTATGAGTATTTATAGCTTTACATTTGTGACAGCCACATACGTAGAAGCAGCAGCAACAATCAGGTTTGCCGCCATGCCTGGGTGGCAGTTGCTTAGTTTAATTGCCAGGCTGTTGCTGTTTTGTGCACGAGAATACCAGGAATAGGTAATTTTTTCCAATGTATTGTTCTTGTTATGAGGAAAATTTGTGCCATCCTACATTTTTTATCATCTATAAAATTAATTTTCTGCATTATTTTTCCTTAAAGTTTTATATTTTTTCAAACTACACAGTAAATTTATGAGATCGGAAAGTATGATCTCACGTTATGTAGTTAAAGAACTTTGTATATTAATTGTTATGTACTGGCTTATTGCAGCATGTGGTGGGACTGTGCAAGTGAATACAACAACCAGAACGTTGAGACCTGTTGTCACAACAGACACATTTATATACTGTGCGTGGTTGATACTGGGATCCCCTAGCCAGCAGATCCAATTGAATATCACATCTCTGACTCTTACACCATGTACACATACACATCTCAGAAATAATAACACAAGTGTCAAGAGCTGCTCGTGTTCCTACTTGGAGGTGCGTTTTAATCATGTTAGTTATAAAATGTTTGTGTATTTAATCCTGTCACAATTATTGTAAGTAGTTCTTTTATAGAATGTTATGCCTTACTCAACACACATCTTTGCAGCATGAATTAATTCATATGCCTAGAAAGTCATCTGTTCAGTTTTTTGTGTGTGTAGATGTGTAAATGACATGCAATAAATTGATTAGCTGCAAGATGTGAAACTCAGAAAGTTATAATGAGAAAAGAGTTGCCTTTTATTTCTTTGCTCAGTATGTTATGTTATGTATCGTTCATCTAACTGAGGCTAAAAATAATCACTAGTGTGTGATATTAGTGTATTGTACAGTTCACATTCTTCATTGTATTTTACCAAGCAGGGTGCGCTGTATTGTTCTTCATTAGTCTGTTAGGAGTATTTTAAATGTTTTTAAAAACAGTTAAGATATATTTGCAGACTAAAAATCTTGCTGATGATAAACAGAATTTTACACATTTTGCATTGTTTGCTTTCGTATCATTTGACATCTTTCTGCTGTTACACTATTTTCACTTCAGTCTACTGTACATTCTGTCATCTGTTGAAATATTTAAAACTAAATGGTATAGCTACTAAAACACAATGTTCTGTATTGGTTTGCTTTATAATTCATGTTCTCATCTTAGTCCTATCAGACTTTTATTTTTGTCTTTAAATTTTATCATCTTTTGTTTGTATGCCTCATACTAATTGACTGTATGTTCCCATGGCCTTTTCTATACTGCTGCAGTTAATGTGATCCAGCATTTTGGTTTTTTCCCGTCAGTATCATTCCACCACTTGTATTTCCTTCAGGTACCATTGATGATGTGCCTGTCCCAGTGGCCATGCGGTCTAAGGCGAGGGTCTGCGGCCACTCGCCTGTTATGATTGTGGGTTCGAATCCCACTGGGGGCATGGATGTTTGTCTGTTGTGAGTGTTGTGTGTTGTCAGGTAGAGGTCTCTGCGACGAGCTGATCACTCGTCCAGAGGAGTCCTACCGGCTGTGATGTGTCATCGTGTGAGATCTAGAAACCTCATGAATGAGGAGGCCCTGGCCCACTGGGGGGCTGTCATGCCAAAAACAAACAAACAAACAAACAAACAAACCATTGATGATGTGGCTGGGATAGCATAGTTTATATAGTGACTTCCTATGGGTTGGGTGGTTTGGGTTTCAAGCTCTGGTGAATGAAAGATTTTCTACGCCTATCAAGACTAGCCCTAAGGCCCACCCCACCTTCTCTACAGTGCGTACCATAATTCTTTCCTGGCTGTAAAGTGGCCAGAGCATGGCATTCACTACCACCCAGCCACCTTCTAGCTAGCAATGAGTTGAAAGAAAAAGTAGAGGTATCCCTGTACTATCCCTCTGGGCCTTCATAGCCTATAATAGGGAGAAATTTACCTTGTCTTACCATTGGTATTGTATAATCTTAGTAGTTGAGGGTGTCATCAAGTAAAACACTTCTTTCTTCTATTTGTCCTGGACTAGGTCTCGTAATTACCAGTTTACTTGACAGGGTGTGCTGCTTATTAAATAGTCTATTTTCCATTTTTATTGATTGCAATATTCATTGTTGTATTTTTTTTCCTGTTTTTGTCTTATTGATAATCCTCTTATAATTGTATTAAAAGTTTTGCATTACATGCTTCATTTTTATTACATTTTTTTGTTTTCTTATTCATTTAATTAATTTTCTTCTCAATAAGTAAAAAACAAGCTGCAATATCAAAACACACTTCCTACATCATCTATTGAATGGTATTTAACAGGCGCATATTTCATGATCTGATAACATGATGAAGTTACAACCCGTCATTGACATTTTATACATGTCAGGAATACCAGTATCAATCTTAGAGATTAATTTCTTTATGTTGTGTGTGTACAGTGCATTATGTTACAGAACATTTTAAAATACTAGTTAATTTTATATTAAAGGGAGTTACGGAACATTGAAATGCATTTAAGATGTCATCATCTGTAAGATTGATTGAGGTATATACGGCGTTATTTTTCCCTTCTCCTGAAATGTTCTTGTTAATCATTTCACATCATGTATTTTCATGAACAAAGTTTGTCAGACTTTGTCATTCAAAATTTTGGAATCCAAGCTTTTTGACTTTATTACATTGAGATAGTATAGAGTTACAGCACATGCACACTCATTCTCTGTACTGGGCAGTTAACTCAGCATCTGGAAACCCAATTCCAGCCCCACAAGTGAATCTGTCACAACTTTCGAATTCTGTGATTTTCCTTGGGTTGTGCAGGTCAGTTTTTCACACACACTGTTCCCTGGGGACTATTATTTTTGTAATCTGTTCTAGTTGCATAGTTGACACTTTTAAGAAGAGAAATTATTTCTGAATTACAGTCTGCTCCTTCAGCTGTCAAGATGGGTGACATCAAGGGGGATATATAGAAGGAGAGGAGGGTAGACATTAGTGAGAAAGTCTCAAGAAATATATCATGTTCATGTATTTAGCAGAGGGAGCCTTTAGGTTATCAAGTTTTGGAACAATGAGTGTAGCTGAATTACCATTGCAGCCTCTTCATTCACATTCAATACCTGACCCTGTAATGTAATCATCCTTCTGTCTCTTTTGACACCAAATAGCCTCTACAGATATCAGATTGTCACTGATTGACCTACAACCAAACCACCTTCAGCATTGCACCATGTCACGTGGATCCAGGAGACATTTGCTTAGCAGATATTTATCACCAAGGAGATAAACAATGCCTTTCTTTATGTGCAGGTTCGTGATGGTCCTGGTCCAATGTCAGAGGTGATTGAACACTTCTGTGCTAACTCATCTCCTCGTATTATCACTTCTTCTTCCAACCAGATGTGGGTCACATTCAGTTCAGAGAATGCAACTGTGAGCACGTTCAGTGCTGTCGTCAGTGGCATTGCTTGTAAGTACACTACACCCATGCCTGGAGCAGGGGTTTTTAATGTATGAATTGTGACATTCAGTGGGTATCTAAGTCATGTATGGTGAGTCACCGTAATCTACTTTGACAAATTTAAGTTTGCTTAGACATAGGCACTAAGTTAATCTCAAGTGAACAGCATACAGAAAGTTTCACCTTTAGTGAATACGTGAGTTTGCTGCTACCTTTGAAAGTCACCTCCTCTCCCCACTGCTAGTTCCATCTGTCCCTCCCTTTCCTGCACTCTCACTGGCATTGCCAAAAACATATAGTGCCATAATATGAACAGATGCTCTTTGCTGTGTGCTCATTCTGCTGTTGGGTTTTATCATCATCCATGCAGCTTGATTGTTTTGAGTATAAGTATTTTTGACTGTTTGTTTTGTGAATGGTTGTGATTGTTCTTGTGTTTTTAAGTTGTGAAGTTAGTGTTACATTATATTAAAATTTTTAACTTATCTAGTCTTAAGATATAGCGAACACCAGTATAAAGATGGATGTTTGACCATAGGTTTCACGTTTGTCACTGGATATAATATAATTAAGCCCTGATGTGTAATTTGTTTGGAAGTACTCAGTAATGAATTGGTGAAGGAGAATAAACAAAAGGTACATCTTGAAGCTTATCACACCCCTTTTGTTGGTAAAGACCAGAGCTTCTCTCCAAGGAAAGAACAAGATATCAAACAGAAAATCAAACAAGATCCAAAATGATGAGACACTGTGCTACAATTTTCAAGAACCGAATCACCAAGTGCATTCTGGGTCAAAGTGAAAAAGGAGAAATAAATTCATGGAAATGAGGCACTGAAAATTTTATTACCCTCTTCTGCAACCTACTTGTATGAAGCAGGGATTTCATTACTTAATATTACAGAAACTAAGATTTGAAGCCTGTTGCAACTAGAGCATGATGTAACTTGCAGCATTTATAGTACACAACCACAGTTTGAAAACCTTTCAAAACTTATGCAAAATCAAGGTTCGCACTAATAACTGTTTTAATTTTGTGTTGTGAATGTTATTAAGTTATTTGTTCTTTTGTAAAACCATTCTGTACCACTGTGTAATGTATCATGTTCGAATATCAATTTGTACCTGCACCTAATTTTCTAAGTGTTGGTTGTATTTTAGTAACAATCAGATATGTAATTTGCAGGCAACAGTAAAGTAATTTAAAAAATGCATTTGTAATTTAAAACAGAACTGTGGTTTATGAAGTTGACCCCTGAACTTAATCTGGGTCCTGGTCAAAAGAAAATCTTAAGATCCCCTGACCCAGAGGTTCATAATAATCACTTTAATTAATTCTCTCAGTATAAAATGGAGACAAATCAGATATCAAAGTAGGCAGTGTGATACAAGTTTCTGGGAAGTCAAAAAAATGAGATGGAGAAAGTAAGGCACATACCAGGTTAATGCATTTTTTTGTTATTATTACTGCTACTGCGGTTGTTGTTGTTTATATGTTTATTATTATTATTGTACTATAATAATAATAATAATAATTGTCAACATAATAGGCAGTACTGTTTACAGAAAAATTATGGGGATTAATATAATTTTAGGAGGAAGCATTTAGTAATCAGAAAACAAAACAGTGAGATTGACAGTGGCTGTTCTGTAAATTCAGAGTAAGTTCTGAATATATGAAAGTATAAAAAGCATCTGCTACGACAATCTGACAAATAAATAGCACCATAGACAAAGTGATAAAAGGGAGCTAAGTAAGCATTTACTGCTTCTGTTTTCACTGCATTTTGTGAAGTACAGACACACCATTTTCAAGTTATGCAATTTCAGACTTACACTGGTGTCAAAACAATACTGATAGACAGTTATTAGAATAATAATAATTTTCAAACATGGCAGATTTTCCTTATGGGAATGGAAATGCAGTACACTTTCCTTGACAGTTTAAGACATACTGCTTTGAATGAACAGAAATAAATATAAATTATGCTGGATATGCAGCGGTGTGTGGATCGCCCATACGGAATGTGACCAGTGTGCTGCAGGATCTGACATCCCCAGGCTACCCATCCAACTATCCTGCCAATGTAAGATGCACTTGGATCCTCGCAAGTTTGGAGTACCGCCAGTTTGATCTGCATTTTGCTGACCTAGATATTGAAGCCAGTACCAACTGCACTGCAGATTATTTGACAATAGAAGACATCAATAATCCGTATGTAAGTACAGAATAACAAGAGATGGAAGGGTACACTGACAGTATCTGTTAGTATTCTCTGTACTAAAAAGGGAATTGTTTCTTGGTAAAAAAATGTTCTGCTGCCATGTTGTTAAAACTTTTGAAAACTGTTTAATCTTTAATTGCACACAAAACTCTTTCTAAATGTTACTTTTCGGTACCAGACATTAACCCTTCAGATACAAGCAATAGGAATATGGGGTGTGACAATTTCCTGACAGATGCCTTAAAAATAAGAATTTTTATTTTGTTTGTTTGTTTGTTTGTTTCTGTGAAGTAACATGTGGTGCTTTATACGTGAGAAAGGCCAACGAGATGCACTTTTTTCACTAATTTATTCCAAATAAACTATCCTCTACATGTTTTGAACAAATAATTGTTCATCATCAGGAGGCTATTTCTGTATATGCAACATACAGTATTTTACCGTGCATCTGTGGGATGTCTAGCTGCTAACACGATGTGACTGGAACTTCAGTCACATCATGTTATTCAATTCTGCTGGGATTTGATCAATACCCTGTGATTTGTGCCTTTTTAACTTATCAATAGCCAACTCAACATCAGAGGCACTTGGCTCAGGTACTAGTGGTTCTGCTGTATGTATTTCTGTCTGCCTAACATCATTAACCCAATGTACATTCAATAGCTGGGAGAAATGGTTCCTCCACCCAGTCAAAATACTGTGGGATAATACAACAAAATCACGCTTCTTATCCTTTACTTCATTAGTTCTAGGCTGGTAACCCTTCTTGAAGTCATTGATGCCCCTGTACAAGTCCCTAATATTTTTGATCATACTGTTAGTTTCAAGTTCCTTAATCGTAGCTTTCAGATATTCCTTCATTTTGTTACTGAAAAGTCTGCTAGCTTCATGTTGTACATTGTTTAGATTATCTGTATTATTGTGGCTCTCAGTTATCAGAGGATTCTGTGTTTATTTATTAATCTCTGTACTTTATCTTCAAAGTGCCTTTTTCCTTGTTTATAGGGTCATAATGTAATCACAGAAGGACTTGGTCAGAATGTAATCTTCAACGGTGAATCACCATACCAGTACCACTCCTTTTATGCTGTAAGTGACCGTATTTAGCAGTAACTATGTTTTCAATTTTAAATCTGATGGCCTACAACAAACATCTGAACAAAACTGGCATGCAATACTGGATTTTAATTTTTGAGACTGTTTGTAATGCAACAATAATTATTGTCTGTGGATTTGTTCATTTGTTCCTAAATAATTTGCAGTAATTCAGATTTTTAAATTGGATTCAGTTGGTTGGTTGGTTGGTTGATGTCTTTCATAAATATGCTTAGTCTCCTACATTATTTAGGTACTGGAAAATAGAAGTGGCTTAATAATTGTGAATTGTGAGTTGAGAAGTTCTGCAGTCATGTCCAGTTTCAACATGTAGGGTGAACACAAACAACCTTACACATTAAAAATGGTACAGAAAACTATTGCAGCATGCTTAGAATTTCACACTTATATTAGTCATAGAAACTCTCAAAATTTTATCTCAAATGACTTAGATGATTATTGTCACACACTGCTGCCACAAGATGCTACTAATTTTGAGAAAGACTACTCCACAACAAAAAAGGAATTTGTGTGTTCTGTAGTTGGTGGACAGAGGTTAAGTTGAAGACAAGGTAGAACCCTTACCATTTACTGGGCACTTTTACAAGGCAGCTGCGAAAGGTATATGCCTCTTCATGTCTTTCCATCCAGCCACCTTCATGGAACACTGTGACTCCCACCACATGGAATTCTGTGAAATTTCATGTTTTAGGTCCTGTGGCACTGCAGCTCAAGTAAGGCTGTAAGAAGTAAAGTTTTCCTGTTACAGGCCCGGTGTGGCCCAGAGGGTGGGTAGAGGTATAGCTCTACTCTTCCATGACTGCCACTGAGTGGTCAGCAGCACGCCCCAGGGCCGGTCTGGACGGGCAGAAAATCTTGTCCCCACTGAGATTCGATCCCGGACCATCCAGCCCGTAGTCAATCACTATACCGACCAAGCTACCGGGCCCACCAAGGAAGGCTGTGGCCTCCTCATTCTTGAGGTTTCTAGATCACACATAATGATGCATCACAGTGCATAGGTGTCCCCTGGATGAGTGATCAGCTTGTCACAGAGACCTCTACCTGACAACATACCACACTCACAAGATACAAACATCCATTACCCCCAGCAGGATTCAAACCCAAAATCCCAGCAAGCAAGCAGCCACAGACCCATGCCATAGACTCTGCAGCCACTGGGATCAGCCTATGTTTTACATTGTTACAGAAATTTGTCAACACATTGTGACTCTAGTTACAGTCAGACAAAAAAAACAACCATCCATGTGAATGTCTATGTACATACATGTATATATGATTGGTCTTTGTAATAGTGATGGGGTGTGCTGTGAGATTTGAGGTACTTGTAGCAGTGTTGGTGAAGATTATTCTTCTGTGATGTGACACTTGTGATCAGGCAAGAATTTTTCTGACTTTTTAAAGATAATATTATGTTCTTTTTCTTGGATTACTTGTCCTTGAAGGTGAAGGCACTAAGGTCATTCAAAACACTGAGAAATACTTGCCCAGTGACACTGCATCACATCCCTGAAGGCTTGAATCTTTGGACTGTGTTCTGTCTGAGGTACAAACTCAGGCTGAAGGAGTAGTTGGCAATATAAATATAACAGGTGACACAGACTTTGTTCTCCTTGAGATACAATGTGAGGCTGAAGAAATATTAGACAATCTTTACTACATCAGTGGTACAGTCCCCTTTCTGCCATACCCCAGAAAGGTTGCTACCACAGATTCCACTGTCCAAACCCAGTTTAATACACCTGTGGGATACTGCGGGATTGCGAAATGACAGTCGCAGTAAAGCACATATGATGTTATTTATTTAGTCTGTCGTACAGTAATTGCGTGTAGTATGTAATGAGAGGTTTGCTTAGTTTCGCTGGGGTTCTGCTTCGGATGAGAGCT
>Ga0123355_10012329_pt1 | contig 13239 bp, 6 predicted proteins | sample TergutEmb28metaG_3_FD_89872 | JGI IMG/M metagenome (GOLD analysis project Ga0123355, IMG submission 89872) | Embiratermes neotenicus P1 segment gut microbial communities from Petit-Saut dam, French Guiana - Emb289 P1 | ecosystem: Host-associated > Arthropoda: Insects > Digestive system > Gut ... | reverse complement strand
TTATTAAAAAAAAGAAAAAGGAAAATTAAAGAAAGTTGGAAAAAATGTGTTGACTCCGGAGGGGAGTACGTTGAAGACTGTCATGTGCAAGCATTAGTCAATGAAGGTTACCCAAAAAAAAAAAAAAAAAAAAAAAAAAAAAAAAAAAGCCTGAAAAATTGAAAAGTAATTTTGACATAAACATAGTGGAAGATGAAACTGGATATACTCTACACTGTACTAAACTGGCAGCAGTGATGGGTACAAGCATTTACTAGTTGGGGTTGCAGTTGTGACTTCTAGCACACACTACTCTAGTGCATAAAGGTGTGTTTAAATGTCCTCAGTAACTTTTAACACGTCAAAGTGCATACCAATATAATCACTTCCCCCTAGTGCTTGAGGTTGAAGAATTTGAAAATACTGTTCCTCTGTGAGGCCAAACAAAGAAACAGTTGACAATCTGATCATAAAAATCAAGCATGATCATCTCATAAATCTGTTGCAAAGATAAAGAGAAAATTTACAGGACAATAAGACAAATGTGCCAGAAATGCGATGCCCTGCAGACATTTCCCAACTTGTTGTGAAATAATTTTATTAAAACACATCTTTGCATTAGTAAGTCTGTGTCCAGTTCTGCGCAAATAGATGGGTGTTTCAGACGTTACCTACACATTTGTAAAATGCACCAGGATATTAAGGGGACCGTGGTAGCACAGTGGTTAAGGTGCTGTGCTACAAATCAGAAGGTCACTGGTTCAATCCCAGCTGGTGTCAGTGGATTTTTCATTGACATAAAATCCTTCCAATCGCACTATGGCCCTGGAGTCCACCCAGCCTCTAACAGAAATGAGTACCAGCAGTATTTCCTGGGGGTAAAGGCGGCAGGTGCGTGAGGCTGACAACCTACCACCATCCTGTGCTGTTGTCACGAAATCTGGGAACCTTAACTTCCTAAGAACCCTCTGGGCCTGTCCAGGCCTGTAACGGGACTGCTTTACCGAGATATTAAACCATTAACTATGAGACAGGAAACTTTCAGGATTAAATCCATGTTAAAATTTTACAATTAAGTACTTCAAGTATTTTAGTTATTATGCTCCTCTTCTAGAACTTGGTCCTATTCCTACATCCAACCCTCTTTTCAACTTGCAGACCTTATTGCAGGAGTCCCAATCACAGACTTCTTGACCAACTGCTCATATGCTTTGTTCAATGGTGAAGGTCACAGACAGTTCATGCTAACAGCAAGAAACAACAAACCAAGTGAATTATCAGATTTATTCAAATAAACAAGAATTATATTGCTTCATATAATGGTCAATTTACTGTTAACACTTAAACATATCACAAATGTATCAGAGGACATGTAAGGTGGTGTAAAGAACAAGACACAGGTAAATAATTCTTTCTTGCAATAGAATTCTCATTACTTAAAGGACTGATACAAGTAAATTCCATTCAGCATGGTGATATAAAGGAAAGCTTGTAGTGATAGTTCATTATGCACCACGTCATTATGAGATATGGTAGGGTAGGAAGTATAGTTCCACCCGTTCTTAACCTTGACACTACGCTGCTTTACTCAAAAGGAACAAACTGGTGGTGTCCACTCAGTATACTGCTGGGTGTCAGCCAGCTAGACAATGCAGAGAAGAGAAAAATCTCTTGTTCTGGCTGGGAGTCAAAACCTGATTCCTTGGTCATTTGTTTGAGTTTTCTATCTTGAAAGCATTAACTGTACTATCCTAGCAATAGAAATGTTATTCAGAGTAGTAATTTTAAATTACACTCATAATGAAAAGTACTATTTGAATCACTTTGCAATTATACATCAAATATACCCTGTAAAATACTATTTTAGAAATGAATTCAACAACTTGTAAAATATCTATCACTTAAGTTATGGGATTCCATACTAAAATTTAGAGAGATCAAATTTTGTTTACTTAAATAAATTCTCAATTATTGGATTAAAATTCCTTCACCACAAACACAACTGTATGATGTCATCTGAAACATTTTCACTTTAGAATATATAAACTGAGGTGCTTCCTCCTCTTATCTTGTAGAAAAATGTACCTGCACCTTATGATGTAATGTAGTAAGTACAGTCCAAATCTGAACTTCGTTAAGTTCTAACACATGTCTAAACGCCATTTCTTGCTCCTTACTTCATAATAAAGAAAGATACTTGTAGATATTTCAACAACAATAAGTAAATGTATTATTTGATAACATGGAATGTAAAACATAATACAGTTGGTGCAATTCTTGTGTTTTAAGAAAAGAAATGGCTGATACCAAAGAATATTCTAATTGGCATGTATTATGTATCACAAATATGACTCATTGCAATAGACCTTTTTTTATTATTATATAGTTGTATTTTGTGACATATGTATTTTGAGCAAAACTGCTCCCCTCAGTGTTGTTGCCAGATGTCATAAGGTTGCTCACTCCTGGAAACCACTTCATGGGTTTATCATGCAAACATATTTTCTGCAAGGGTCCCAGTCCATGGCAAAATACCCAAACTGGGAGTAGTGTGACAGACAGGATAACTAAAGCAATAAAAAACAAATCCATGTGACTGGTGACATTCAACTTTCAACTCTGCAAATGAGGACACAAGAACCCAAATTGGTGAGTTGCAAGATAAATTCATAGTGGTATACAGAACTGCAAATGCTGCATCAAGTTAGACGAGGCTGCAATGATAATTACAATAGCTGCAATGGTGCCTACAATAGCGTCACTTCCAAGTCTGATGTTCCTTTAAGCCTATGTTTTTTCTTTTATGTGTAGAAAGATATTTCATGATGTTCAACAATTTATTTCCAGAGGACAGCATAAACTTCCCCCACTCAGCTTGGACCAGCTGCCACAAACTGGTAATTTTTATTCTTAACAGTACTTTTTTCAGTTAGCCTGATAGAATAAATTGATCTTACTACTCATGAAATGAGAATTCCAAGAACAGAGATTTTAAACTTTAAATACAATATTTACTAGCAATTTCCAGACGTGGCAGAAATACTGCTACACCTACCAAACATGTGTTGTAAAATGTCCATGCACTTGTTGCCTTGTGGATATGCACAGTTTGAAAATATGTTGTATTTTTTTACATTGTATATTTTATAATTTATGTTGTGTCCAATGTTTTAAAATATGAAAGTTATTATTTATTGTCATTTTTGCAAAATTTTCACTAATAAATCTGTAGAAGTGAACTGCATTATATAAACCTTGTTTGAGATTACTGAAGAAATGGAATTCATTATTACTTACCTCACCTACCCAATGCTTCATCTGTGTTACAATTTATATGGTCTTTTCTGCTACTGTGTAGGTGTATGCCCTAAAAATATTGTACAACCTCCCACATAAGCATCGGATATTTGTCCCTATCTTGAGACACATTAATCCATATATATATATAGGTATTATAGATGATTAATGCAATTTTGCATGTAGCTGAAAACAGTGACATGCCTCAAAAATTACCTTTTTTCTCATCCTTCTTATAAAAGAGGCTGAACGATTAACACCTTAAAACTTTCAAGGTATTTCTTCCTTATTCCTAACAGAACTAGCCAGTTTATAAATCTCATCCCTTACTGTTCTACCTTTTCCTTGGATCAGTTTTTGAAGTTTCATCAAGAACTAATGATTTACATATTTTTAATATTTAATAGCCATCTCATACTCAAAGGCACTAGGCTCAATACCAATGACTCAGATGCACATATTTCAGTCTAACATCAGCTTCAACCTGTTACTGGAATTAATGCATGCATCAAAACTCTGATGTTTTGTTTTAATTATCCTTACACCATAAGCCCTGTAAAATGTGTATTAAGCACAAAATGGAATATATATTTAGTGATTTACACTTCAGATGCAAGCACAGGTAAGTCTTCATGAAGTGTCCATTACTGTTGCCTCATTTTAATCCAAACTGAAATATGCTAACCAATGTTTGTAAAACTACCTAGTACCACATGTCTGAAGAGTCACACAGTTCCCTTAAGTTCTTACAACTGGACAGATGGGCAGCCAAGACATGGCAAAGCTCATAGGCATATTTTTGCAGTTTTTATTCCTACATCCCACAAACAAGTAAGAAAGTAACAAAAGGTAAGTTTTAATACAGAAATGGCTGCAAATCCAAGGAGCAGAGACCTTATTAACAAGCTAATAATTCCTCAGCTCATCAAGAAATTCACATTTTACGGAACCCAACAATTCATTACCATGTTCACAACAGCCCATCACTTTTCCTTGTCCTGAGCTAGATCAATTCACTCTGTGCTTCACCACCTGCTTAATCCTATTTCCTGAAGATATATCTGAGCATTAACCTACCATCTATGCCTGGATCTTCCAAGTGGTCTCATTCCTTCACACTTCCCCACACAAACCTGTAGCAGAAATTACATTTTAATTACATACATATACATGCAGACCTAAACATTAATTTGGGAGGAAGCTGCTTTCACATTACTGAAAATATTCAGACCAGCATTCTTTGCATACTCACTTGTTCAGAAGACTACTGTCAGTTGTTGTTCCCTTCCATGTAATTATCTCAAAAGCTGTCAGGACTTAGGGAAAGCAGTATCTGGAAAGTTACAGTCAAGCTATGCACAGAATTGGATGTGTATTTCTTTACATAAAATTACTGTTATTTTTTTATTTCAACAAAAAATTGGACTCTATTAACAATTGTAATAGAATTCTCTAACATCACATTTCAAAAACATCCATTCAGTGGTCCTCTGCTTAGTACAGGTGGACAAATTGAAAGGGCATGGTGAACCTAATAGGCACAATCTTGCAAGAGTTCACTGTGAATTCATTCTAAAGGATGCCTTTCCAAACTACCATCAGTTTTATAAATAGCGGACTATACAGGTGTATGATTAAATTATTAATTCTCAACTTCTGAAACAAAACAACCATTTTTGATAGTTGTTTGCAGAATATTGGACATCTCAATACCCAACTGGCAAATGGTATGACAATGAAAAAATCCCATGATGCTGTAACTGGTTTATTCTGCCTTGTTGAAGCTGTGTTCTTGTTATTACAATATATATATATATATATATATATATATATATATATATATAAAATACTTGAACAAGTAGTTTCTACCTTGAAAGATATGGAAACATTACCACTTCTGAGTTTTCTCTCTTCAAACAAGCTCCATTCATGTTACAAAAAAGCAACACTAAATAAGAATCAATTACCAACAACGCTAGGTAAAAATGTCAACATATACTACTAACAAAGAGACTGACAAGTCAGAATATCAACTGCCTTGCTCATCAACTGATGCCTAACTGAATACACTTAAATATCTTATTCTTTTAATCATCCTTCAGGCAAAGAGAAGGCGGGAAAGAAATGATTTATTGAAGGATACAGTCAATTACTAAGATTATAGTTTTGGTGGTAGATAAGCACAATATGAGTACAGGAAATATGTGGAATAATAATGACTGGGGTAAACTACAGTATTTGAAGAAAAATATGACCCACTGCCACTTCAGGATGGGACACCAATTATTTCCATTTACAGAATATGGAATCACAACCTTAAAGACAGGACAAGAAAACAAAACACCCGCTGATATCAGCAAACAGCATTCTAGTAGCCATCTTTCATTTCAAAAACAAGTTAGAAATACTTGGCAAATTTCAATCAAGGTAAAGCCATTTTGCTGGCCTAAGAATGAATGAATGAATCTGTATATGTAAGCTCACTAAACTCATAAACTCAACTTACTCATTTCTCTACATTACCACATGCTGAATTTTAATTACAAGTTCCTTATTTTAGTCCAAATGAAGAAAACTGTGATAATTGTATGTTTATCTGACTTTTATGTCTTTATGTCACTTAGCATCACTTTTTACAAAACAAAGTAGTCACAGTACAATCAAATACTTTACAATTAATTCAATCTGTTGTTTATACTATACAATATTTTTCAAAATACAAATAATTACAACAGTAGTAATTACACAACAAGCAATAATCAGATGCACACATCGAATGGAATATGTACTTAAAGTGGCATTCCAGTGTTTGTTATCTATTTAAAAATATATTCTGGATCAGACAACACAACAGCCTTCCTTCTGTACCATAAATGCTGTGGCTTTCATCAGAGAGCTGGTGGAGGAAGACAGGAGTAAATAAGAATGTGGCTAATTTAATCAGCTGTGAAACAAAATAACTGGAACTATGGTAGCAGAATATAATAAATGACATTGCTAATATCAAAGCTTGCCACTGGTCACAACCTAAGCAAATTCCACTCACAATCCTTCCTCACAATGTGAGTGCTGAAGAACAATGCATGCTGTGCCCGAATGGGCTGCTGTTTGTGAAGTTCTGCTTTTAAATGGGTTCCCTGTATGAAATACACTGACAACAAGCATCAAGCCAAATACAATATAAAGGTAAATCTATCTGTGTGCACACCATAAAAGCATGTAGGGGAGCGGTATTACAGCTCCTCTCACTTTAACCTCGACACATGATGGAGGTGAGTGGTCACCCTTACATATCAGCCACTTCACCCCATAAAAACAGCCTATATTACACACTGAATGAAGGCTGGATGGACCCCAGAGCCAGTTAGGACATTTGAAGAACACATAAATCTCAATAAGGCACAAGTACAGTCAAACACAACTTATATGTGCTATGGGTGGTTTATAATCTGTCAACAACTACATGTTTTGGCCTCTGTATTGGCCACCATCAGGTTGTACTCTTGTTATAAGGTTAACCATCCAAACCATATCTCGGGATTTACACTTCCCATCTACCCGTGGTTACCACACCTGTGGAGTCCATCTCCACAGCACAACAGCCACGAATTAACATTCACAGCATGCTCATGCCAACACCTCAACATGGAAAAACAGAACAGGATCTAGCAACACCAACCAGAACATCCCTGATGGGCACAATACACTTTACACCAGTGACCACAACCTAAAAAATCTTCTTTTTTCTACTATACAGCTACAGCAGTACTCTGTATATCGATATCAATGCATTCAATGTTATTTTAAAAAATGTCTTAAATGTGAATGAGATCTCTTCATATAACAATCACTTTGTATATAGAATGGTTAACCATATAACAAGTAAGAGTACAACTTGATGATGGCCAATATGGAGGCCAAAACATGTAGCTGTTAACAGATTATAAACCACCCATAGCAAATATAAGTTGTGTTTGACTGTACTTCTGCCTAATTGTGATCTGATCAACACATTGGGGATGTCTCACCTAAAAGAGAAATCTCTTACCTCTGCTAGAATCAATCCACAATGCCTTGGTGGTTCAGCCCCTAACATGATCACTATATTGAGTACACTAGCAAAGCTCCATCTGATATAACATACAGTGTGAAGTAAGTCGTTTATGTGAGATACTCTAGTGATTTATACAGATAAACCTGCAAGGTGGTTATGATGCGCTGACCATTTAGCTCAGGTACAGGAAGACAATATATGATACAGAATTTAGGAGGGGAAATTTTTTGATAAGCATCAATATTTTAATTCTACTACCAAAGAGTTAATTTGCAGTTTTAAATTCTGCCATCATATTAAACTGCCTATGCCACCAACTGCATGTTTACGATATTATTCCAGAGAATTCTATGCACTACAAGATATTGTGCTGCCTGCCACAATTCCATATATGTCAGCTTATATTACTTAAATAGAACACTCAGAAACTCTTACTTTCATTGAAGACCCAAGTAATCCAATTTTGAGATCTTAAGCTTTTTGAATGATCTGAGTTTGGCCACAAATCTCACAGAAGTCAATTTATTTGAACAAACAACATTTCATCAAGCCAAAAATCAATCTAAGACTAGGGAACTTTGACCTGTCACTATGATGACCTTGCTGTCAGAGCCATGAGAGGTGAAACAGTAAGACATCTGTCCCACTAATACATGTAAACCATCCTATCTTGTCTATCGGTTGTGCTGCATTACAAAGTTACAACATTCATGAATGCCAACAAATTTTCTTACATTAAACATAATTACAAATTCAATAATTCAATATGACTTAAATAACGAACACTGTTTATGTGCACAATTACATTACACAGTACTTAAACTACAACATACTGAAACTGGATCTCTACTGCATGCCTTGAATACAGTTAGGTAAATTTTTAAATAGCCATATATTTAAATTAAATCTGAAAACACCAGAACGTGAAAGTGATGTACAGTAAACTATATGAAAATGGACAATGAAAATGGACAATGAAAATGGACTCAAAATTTTATAATTTGTATTATCCTAGAAATTACGTGTAAGAAAATGCCAACTGCAAGTTGCATTCACCAAGTGACTCCATCCAACAGAACTGGATTTTACCAAACCAGTTACAACTTAAGAGCCAGTTGTATCCTTCACTTACAACTAAATATTTGGTTCACGGACACTACAATACTGAACACGCAAAAGAAGAAATATTACAGTACTACAATACAACCATTACCCCAGTAAATCTGTAGTAATGAAAGCTCCTAACATTTTAGACCAGAGGCAGCTAACATTTTTCTGGGGAACTGAGGTTTCCTGAAAACATTCTTTACACATATACAAAATATACACATATTACAGTAATTAAATTAAGCTGCACAAACCAAACGGGCTTGAGAAAATCTATTTAAACAAACGGGATACTATATGTAGTCATATTTTATAGCACACGTGCATATGTTACAAAACCAATAGCAAATGAATTTCCTATGCATACTGTTGATTTCACACTTGGCACCAATTTTCCACCATATACATGTTTTAAATATGGACTGAATGATAAAGCTGAACTTGCAGGAAATACCAAAGATGCGAACTTAACAGAATCCATTTACTGTTGGAAAGCAAGACATGCATACCCTGTTCTTCACTGTGTAATGCACAGACACCCAGACAGATAAGCATCACATCATGTACATATGAATTCGCAATATGCTGGCAACAAGCACATTCATTTCTGGGTCATATTACATTCACATAATATAAAAAACTTACTTCAAAGGAATATGGCTTGGACTCATGTTCTACACATTGTGCTAACCAAAAGATCATGTCCAAACAGTACTCATGCACCGTACACAAGCATGAAGCATGGTCACCAAAAAATTTCTCCTGTTTGGGCTGTGTAAAGTCCTCTTAAAGGTAAAGCAGTCCCATCACAGGCCTGGAGTGGCCCAGAGGGTTCCAGGAAGTTAAGGTTCCCAGATTTCATGACAATGGCACAGGATGGTGGTAAAGTTGTCAGCCTTATGCACCGGCCGCCTTTACCCCCAGGAAATACTGCTGGTACTCATTTCTGTTAGAGGCTGAGTCAACCCCAAGACCATAGTGCAATCGGAAGGATTTTATATCAATGAAAAATTACACTGACACCAGCTGGGATCAAACCAGCGACCTTAACCACTGTGCCACCGCGGTCCCCTTAAAGTCCTCTTACAATTATAATAATTTAATATGGCTCCCAGACCACAAATAGTGCCAGTTAAAGCAGAACACATGACAAAAAAACATCATTCCAGCATAAATTCATAATATGCAGTTATAGTGGTTGAGAAGCAGAAAACCTGCAAGAACAAAAGCCAAACAAAAACCCCATGCAACACAGTAAACCTTGTACTTTTCCAGCGGGCATATGCACATCCTTAATGATGAAAACAGGAACAATTTTATCCTTTCCGACAGCTAACCACAAACTCACAACCAAGATCTTTTAAATAATTTTAGAGCAGTTGCAATTTGTGTGTATAAACATATACATATATATACAGTGGGGTATGCTACAATGAACAAATGCTACAACAAACAGTTTTTATCAATAAAATCAGATGCTACAACGTACGCAGAGGAATACTATTGGCCGATGTAGTACGTGCATGCACATGATGTGTCAGGCCTTCCCAGTTTCATTAATGTGTCAGTCATCATCTTTGTTATCGTTTGCTTAGAATGACCGATACTATGACCTCCCAGAATATTGACCTTTCCTCCTGGGACACCCTGTGTGTGTGTATATATATATATATATACATACATACATATACATACACACACACACACACACTCATTTTTTAAACTTCCAACCAATGTTTATAAAGTATTCAATATTTAATTTCATATATAAACAATTAAAATTTGAATTCTGTATTATCATACAGACTCACCCACTCTTATTCTATACAAGCAAAATTAAAAAAATAACACTGCAGGCATATCTTATATGAGTTTCTTAAAGAACAGTATTACATAGTCAGAATAAGGACTTCTGATGAGAAATCACGACATAATTTTAATCAGAATACCCAAAGAAAACAGAGTATTTGTGAGAATAGGTACCATTAGGAAGACAATTCCAAAATTATTGTGAATGAAATATGGTGTAGGGGTGAACTGGATTCATCTAGCATAGGATGGGGTCCAGTGTTCACATAGACATTTAGAATGAACATCATATTTCATGGATAACCCACAACACAGCTTGTGGGCCACATGCGCCTCACACACATCACCAATGCAGCACAATCAATTGCCTATAAAAAATAGCATTCCTGTAACTTACATGCACACACAAGGCTGACTGTGAATGCTGTTTTAAAAGACTTTCCAAAGAAAGAAGGCTCAAGACTAAATAAAACCAACCTGTTGTTCTTGGATGAACAGAAATAAGAAACTATTAAATAAGGCAAACACACTGTATTTTATTAATGCATGGGTCTTGCCTAAACAGCCTCCTACAGTGCAGCTCCCAAAGCTTTTCCAATTGGCCATGCCTGTCATATATGAATGGCTTCATATAGTCAAAACATTGTGAAATACAACCAAAAATACATCCATTATCACGGAATTATCGCAAAGATCAGAGCATCCGTGATTCCATGCACTCAATCAAGTGACTTATTTAAGTCATAACTTCATTATCATTTTGCACATTATTTACAGTTTTTCTAATAAATAATCCTTTTTTTCACTACGAATGTAATTAGCTTAGAGTAACAACTGTTCTAAAAGGATCACTAATGTAACAGCTTAATCATTCATGCAATCATCATTTGGTTATTAGCTTACTAGAGTAAGCATGCCACTTAGACATCTTCTACTGAAGAGGATTCTCAGATTCAGCAGTATAGCTCTTGACTCGTGAAAACCAGTATGGTGGATATCGGTTTGCCGGAAGATGAAATGTTGTGGTATTTTCCTGCCCATTGCGGAACCTGGTAAACACTGAATAATGCTGCCACACCAACTGAGCATGATTGCGGTTTCGGTACGTCACAATCTGAAGCTCCTACACAAAAAATATATCAAAATGTTTATGACAGAACAATTTATTTTCCTGAGTTCTTTCAATTTCCTGTGTTAACACCAATGCAATCAAACATACACAGAAAATATTACTTGGGTTTTAATGACATGTACATGGGAAAATCACTTCCTCCAACATTCAAAGTTCTTTAAATAAATTACCAAGCCTTCAAAACCTTTCACAAACACACAGAAGCTGCAAAAGAAATACTAATTAAAAACTTACAAATTAGTGAAATATTCCATCCACAATTTCATAATAATATAAAAAATAACAAAGAGAAAACACTTAAAAACTTTCATTCAATCACACTCTTTGTCACTTTTAATAAAATGATTTTAATACATAAATGTATTCAAAATTTATAATATTAGTCACATCCAACAAACAAAATGGTACATCAAGCAGTTACGCATGGCGGAAGTTCTACTAACTCACCATGTGAAAGGTCTGTTCACCTAAATCCTGGGCCCCTTCCCTTCGTCTACCTCGATAACGGTTGTTAACTGTCATTTTAAGTGCTGAGTCCTGTCGACGAAGAACTAGAACAACACGGTCTTCATGCAAACGATAATGCCCTGATAACACAGCAGGATTTTTTGGTGTACGGAACCTCAGATGTCCCAGGCTTGACAAAGGATCATCAGGTGTTGTCAACATAAGAACCAATCCCTCAGGAAAGAACCTGGTAAGAAGTACACAAAAAGTAAGATTTAATTCAGATAAATCTAGGTATGAGTGTACCCAAATTGTCTTTAACTCCACAGAAGACAAGAAAAGAGCTCAAATATCAGCAAACATAATGTTACATAAGTCGCTACATTTACAAAAACTATCCACTCAGTATGACATGGACTGTCAAAAAAGGTAAATTTATATGGGCATGATGCTATTCATATTCATTATTTTATTATTTTACGTGCCTGACTTCACATAATGGCTAAGATATGTATGTTACAGCAACTTTACAAAACATGCTTCATATGAAATGTATTCCCTAAAATTAAAGCATACAGGTGTTAAAGCCTACTTTATAATTGGCAGTCATTACCTCTAAGTAATATCTTACATAAAGAAATGGGCACTATATGAAAAATCATATCATAAATAACGTAAACATATCACCAAATAAGCCACACTCTATGCCACACAGTACAGATTAAAATCATACTCTGACAATAACTTTTATAAAGATCTGCAATTTTCAAATGATCAATTCCATTCATTTCAGAATATTACTGCAACATCTGTAGACATACACAGACACACACAACAAAAGAGGCAGTTATTTTTTAAAACAAGTCTGGAATAATGTGTCAGTTGCACACAAATGTGATAACTGTAGGCAACAGTACATGTCACAACATCTGGTATTTACTCTACTTCACCATTTTGTTTTTATGCATAAAATTTCAAAGCATGCTGAAGTGTGCTGGAATAATATTTTCATCATACTCATGAAAGTAACTAACCTGAACTTCATACTGAAATAGCAATAGAATTTCTGACTCATTCAAAACGGTGAGGTGGAAATAAACGTAAAATATCAAACATATATTAGTTCAGACACATTGTACAGAGGGCTGAGTCTGCAAAACACTGGGCAATTTGTAGTTCACAGCCTTTATGTTTGCTTCTTTAAACATTTTTTCTTTTATATACATCCTTTACTCATCTACTGCATGTTTTCGAACAGAAAAACACCCCACATCTTCCTAGGAATACCTAACTAGTAACAAAGGACTCACTTCGACGTCTCTAATAAAAACACCCCACATCTTCCAGGAATACCTAGCTAGTAACAAAGGACTCACTTCGACGTCTCTAATAAAAACACCCCACATCTTCCAGG
>Ga0123355_10012328_pt1 | contig 13240 bp, 17 predicted proteins | sample TergutEmb28metaG_3_FD_89872 | JGI IMG/M metagenome (GOLD analysis project Ga0123355, IMG submission 89872) | Embiratermes neotenicus P1 segment gut microbial communities from Petit-Saut dam, French Guiana - Emb289 P1 | ecosystem: Host-associated > Arthropoda: Insects > Digestive system > Gut ... | reverse complement strand
CATCAGAAAGGGCAGACATTACCATACCTTCGGCGGCTATGCGACCAGCTTTTTTTGCGGCAGCTGCAAGACCTTTTTCGCGCAAAATTTCTGTTGCACGGGTGATATCACCATCTGCTTCAACCAAAGCGTTTTTGCAAGCAGACATGCCTGCACCGCTTAACTCGCGGAGTTCTTTTACCATTGCTGCTGTTACTGCCATTATCGTCTCACCTCATATTTTAGTCGAAAACTTCAATCAATTAAATTTGAAATGGTTACTATTCTGCACTAACTTCTTCTACTTGCTCTGCTTCTACATATTCTTCTTCGTAATATTCGGCTTTGTCGCCTTCTGCTTCTGGGTCGTCTACTTGTTCGCCTTGTTTTGCTTCTATTACGGCATCGGCAAGTTTGCCTGCAATCAATTTAACAGCGCGGATTGCATCGTCATTGCCTGGGATTACATAGTCGACTTCGTCAGGGTCACAGTTTGTGTCTACGATTGCAACAATGGGTATACCTAGATTGCGGGCTTCTTGGATGGCGATACGCTCTTTGCGGGAGTCTACAATAAAAATCACATCTGGTACGCGCTTCATACCTTCTACGCCGCCCAAGTTTCTTTGCAATTTATCTAGTTCGTGTTCTAGCTTGGCAACTTCCTTTTTGGGGAGCAGTGCCATACGACCGTCTTCTTGCATCCTTTTTAACTCTTTGAGTCTTTGGACTCTGAGCTGCATTGTTTTAAAGTTGGTAAGCATACCACCCAACCAGCGTTCATTGACAAAGTACATGCCGCAACGCACAGCTTCTTCCTTGATTGAGTCCTGGGCTTGTTTTTTTGTCCCGACAAAAAGCATTTCGCCGCCGTCAGCGATAATTTGACTTACTGCACGATATGCATCATCAATTTTGCGGACAGTCTTTTGCAGATCAATGATATAGATCCCGTTTCGCTCGGCAAAGATGTACTCTGCCATTTTTGGGTTCCAGCGCCGGGTTTGGTGTCCAAAATGCACACCGGCCTCGAGCAGCTGTTTCATGGAAATTACGGCCATTAGGCACCTCCTGGTTTTTCCTCCGCAGTCTGTTTTTATTACCGACTAAACTTGAACGATCTCTGCGCCGCAAATAGCGAGGTATCTTTTTAAATATGCGCCCCAAAAACAGGGACGAACTTAAATGAGTCAAGCACCATATCGGCACAAACTGCGTGTGTAGTTTTTTGCTACATCCTTAGGATTATAGCGGTTTGTACGTTTGTTGTCAAAAACATCTTAGAACCTGCATTCAATAACCGCAATACCGAATGGGAATGGCGATATTTCGCCAATCTAGGCGCGTCTTTCGCCGCTTACCCAAAAAGGCAAGCAAGGAAGGCGTAACGACGAGTGGCGGAATATCGGCGTTTCCAGGCGGTGTTGTGCTTATTGAATACAGGTTCTTACTCTTCCCACCTTAGGGTCCGTTCGACTGCTTTTTCCCATCCTTTTATTAAGTATTGGCTGGTTTTACTGTCCATTGTTGGCGTAAAAACTTGGTCTATTGCTCTATTTAACTTTACTTCATTTGTGTTTTGCCAATACCCTACGGCAAGCCCTGCAAGATATGCTGCACCTAGAGCAGTCGTTTCTGTTACCTTGGGCCGGACGGTTGGCACCCCAAGGATATCTGCCTGAAATTGCATAAGAAAGTTATTGGCACTGGCTCCGCCGTCTACTTGTAATGCACACAAGGATGAGCCAGCATCTGCGGTCATTGCTTTCATGATATCCAAGGTTTGGTAAGCCATGGATTCAAGCGCAGCCCGCACAATATGAGCCTTTTTTGCTCCGCGAGTTATGCCCATAATGGTACCTCTGGCATATGCATCCCAATGAGGTGCGCCAAGTCCTACAAATGCAGGCACTAAATACACTCCATTGTTATCAGGTACACTCAACGCCAGGCCTTCTGTTTCCTCGGCTGTAGTAATGAGTCCAAGTTCATCTCTAAGCCACTGAATAACGGCACCACCAATAAACACACTGCCCTCCAAGGCATAGAGGATCTTGCCCGAATAAGACGCTGCCATGGTAGTAATTAGTCCGTGTTTGGAATCTACAGGCGTTGACCCTGTATTCATCAAAAGAAAACAACCTGTGCCATATGTGTTTTTTGCATGACCAGGCTCGAAACAGGCTTGACCAAAAAGAGCCGCTTGTTGATCTCCGGCTATGCCAGCGATGGGAATTTTGCCTCCAAAGATGTCTGTATCGTCTATGTAACCAGATGATGCAACAACTTTTGGCAGCATAGATGACGGAATCTCAAGAATTTTTAATATTTCTTCGTCCCATTCTTTTTTATGAATATTATAAAGCATTGTGCGCGAAGCATTTGTATGATCTGTAGTGTGGACATGGCCTTTTGTAAGTTTCCACACAAGCCAGGTGTCAACTGTCCCAAACAACAGTTCACCCCGCTTTGCTTTTTTTATTGCATCAGGGATATTTTCTAAGAGCCACTTGACCTTGGTTGCAGAAAAATATGGATCCAGCCTTAAACCCGTTTTTTTCTTAATAATTTCTTCATGTCCATTTTGCCGCAGTTCGTCACAGATATGAGCTGTACGGCGGCATTGCCATACTACTGCATTGTGTATAGGTCTACCTGTGATTTTATCCCAAATTATCGTCGTTTCGCGTTGATTTGTTATACCAATTGCGGATATGTGCTTATATGTGAGTCCAGCAGACAAAAGTGCTTCGTGACCTACCAACACTTGAGTTTGGTAAATTTCTTCTGGGTCGTGTTCTACCCACCCCGCTTGCGGATATATTTGTGTAAATTCCCGCTGGGCGACACTAACTATTTTGCCTTGCTGATCAAAAATAATACACCTAGAAGATGTAGTGCCTTGATCAAGAGCCATGATGTATTTTTTTGGCATTATTACCTCCAATATAGGATTAAACTTTGCGATGCAGTTGCATTAATATGCAATAATCATGAATATATATGCATTTGTATTTTGAACACAACCGGTATGGTGTCATACCGCTTTTTTTGCGAAATTTAGGCGTTCTTTTGATTTATACATGTGTGCAAACGCTTGCAAGTTTTATGCTGTGTATTCATATTATGCGATTTTGAATTTGAATTGATGTTGACTAAACAATAGTAGCAAAACAGCCGCCGAAGGGGTCTTTATACTCATCTGGCGGCTGTTTTTTGTTACTGTAGAAATTGTATTTCCCGTAGAACATTCGTCTACTGCCAAGGTAATCTTTCACGATGTTAAGGCTTTCGCCAAACCGTTATTATGACAGTGCGTGTAAATCTAGTGAATATCAGGTTTTAGGCATTGCCATTAACTACAGTGGAAATTGTAGCATCTGGCTCAACCACGACCGTTGGAACACGGTCATTGGTCAGTTTAACCAGCTGTTCACAGACGTTAAGCACTTCAGTCACAGCAATTTTGTTAGACATGGCAGTCCTGCTATATCTTATAGATGTAGCCCAACTATCATAACTTCATCGTTACTTGACGGAAGCAAACGCCTTACGGTTTCTAAATCACCCTCAGCCCGCTGCAACAATGTTATCTTGCGTTTTGGCATACAAGCACAATCCTTCCTGTAATATGCGATGTTCGACCGTGCCAAGCTCGGATGCTTCTGCAATAAAATCCTCACGAGTTGAAACAAGTATGTCAAATGGCCTCCCATTGTTTTTTAGGCGGTCATGTATATCTTTATACACGGCCTCTTGCTCATGCTCAGATATTACATAGAGGTCTATGTCACTATCAATGCCACATGCTATATCCAAGCTCCCCCCAAACAAGATAATATAATCAATATAATCAGCGAATGGCTCACTCAAAATACGTGACACGCTTTTTACTTGAAGCGGGTGTATAAACCGCAAAGGGCTTTCAAATGTGGGGTTAAACACGTATCGTTGCATTAATTTCACCATCCTTACTGTGTTTATTTTACCCCACTTTATATAGTGCTACAAGATATGTATAAAATGCCCTGTGTCACAAAATATCTTTAACACAGGGCATCAATTGTTCGCTGCATAGTTGTTGGATGTTATCTACCTTCATGTCACGAACATAAAACACAACTTTATTGTGCAAAGGTTGAATGTACAACCAACATATCATTTTCAACGGCGGCACTTATCTCCCAATTCATTTTTACAACAAGTTCTTTAGCTATTGCAAGACCCAGTCCAGTCCGTTTGTGGGTTCTTGCGGCATCGGCTGTGTAAAATCGGTCAAATATGCGTGATATGTCTAGATCTTTTAGACCATCGGCTTTATTGTATATTTTTATAGTATTACCCGTTAGTTCAACCTTAAGATATTCCTTACCATGCGTATATGCATTGCTTATCAGGTTTTGCAATACTCGTCTTATTGCATCTTCATCACCAATGCAGTATACAGGCACATCTGGCACACTGCTTTCTACTACAAATCCCTTACGCTCTAGCTCTACATAGCTTTCTAAAACGGCATCCCTTAGTATGTTGCTTAGATTAATCTTTTCTAGAGATACCTTTTCTTCCAAAGCCCGGGAAAAGGCAAACAGATTATCCATTAGTACCGATAGGCTGTCTAATCGCCCTTGTATAATTTCTAGATAGCGTGCTTGCTCAACTGTGCCTTCTAGCATTTGCAAATACCCTTTTGCAGACGTTAGTGGTGTGCGCAAATCATGTGATATATTTAAAATAGCACGTTTTAGATCTGCCTCGATACGCTGTATTGTTACAGAGTCACGGCGGTTTTTTACAAGCGACCCGTTAATATTTTTGATAAGGGCTGTGATGTCATCATCAAAGGATTGCGTTGTAAGCAGCGTATTGGTTTCTATTTGTAAAATATTCTCCAATCGATCTGCAAGTTGACGGATATCTGACTTAAATCCAAAGATCTTAATCAATAAAGTAATAATAAGAACCGTCAAAACACCGCATACGATAATAAGGATAATCATTTTATTTCTGACCGCCTAAATAGTGTAATCCCTCCGATTGTAGTACCTATAAATATAAATGCTCCTAGTCCTACAAGTCTCAGGATTTCTCTTGTTTCTAGATAAGGTATCCTTGCCGCAAGCTTAATATTGGTAAGCATTTCAAAATCCAAAAGCCAAATAAGGTCGGCGTTTAATCCAATTACTATTGTAAGAATAAACATGGGTACAAACGCAAAGGCAATATAACCACCATTTATAGCTGCTACACTTTTAGTAACAAAAGCTAAAAATATTCCGACACCAACAAACGAAAGCATTAGCAATAACTGCATAAAAAATAATTGCGCAAGACCCAACCAATGTCCTGGAGGTACTGGGCCGCCAAACCCACCCAATATTGTAGCCAAAACAAAACAAAAGATAAAGTATGTTAGCATCATTTTAACACTTACCAAAGTAGCTAACAGCAATTTTAGTAAATAGAGTTTTGTGCGCGACATACCCCGAGCAAGATCATTTTTTACAGTACCATGAGAAAAAATGGCCCCAGCCACTGCTACAATTACTGGCAGCAAAAAAAATACAAAGTTCTCCATCGGCATAGCTGCCATACGGAGCATTGTTATGCCAGTGACGCCAGTATGCACAACCGCAATTTCGGGTTCTTCTGTTGTAAGCTCTGCTAGTGCGTCTGGCATATAAAATGTAATACCAACTTGACCAGCATGCATAGATGAAGTTGTTATCACACTAAAAATGAAAAGGACAAAAAACGTAATATACATAGCCTTGCCTCTTAGCATCCTATATATATCTGCACGGATAATATTCAAATTTTACACCTCCGACAAGTTCTTTATACCGATTCTAATCAAAATCCTATTTGCCTATCGCGACAAAACCGCTTGAAACGCTTGTTTCGCGTTTCAAGCCGCCGCTCTGTCAAACAGGTTTTAATTTGGAATCGGTATTACTTTATTTCTGCTCGCCTAAAAATCATAATGCCAGAAATGGTACTGCCAAGAAAAACAAATGCTCCAATCCCCAAGGCACGCAAGATCTCTCTGGTTTCCATATATGGCAGGTTGGCTAATGCCGTAACATTGCTGAACATATCGTATTCCATTAACCATACAAGATTATCATTTATTAATACAAGCATACTAAGAATAAAAAGCGGTACAAAGATGAATGCAATAAATCCGCCATTTACGGCAGCCGTACGCTTTGTGACAAATGCCAAAAATACCCCAAACCCAATATATCCAAGTATTAATACAAATTGGGACGAAAATATTTGCAACAATTCCACCCAATGACCTACAGGCGCGGATCCGCCAAAACCATTTATCACAAGAGCCATAGCAGTACAAAAACCTACATAAAAAAGCATCAGAAGTAAACATATGACGGAACTCAATATCAGTTTAGATAAGTATAATTTTGTCCGGGATACCCCAAAAGCTATATCATTTTTTACAGTGTTATGAGAAAAGATTGCTCCGGTTACTATAACAATAACAGGCAGCAAATAAAACAAAAAGTTCTCCATTTGAGTGGCAATTAATCCGGGTGTATTTACACCTGTCACATATATGTTTGGGACTAGCTCGTCTGTGACGGCATCAGGCATATTGATATTGATTGCACCAGTCTGGAATGCATTCATAGAAATAATCATCATGATGCAATTGACCAAAAGAATAAAAAGTGTAATATATATCGCCTTACCCTTTAAAACTCTGTAAATATCAGCACGCAACAAATTAAGCATTTATTGCACCTCCTATTGTCTTTGTATAATAATCTTCTAGGCTGTCCCCTACATGCTGGATTGTAGCTACTCGTATCCCTTCTTGATTGAGATGGAAATTGATTGTTGCAGGATCATCTATTTTTTCGTAGATACGCATTTCGTTTGAAGAAACTTGTTTATAATTTTTCACACCCAATATGGTTTCAAGCACAATTGCAGCACGGGATACATCGTCTACTGTTATGGCAATGGCCTGTTTGCACTCTTCTTGCAGCTCTTCATGTGTTAAGGATTTGAGTAAGCGACCATTGTGGATAATGGTATATTTATTAGCAATTTGTGCAAGTTCGCTAAGGATATGACTAGATATTAATATTGTTATACCCTCTTGACTAAGCCGCTTTATAAGATCCCTCATTTCTATTATACCGGTAGGATCCAAGCCATTAATCGGTTCGTCCAAGATAAGAAAATCAGGATGAGAAAGGATGGCAACAGCAAGGCCAAGCCGCTGTTTCATACCAAGGGAAAAGTTTTTGAATTTTTTCTTACCGGTATCTGTAAGCGAAACGGTTTCGAGTGCTTCCTGGATCCGATTTTTGTCAGCAATCCCTCTCTGGATACGATAATGCTCTAAATTTTGATGTGCAGTAAGATTTTCAAAAAGAGCAGGAGCCTCAATAACCGACCCCATGCGAGTGCGTGCTCGATTGAGTTTTACTGGGTCAGATTCTCCAAATAATGAAATACTACCGCTATCAGCATAAGAAAGTGATGCCACCAACCGCATAAAAGTAGTTTTGCCAGCACCATTTTGACCGATAAGGCCAAAAATATCACCTTTTTCCACTGTAAGGGAAACATTGTCCACAACGGCTTTACCGCCATAACGTTTTGTTAGATTTTGAGTTGATAAGATGTTCATGTGATTCCTCCTTTTAGTTTATAAGAGGATCATAAGCTATGTGTATAAATTTTGTTTTATGTAAATCTTAAAAAAGTCTTAAATATAAAAAGGGTGTTTTAGCGTTGTGGTTAATACAATCACACGCTTCAAATGCCTTTTTATTTTTGTGGCATAATATGACGAACTGCTGCCAAGTTATTGCTGAATAATAATGTGAAACAAGTCTACTAAAATACGTGGCTGTCGGCTCATTTGAGGCATAAATAAGCGGTTTAGCCGAGAGGGGGTGATTGGTTAATTTGCTTTTCTACGAAGTCTACTAAGTTTGGCAAATAATTTACCACCACGTCCCATACTATTTTGTGATTCATTGTATGATAACCATGAGCCGCAATGTCTCGCATCCCAGAAATGCTCTTCCATGGAATTTCTGTATGCGAGGTTTTATACTCTCGGGGAAGATGTTTAACCAACTCACCAATATTTAAGATGGACATAACAACCGCTTTGTAAATCATTTTGTTAGAAGAAAAAACCTCAATGCTACCTGCTTCATTGGCAAATTTTATAGCATCCTGTGCGTCATCGAGAATATGCTCCAAAATACTACGTACCCTGGTATTCATAAATCACTTTTTCCTCTCGTTTAACGTTGTGGCGAAAATTGGGTTTCGCACTTTCAAGTGCGTCCCATGTGAGCAAATCCACAGGGCAACCAAATGCTTCTCTTAAGTCAACATGCAACCCAAAAAAATCAAGACCGGGAGTTCCGGGCAAAAATTCAACCAACATATCAATATCGCTTTGGTCAGACATTTCATTTCTTGCTGCTGAACCAAAAAATGCAGCGCGCTTCACCGGATATTGAATTAAAACATTACGAGCAATGGCTTCTATATTCTCCATGATTATAAACTCCTTTTGCATAATGTGCGCACTTATACACCGGGGAAAACCCGGTGCTGTGCGCCCTGCGGGGCTTTCGTGCCTATCGGCATGGGCAGATAACCACTTCAATTAAAATATGCCTGTCTTGCCTTACATCAAATCTTTGATAAAAGGCAAAAGTCCGTATGTGAGTGTATCAGCAGAGGTACTCATTCCAAAGGGCAAACCAACAGAAAATGTTCCGCCACATCCTTTTTGTTGCCCCGGACATGGATTGTCATGCCCGCAATCATCACCCCAGCGGTCGTCAAGCCGTGCTTTGATATATTTTTTGAAATCATCGTCAACGCTAGTATGATGTATGTGATGAACGCACATATCACACCGCCCGCCGTTAACTGATTTTTTTCTTGTTTCTTTTGACCACGGTTCACGATTGGGTGTCATTTTTAAGAGCATCAATTGTTTGACCAACTCCCAGCTTTCCGTGTCGCAAACAGACACCCGTACACTCCATCCGATATCGCCGTGTTTAATAGGGTTGTATTCGCTTAAAACTTCGGACGGAAATTCGCTTTGTTTCGTTTTTAGTCGGTCATACTCATCCTTGTTGAATATAAATAAAAACTCCAAACGGTCTTGCCCATTGTAAATATTAACAATCATCCTATCGCCGTAACAGTACATTAACGCGTCCTTGCCATTTGCGACTTCATCAAGGAAATAGTTTTTGTAAATAAACTGACAGGCTTCTTCGCTGATTTTTTGTAACAGTGTTTGTTCGCTCATATTTATTTCCTCTATATTTATATTATGCCGCAATTTGCGCACACTGGATACATAATAATAACTTACCTACCGTCAACGTCAACACCTTATCAACATTTTTATTTTCTCAAACCACTTGACGACCCTCCAACCATTAAGAGAATTGAGACATGTGACGAATTTTCCATTTGGTGCGACTTTCACAAAGACGATCCGCATAATTGGATATTTTATGTAAATAAACATATGCACTTTGTAGAAGAAGGAAAACTCATCTGTTTCATAACATATGTTGATGATAAACCTGCCGAAGTATCGGCATTTTATCAATGATGACGGCGTTGGAGCACTGGAATATTTTAAAACATCGCCGGATTATCGTAAAAAAGACATTCTTCTGCCTTTTTACCAGCATATAATCAAGTATGCCTTTGAAAACGAAATCATGTATGTAATAGGTTATAGAATAGATTGGGAATTAAAACCTTCTAGTGGCTACAGCCTTTACAATGAACTTGGATTTCCTCATTTGTATTAAAGTAGAGGAGTATTTTCTTTAGAGGGCAGAGCATTAACACGAAACCTGTGTAATTGCGCTATTTTCCTATAATTGTATCAAAGATAACGTTAATATGGGCATTTTCACGACAAGATTGATGCACTGCGTGCATTGTATCAATCTTATCGTGAAAATAAGGCTGTCTTGCTAAGCATAAATCATGCATATATATGCAATGCTCGTCTTTGCGAGCGCAGCGAAGCAATCCAAGACTTGCGTAAAAACTGGATTGCTTCGTCACTGCGTTCCTCGCAATAGAGTTGTAACGAAATTACATTTGCGGACATAAAAGTCTCGGGCTTTAACGAGCTTTTATGGTCGCTCATTCGGTATTTCGTTACAACTCTAATGACTGGGCAAGTGCATAAATATGCAAAAAAGTGCTTATCGAGACAGCCTGGTTTTTGCGTTGATTTTGATACAATGCGCTTGCGCATCAAAATCAATAGCAAAGCACCCCTCTATAAACATACTTGCAGCTACAAAACACAACCTATAGCAATTCCCCTTTAAACGGTCTCGTCCGAGCCGAAAATCGCGAACGCTTCAACGCGTTTTCGGCGACAGACGAGGCCGTTTAAAGGGGAATTGCTATATATCTCTATTTTTCTAAATGCTTCTTCTGCTCAATCAGTACATAAATATCTGCAAGCTGCTGGGTAGACACAATCTTAAACTCTACAGGAAATGTCGGTAGTTTGCCATATGTTTTCGAATCGCTTATTAGCTTTCTGGTTTTGTCGCTTACATCAGCCTCTAATATAGCGGCACGATTTTTTTCTTTAAACCATACCGATACATTAAACCATCCTTCAAAAACATAGAGCCAATATAGAGTTTTTTCTTTGTTGGTACCCCTTGGAGTCACCCACTTGTGCTGCCCTCTTCCAACCCAAACTTTGCTTGGGGTATACCAGTGCCATTCATGATTTATTTCCAAACCGGGCAGCGCATCCAAAAAAGCCTCGTATGCAGCAAAACTTTCGCCCAAGACTTGTTCCAACTGCGTATTTGTAGGGATTATTACTTGATCTCTCAATTGCAATTTTTCGTGCATGTTTTTCCTCCATGGGTCAAGCGGGAATGCTTGCATTCCCATTTGCCCCTCAAATATAAGTGCGAAATGGTTTTCTCCACACTTATTCTCCCATCTTAAATCCTATACCCCAAATTGTTTTGATATAGTGCGCGCCAAGTTTGCTACGAAGCTTGCTTATATGCACATTTATTGTATTTTCATCTCCCAAATATTCTTCACCCCATACGCTTTCGTATAAATTGTTCTTAGAAAATATTTTTTGGGGATGCTGCATCAAAAGTCGTAATATCTCAAACTCCCGACGAGATAAATCCAACTTTTTTTCACCCATTCTGACATCATAACCATCCAAATCCAGGGTTATTTCTTTATATTTTAAAATATCAGCAGAGAGGGGACTGCGGCGCAGCTGTATTTCTATGCGGGCCAGTAACTCATCATTATCAAAAGGTTTTGCCAGATAATCATCTGCACCAAGACGTAACAATTTGACTGTAGTTTCTTTGTCTGCCATCGCTGTTAATATAATGATAGGTATATGTGATGTCGCTCGCACTTCTTGCAGGACTTCATCGCCTCGTTTGCCGGGCAATGCCAAATCCAAAAGGATAAGAGATACACCCCCACTTGCCAGTTGCAACAACCCTTCTGTACCAGAAAACGCAGCAATAGGAGTATAACCGTTTCGTGAAAGCAGCTCACAAAGCAGTCCATTTATATGAACATCATCTTCTACAATTAGGATTTTTGTCATTTATACAGATTCCTCATCTGATACTACAATAAGTTCCTTGGATCCAGGTTTATCACTAGGCACAAACTTAAAAATTATAGCTGCTGCTATAAACAAAACCGCTATCCCGGCAACACCATAGTGAGTATGACCTGTTGTAAGTGCTATGCCGCCAAGTATTGCAGTACCTATCATCGACGCAAAACGACTGCACACATTATAAAAACCGAAGTATTCGTTGGATTTATTTTTCGGGATTATACGCCCAAAGTAAGCGCGGGACAACGCTTGGATCCCACCTTGTGCTGTACCTACAAGCATAGCAAGAGCCCAAAACAATGTAGAAAGTGTACGTATATCCCTTGCTGGTGTCATAAACAATGCGATAACACAAACTACACAATATGTGAATATGGCAAAATATATCATGCTTTTTGCACCGTATTTTTGTGACAGCTTGCCATAAAGGATTGCGAAAGGCATAGCTACAAACTGTGTCGCAAGTAGTACCAAAAGCAGTGTTATTTCAGATAAACCAATCTCGGTACCAAAAGGGACAGCCATACGGATAATAGATCCTACGCCATCACTGTACAAGAAAAATGCAATCAGGAAAATGAGAATATGTTTTTGGGTCGCAATTTCTTTAAACGTTGTCCAAATGCGGACAAAACTCTTGCGGACATATTGCGGCTCTTGTTCGTTTCCGTATTTTTGGTGTACATTCTTAAAAAATGGCCCCATAAAAGCCAACCACCATACAACAGCGATAATAAATGCTATCCGGTATGCGAACATTATATCCATATCAATAACATTGAGTTGAACTAGAAGCACAAGTGGGATGCTCAAAATAAAAGGCAATGCCCCACCTATGTATCCATATGCAAAGCCAAGGCTAGAAATCCAGTTCATCCGTTTATTGCTGGTTACGTCAATCAAGAATGTATCATATACCTTTGTATTGCCAGCGTATCCAATAGACGAAATTATGAAAATTACCAAAATAACTGGCCATAAATGCTCAGGCACAAATGCAAGCCCAAGTGTACCCAAAAGTCCCATCGCCGCAAAAATGGTGAAAAGGACTTTTTTCTTGCCTTTATAACCGGACAATGTACCAATAATAGGGGCAAGCAAGCCTATAAGCACCATGCTTAGAGTATTGCTAAAAGCAAGTGACGCTGTTATTTCTGTGCCCTCTATACCTTGCCTAGTAGCAGCTTGTGTAAAAAACATAGCAAAAATAACGGTCATAACAATCATTACATAAGACTGACTAGCCCAGTCGTACAATACCCAGCTAAACTCCTGCTTTGTAAGGCTTGACTTGAATGGTATCCAGGACTTTCTATGACTAGGATGGGCTTCTACAGGATCTTTGGATGAATCTACAATGGGTACCTTGTTTGTATTTTCATTTGCTGGCTCCATGATAATCTCCTTTGTATTTTGACATAATTGCATTATACACGTGAATATAATGAAATAATACAAAGAATCTTGTTTAACCCGTTGTGTTAAATGAAAAGCTAGAAATTTTCTCACAGAGGCACAGAGTCCACAGAGAGAAAGCCGTTTCTGATTCGTTATAATCCTTGTTTCAAGAGTGTTCAATCTATCCCTTCT
>Ga0123355_10012327_pt1 | contig 13240 bp, 9 predicted proteins | sample TergutEmb28metaG_3_FD_89872 | JGI IMG/M metagenome (GOLD analysis project Ga0123355, IMG submission 89872) | Embiratermes neotenicus P1 segment gut microbial communities from Petit-Saut dam, French Guiana - Emb289 P1 | ecosystem: Host-associated > Arthropoda: Insects > Digestive system > Gut ... | reverse complement strand
TTGAAGATAGCGAAATTCTTCTGCTTGACCCCATGCTTGCCACAGGGCGCACTGCCGAGCAAAGCATCAGATATCTAAAAAACGCAGGCGCAGCCCATATAAAATTCCTATGCCTTGTAGCCGTTGCCGAAGGCGTGGAAGAAATACTAAAAAACCACCCGGATGTAGATATTTACACCGCTGCCTATGACGAAAAGCTTAACAGCCATGGATATATCGTTCCGGGTTTGGGCGACGCAGGTGACAGGTTGTTCGGCACACGATAGCATACGGAGGCATTTCATGAAAACATATTATGTAACCACCCCCATTTATTATTTGAATGCCGACCTTCATATAGGCCACATTTATACCACCGTAGCCGCTGACGTTTTGGCGCGCTACAAAAAAGCGCAGGGGTACGATGTCAAATTCCTTACCGGCGCAGACGAACACGGACAAAAAGTAGAGCTTTCCGCTAAGGAAGCAGGTCTAACACCGCAGGAATTTGTAGACGGTTTAATGGAACGCCATGTTGCCGTACTCAATTTAATGGACTTCAAATACGATTTCTACCAACGCACCACCAACGAAGCCCATATGGATGGCGTCAAAAAAATATTCAAAAAGCTGTACGACCAAGGCGACATTTACAAAGGAAGCTACGAAGGCCTGTACTGCACCCCATGCGAAACATTTTTCTCCGAACGGCAAATAGAAAATAACAAGTGCCCAGACTGCGGCAGGGCTGTTAGCCCGATAAGTGAAGAAGCCTACTTCTTCCGCATGTCGAAATATCAGGATAAATTGCTGGCACACTACGAGGCCAACCCGGAATTTTTAATGCCGCTATCCCGCCGCAACGAGATGATCAACAATTTCATTAAACCGGGGCTGGAAGATTTATGTGTGACCCGCACGACATTTACTTGGGGCGTGCCCGTTGATTTCGACCCAGGTCATGTCGTGTATGTATGGGTTGACGCATTGCCAAACTATATCACCGCACTGGGCTATATGTCTGACGATGACACGATGTACAAAAAGTACTGGCCTGCCGATTTGCACCTCATGGGCAAAGATATTGTGCGTTTCCACTCCATCATTTGGCCGTGCCTGCTCATGGCTTTAGGCGAGCCGTTGCCAAAGCAAGTTTTTGCGCATGGCTGGCTTCAATACGAAGGGCAAAAAATGAGCAAATCCCTTGGTAATATTGTAGACCCGCAAACATTGGTGGATCAATACGGTGTAGATGCCATCCGCTACTTTTTGCTACGAGAATTCACCTTTGGCCCGGACGGCAACTTCCATCAAGATGCACTAATCACCCGCTACAATGCAGACCTTGCCAACGACTTGGGCAATTTACTGTCCCGCACGGTTGGCATGGTAGATAAATATTTTGACGGAACGTTGCCGGACCTACCCGAAACCGCCACGCCATTCGACGCGGACTTAAAAGAAATGGCCACTTCCATGCTTGGCAAAGTTGAAGAAAAAATGGACAAGTTAGCTTTTTCCGAAGCGTTAAACGAAACATGGAACTTGGTGCGCCGCGCCAACAAATATATAGACGAAACCGCACCGTGGGTGCTTGCCAAGGACGAAAGCAAAAAAGCTGAACTTGCAACCGTGTTGTACAACCTTGCGGAAGTTTTACGCATTTTGGCTATCGCAATCGAACCTGTCATGCCAAACACACCGGCCATCATCTACAACCAGCTTAATATTACAGACGCAAACCTTAAAACGTGGGAATCCGCAAGGGAATTTGGGTTGCTAAACCGTGTGGTTCATGTAACCAAGGGCGCAGCCGCATTCCCTCGTATGGAAAAGGAAAAATAAACTATGCGGATTATAGATTCCCACGCCCACTACGACCACAAGCGGTTTAATGCAGACCGTGACACGCTTCTACAATCCATGCCAAGCCGTAGCGTAGACATGATTATAAACGTAGGCTGCAGCCTGCCATCTTCCAAAGCTTCTGTCAATTTGGCAGAGGCTTATTCGTATGTATATGCGACTGTCGGGGTTCACCCGCATGAAGCGAAGAGTCTCACAGACGCTGGCTTGGAAGAAATAAAACATCTTTGCGCACATGAAAAAGTAGTCGCCTTAGGTGAAATAGGGCTGGATTTCCACTACGATTTTTCCCCGCGAGATGTACAGCGGCATTGGTTCAAGCGTCAATTGCAACTTGCCTATGGAATTGATATGCCCGTAGCTATCCATTCGCGGGAGGCAAACCAGGAAGTATTTGATGTGATTAGCGAAAGCCCCGTGCGAAGCGGCGTGCTTCACAGTTTCTCTGGCGATGCACAATTAGCGGTTGCTTATGTAAATTTAGGTTTTCATATCGGCATAAGCGGCGTTGTGACTTTTGATAAATCTGGGCAACTACAAGCCGTTGTTGCCGCAATTCCACTGGAAAAAATTTTGCTGGAAACAGACGCACCGTATTTAACCCCTGCCCCATTCCGCGGGAAAAGAAACGAGTCGCAATATTTAACATATGTAGCGGAAGCAATCGCAAAAATAAAAGGTATAGATGCAGAAACGGTTTGTAAACAAACCAGTCAAAACGTGAAAAATTTATTTTCAGTTGGTGACAAATTCTAACCAACTGAAAATTTCAACTGGTCGGAAAATCCGACCAGTTGAAAAATAATTTCATATTGGAGGCCTATCATGAGCAAAAATAAGTATGGTTTCAACTTTCTATGGATGTTTTCCAAGTGGGATGCAAATGTTGCGCCCGCTGCCCCGGCTTTAGACGAACTAGATTTTATTGCCGAATACGGCTTTAATTTTGTACGAATCCCAACGGACTACCGCTTTTGGACAAAGGGCTTCGACTACAAAAAACCGGACGAAAGCATTTTTGAAAATTACATCGACAAGTATCTGGAAGAATGCACAAAGCGCGGTCTTCATATGAGCCTGAACATTCACCGTGCGCCGGGGTATTGCATTAACAGAAACGATTTAGAAAAGCACAATTTGTGGACAGATAAGGAAGCACAAGACGGCTTTGCATTCCTGTGGGAATATTTTGCAAAGCGGTACAAAGGCATTTCTAATGAGCACATTAGCTTTGATTTGTTAAATGAGCCGCCAAGCGAAGGCGAATACGGTTGCACACGCGAAAACCACGCGGAAGTCATGCGTAATACAATCGCTGCTATCCGCGCCATAGACCCGGACAGGGAAATTGTACTGGACGGAATGGGCGGCGGGCACTTGGCAATCCCAGAATTAGCCGATACAGAAACCATTCACAGCGGCAGGGGCTACACCCCATTTGAAGTAAGCCACCATAAAGCCGAATGGGTAGATGGCTGGGAGAAAATGTCCCTGCCCAATTACCCGGGTGAAATTTGGGGCAAAATGTGGGATTGTAACGCTTTGGCAGAAGCTTATCAGCCGTGGCGTGACGTCGAAGCCATGGGCGTGAAAATTCATATGGGTGAATTTGGCTGTTATAACAAAACGCCAAACGACATAGCCGGCCGCTGGCTCACAGACCTGATGTCTGTTTGGAAGGATTTCGGCTGGGGCTATGCAATGTGGAACCTTAAAGGCCCGTTCGGAATAATCGACCATGGGCGCGAAGGCGCGAGATACGAGAAAATCAAAGGCTTTAATGTAGACCGCAATCTTCTGGATCTAATGCTTAACTGTAGAGCATAGAGGATTTATTTTTTGCGATAAATTCTTGCTTAAAAACCTGTATCAAAAAATGAGTGGGCTCAAAATTTTCGGGCCCACTCATTTTTTATTACCGTTGTGTTAAGTCTCTTCCAATTATACAAATTTGTGTATATACTGACATTAACTAAGACCATGTCCAAAGGACATCATTAAGGAGGTATTATTATGTTATTATCGCGCATAAGGAAATCAGTTGCTCTAGTACTCATCCTCTCACTTATTTTGTCATTAGTACATGCCAGCCCTGGCTATGCTACACCAGAAGGCAGCGAAGAAATTTTTTATGAAAACGTCTATGCGACACCCAACTCCTGGGATTTACGAAATTTTGTACAGGAAATAGAAGTGTTTGACTCAAGCGGTGACTCCCCGGTGCTTTTAGACCCCTGGAGCGATACCCTGCAAATGGGCAACATATATACCTTCCTTATAAAATTTGCAGAAGCCCCATATTTACAGTTCCAATATAACAGCGACGGCGTGTTAGTATACGCACTTCCAAACGGCTTGCAGCTTATTAGTGCCGAGGGCTGGACACCCGATTGCTACCCCGAGGCAAACGCCTACGTAGATTTAGACCCCTATACGGGCCATATTACGGTTCAGTTTGACGGCATTTTGGAATATGTAAGCCAGCCAGGGCCCGAAAGCAACGAAACAGACAACGCAGAACAAGGAGCAGCTGATAATGAAAGCAGTGAAGAACTTGTTATCAGCGATGAAACCATTACTCAAAACGAAGATCCCGCTAACAGCGAAGACACCACTACAAACGAAGAAGTTACCAACAATGAAACCATACTTACTACTGATGATGCGAACGAACCAAACAATGACCCTGCATCTACCGAAGAAGAAGCAGAACCAACACACAGGCAAATCTACTTGGAACAGTATATCAACTATATCGATTACGATGCGGATATGTGTTTTATTTTAAGGCTTGTTGTGGAACTCACCGAAGAAGACTACTTCCTTGATTTTGGCAATGGGTTTATGTTTTACCCGCTCTCTGATGAATACAGTAATGGAATGTTGCCTGATGGTGGTTTCGTAGGCATTGTTCCTCTGCTTGCGGTTACTTCATCCAATTTAGCCGACTTTATTACATCGGTGAATATGTTTGATATGAATGGAAACCCAATAAGCGCCAGCACTCCGACGTTTATCGGCCAAAACTATAAATTTGAAATCACATTTGCAGAATCTCCAACATTACAGCTTTCATATGACCTTTTGACCGGGCATTTGTTATACCAGCTCCCGTCTTATCTGACTATTCAAAACGCAATTGACGTGACACCGCTGTATAGCCCAGCAAATAGCAGCATCATTATTGGCTGGTACACAATAGGTACCAATGGTTTGGTAGAGATGTGGTTCGACGATGTCGACTTAAATGGCAACCAAGTTGGTGTAAACTTTATCGACTACTATTCTAACGTAACCATTGTCCTTGATATTTTTGCGCAGTTAACCGATGTACCTGATGGGAATATTGATTTTGGGAACGGTATTATCATTACAATCATCCCGCCGGGCCCAACGGCTCCATCCTTAACGATGCACAAAGCATCCAGATATGTCCCTAACATGCCAGCCGGCGCAAACGCAGCAACGTGGTTTGAAAGGGTCTATTACATGATTACAATCACGGCACTGGATGGGCCAATTACAAATATCACCCTGACCGATACACCAACAATCAACGGCGCTACTTTCAACGACCCTCTGCCACCAAGTACATTAAGCGCCTTTTCCGGCTTTACGTATGAAATAACTCCGGCTGTGGGCCCCATAGGAGGGCTCATGCCAATGACGCCAATTACTTGGAACGCTTCGCCGCTTTCATTTGAATACAAATTTATAGACCCAATAACGCTTGCCCCTATCATACTTAACCCCGGCGATTTTATAACCGTAAGGTATATCGTTAATATTCCACAACTCATAGCAAACAACAACAGCACCGGGCAACCATTAGTAGGTATGAGCGAGTTTATCCACAATTTTACTCTTAACAACAGTGCCACTGTAGGGGGCACCCCTATGTATACAGGCCCCGCTGTTCCCCCGGTTTCAGACAATACAACAGACCATATCAATAAATCGCTTGCGTTTTCAAAAAACGGGGTAATCAATCCGGGGAATGACAGCATTACGTGGACTATTACAGTTGGCGATGGTGTGTCTATACCGCTTAACGGTGGAACTTTAACCGATACAATCAATACTGGTGCAATAATATTGCCGCTAGACTCTGCAATCTCTGTGCGTTTTTACGATAATGCAGGCGGCGTTATATATGACGATACTGTTGCTGCATTTAATACCCAATTCCCTGGAAATTATTCGCGCACCACTTCAAGTTTTGACTTAACAGTGCCGCTGGCCACGGCAATTGGGCCGGCCGGAACAGCCATTGGGTATGTCTATCAAATTGTAGTTATATATACCACACCCATTACACCGCCTCAACAAGGCGAACCCGTTGAAGTATTTGGGAACAATGCGTCCTTCCAATTCCCGGATGGCACCGGGAACTACCCGGGCATTAATGTGACAGTGCCGGTCAGGCCGGCTCCTGTTATTGTGAACAAAACGACATCTGGCATATGCGGAAGCCCTGACAATACCACGCCAGACCAACGGTACTGGGTAGATTATACCATTACAGTTGACGTACCCGGCGGCCTTCAAGGCGAACCACTCTATTTGTACGACACATTGGGGCTATTCCCAGGCGGCTCAGCTGTACCTAATGTGCCTGTACCTACGCCCGGATACGCATTTATTACAGTAATTCCAGACTCTACCGAAACAGCAATCACATTCTCGTATACCGACCCTATACCTTATGGGACTTCAGGAAACGCATGGCGGGTATTTTTCGGTTCGACAGGAAGTACTGCTCCGGCAGCCTCTGTTTGGCCATTCGATCTACCGGCGGTGCTTACTGTCAACTACAGAATATATTTAACCGATGCCATTGTTGCTGCAATGGAAAACCCAAGTGCATCACACTATATCACAAATTCGATATTCCTCATCAGTAGTGATGGTGCGCCGAATACTGGCTCCCTAGGAAATTCGGTAGGCAGTACCAATGTAACTGACTATTGGCCTATTCTTAAACACGTACAAGCTACAAACAATCCGGCCTTATTCAATTATACGGTAACCATAAAGGGCGGGTATTCGGCCAGGACTGCACCATTGTTGCAGGGCGAAAATCCAATATTCTCGGATACTTTTGATCCAGGGCTTGCCTATGTACCGGGTTCATTCTACGTAGTAGATACAGGTATAGCGGGCAGATACTTTGCGCCTTCAAATGATGTTGTTGTATCTGGCAACTCTTTTAGCACGATTCTTAGCAGCACCGATTGGCAGGAGTTCCAGGGCACATTCCCAACCGGAACGTTAATTGGGCCTGCTCCTACAAACTGGTTTGCCCAGCGCCGCGATTTTACGGTGCACTACCAGCTTCATGTTGTAGATACCACCATACCTCAATCGAACTTGCTAAACACCGCCAGAATAACCGTTAACCCTGGTGAGTGTGCATTTGAAAGCTCCCAAACGGTCAACTTTAATACGCAAAATATCTCTAAAAGCATGACACCTGTTGCACCGGGTTCCAATCGCTTGAATGTTGAAATTATCATAAACCCTGATGGCGAAGTGGTATTCTCGGACGGTGTAAACCCCGGGCCGGCGCAAATAACCGCTGTGGATAATCTGGTGAACCTGATGATGTTTACAGATTCCGTTCAAATGTTTACGCAAACCCTGGTTAATGGGGTTTGGGATGGAACATGGGTACAAGTACCGTTTACTTTTAACGACCGCCAGCTATGGAGTGTGAATATCACTCCGCAAGCCAATGTACCAGCTGGGGCTAGTAGCCAAGTACAATTTGTGTTACCAAACCAGACTCCAATAAAAATTGACTACGCGGTAGGTGTTACATTACCCCCAGGTACACCGGGTGATATCTCAAACGAGATTTCGATATTTGGAGAGGGCGACTCGAGCAACCAAGGCAACTATGTTGTGGGTGGAGGCGGGGCCGGTATTGGCGCCGACATGCTTGACCTTAGAGTGTTTAAGCAGGATGCTGTAGGCAACAACCTTATGGGTGCCACGTTCGATTTATATGTTACTGTTATTGGCAGCTATCAACCACCGGGGCTGCTTACGGTTGATAAAACCATTACCGGAGCAGGCGGTACGGTTCTTAACTTTGGGCTTATAGAAGAAGTTACCACTGATGCAAACGGCATGGCACTGTTTAGCGGTGAACAATGGATTACCTCAGATCCAGACTTTTACTTGCTTTACATGCTGGTCGAAACCCAGGCACCCGTTGGTTACCAGCCTATTTATGAAAATATATTCTTCACACTGAACCCGTTAATAACCGCCTCGCAACTCATAGACTTAAATACACTGCTTGCCCCTGTGCTGCTTCCGGATGAAGGTGTCAATCAAATATCAGACTTTATTATCGTCACCAACATCCCCAGTAACCTTGAGCCCGGCAGCCTAAGGATACAAAAGGTATTTGATGGGTTAACCAATGCGCAAATACAGGCAAGCTTGCAAAACTTCCAGCTTGTTGTAACAGACCCAAATATGGTACAGCGTACTTTCAGTCTTGCGGCAATACTAAATCCAAATGGCATTGTATTGCAAAACATTACCGCAGGTATGTATATATTTGAAGAAAGAAATGCCACTGTTCCCAATTATACCCTTACAACAGCACCGCAACTACCCGCAAGGCGTTATATAATGCCTAATGATGCCGGGGAAGTGGTAATTACCATTGTTAACACCTACACCCCTTACCCGAACCTAACCCTAAGAAAAGCATTTTATATCGACGACATCGCTTACGATGGGCCTCCTACCGGTGCCTCGCCCATTTCATTCCTTGTTATAGGTACAGATGCTACCACCGGAAATGTGATTTTTAGAACCACCGTATCCTATTCAGATTTTGTGAATGGAACCTACACCTTAAACAGCATCCCTCCCGGAATTTATGTAATATATGAAATGGGCGGCTGGGCAGAAGGGTTTACGTTTTACACAGGAGGGCTCATAGGGGTTCAACCTTTATTGCCTGGGGTCGATGTGACAATACCAATTAATAATGCATATTCAACGATCCCACCAGACCAAATTAATCCTGGATTAAGGGTGCGCAAAGCATTCCATGGGCTAACCCCAGACGAATATCCGCCGGGCTTCACAATTACAATAACAGGTGGCTCACCTTTGCAAACATGGGAATTTGAGCTGGCGGACATTATTGCCGGCAATGCGTTTATACCAGATATCCCTGCAGGAACTTATGTAATCACCGAAAGCGGATATGATGTACCTGGCTTTAATGTTCAACTTCCAAGCCCTTATCCGATTCGCATTGTTGTAATGCCGGATGATGTGGCTAGGGAAATATTGGTAGTGCTTGACAACACCTATACCCCACCAATACCGCCAACACCAATAACGCCTTTGCCGCCGATAGAACTTCCACCCATTTCACCACCGCCGGAAACACCGTCACCACCTCCTTTTATACCGTGGATTCCAAGGCCACCAACAGAGCCCCCGTCGCCTCCGCCGATATATCCACCACCAGGAGAACCGCCGCACCCACCAACAGAGCCACCAATATACCCACCATCATACCCACCGATTCCGCCGCCAACTTCGCCTCCTGCAGAGCCAAATCAACCACCTGCAAGCCCAAATCAGCCTTCAAATGACCAAACTCAAGCACCGGACGCTTCAGAGCAACAGCCAGGTGACTCAACTCCACCACGCCACAACCCACAAACCGGTGACAGCCGTCAAATGGTATCATACATTATAGTAATGCTTATGGGTCTTGCTTTTATAAATGCTGCAAGTGCATACATGGTGCGCCGCCGTGTAAAGCCCAATAAATAAAATTTTATAGCAACGCGCGGATACTTAATTGTATCCGCTTTTTAATGTGCCTCTTCCAATTATGCAAATTTACGTATATACTGTAGATAACGTCCGGAGGGAGGTATTACTCATGTCACAGGGGAAAGAAAAAGCCAATCGCTTAATTGCCCAAAACAAAAAGGCATATCACGATTATTTTATAGAAGAAACATTTCAAGCCGGCATTTCCCTTGTAGGGACAGAAGTAAAATCCTTGCGGGAAGGGCGTTGCAACTTAAAAGAGAGCTATATCCGTATCGAAGGTAATTCCGCTTTTATAGAGGGGATGCATATTAGCCCGTATTCTCATGGGAATATTTTTAACAAAGACCCATTACGAAAGCGGCAATTACTTTTGCACCGTAGGGAAATAAACAAATTGCGTGCGGCAATTAGCCGTGACGGGTTTACCATTGTGCCGTTAAAGGTATATTTTTCCGGAGCATATGTAAAACTTGATATTGCCCTCGCAAAGGGTAAAAAACTCTACGATAAGCGCGAAGCACTGGCAAAAAAAGACCAAGAGCGATCGGCTCAAAGGGAATTTGCTGTACGTATATAACACATGTTAAAGGAGAAAAATTCATGTTAGGAACAGACATTGGAATTGATTTAGGAACAGCCTCGGTTTTAGTCTACGTAAAAGGCCAGGGAACCGTATTAAAAGAGCCTTCCGTAGTAGCTATTAACAAAGATAAAAACGACGAGATACTTGCCGTAGGTGAGGAAGCCCGCAATATGCTGGGCCGCACACCCGGCAATATAGTAGCCATACGCCCCATGCGCGAAGGCGTGATTTCTGACTATCGCATAACGCAAAAAATGCTGGAATATTTTATAAGAAAAGCCATAGGGCGGCCGCTACGTAAACCACGTATCGCTATTTGCGTGCCTTCCAATGTAACCGGAGTAGAACGCCGCGCCGTTGAAGAAGCCGCAAAAAACGCCGGTGCCAGGGAAGTTTTTGTTATAGAAGAACCCATTGCCGCCGCAATAGGCGCCGGCATAGACATAGAGCGCGCCTGCGGCAGCATGATTGTTGATATCGGCGGCGGCACAACGGACGTTGCTGTAATTTCGCTGGGTGGGACGGTAGAAAGCACTTCTATTAAAACTGCCGGTGATAACTTTGATGATGCCATTATCCGCTATATGCGCAAAAAACATAATATTTTAATTGGTGAACGTTCTGCGGAAGACCTTAAAGTTAACGTAGGGACAGCTTTCCCACGCGCTTCCAGCGTTACAATGGATGTGCGCGGCCGCAACTTAGTTACAGGGCTGCCTAAGACCATCACCGTTTCTTCCGAGGAAATGCAAGAAGCCTTACACGAGTCGGTAACCAATGTTGTTGAGGCCGTTCACATGGTTTTAGAACGCACCCCGCCGGAACTGGCCGCAGATATTTACGACCGCGGAATAGTAATGACAGGCGGCGGAAGCCTCCTTTACGGGCTAAATAAACTCATTAGCCAGCGCACAGGCATTAATACAATCATTGCGGAAGATGCAGTATCTTGCGTAGCGGTAGGCACAGGCAAATTTATCGAATATGTATCTATGGGCAAAGTCAACACAACAGACTACCGCCCTACAAAATAATTATGTCTTTTCCACTTACACATTTATGTGTGGCTTATAAAATTCTTGAAAAGCTCCCCTCACCCGCTCCGGAACTATTTTTGCTTGGGTCTATTGCGCCGGACGCGGTTCATTTTCGTGTAGCATTTGCGAATGCAACGCAGGATTTTATCGGCCAGGCAAAAAAAGTCACTCACTTATGCCCAATCAGTGATGAAAAATGGGGAAGAGTGACCGATGTTGATGGTTGGTTGGAGTGCGTCAAGATTTTTTTGCGTACCAATCGAAAAGACCCGCTTACCGTAGGATATGCTGTGCATGTACTTACCGATATTTACAACCATATCAGTATATGGAATAATTTTATTACAAATTATCCCGACGAAGCCGCTAAGGGGTATGCAAGTGATTATTATCGGGATTTGCGTAATATTGATTTGCGGATATACCGTGAAATTTTTAGTGACAGTAAAATTGAAAAGTATCTGCAAAATTGTATACCTCGAGATATGCCCGGACTGGTTTCGATTGATGAGCTGTTTGCAATCTGTGATAGTCTGCTTTTCACCTCCTATGCAAATGCACCTGAAAGTGTTGACACAAGCACGTGCTCTTATATCACATATGAGCAAACGCTCAACTTTATAAATGATGCTGCAGATTTTTGTAGGCGTATACTGTCAGAAATTTAGACTTGGAGAAAGTCTATGATAAAGGATATAAAATGGATATCGGATTTTCTGGTATTCATTTTTTTATCTGCTAGGAAATTGCTCGGACGGGTTGTTGGCGCTGCACTTCGCACCAACTCGTTCGCTTCGCTCACTATCCGATTATCCGATGCCTGAACGAAATTCGCGGCGAAGCCACTTCTTTATTGCGTCAAACTTGACAAACAAAAACTACACGTGTAAAATATTTTACATTAATAATTTTTTGGAGGTTATTATGAAAAACATCAAAAAACTATCATTGGTAGCCCTAACCCTTGCCATTTTGATATCCATATCCGCATGTGGCAGAGGTGAAAATGACATTGACAATGCCTACATAAATGAGGCGAATAAGCAAATAGATTACAACCCAACGGAAGAAATAGAAATATACGAAACAGTAACAGACGAAGCAACAACAGATGTAATAGGTGTTGGAACCACCACAGAAGAACCCGCCAAACCCAGCCACATCTGGGAAGTTTGGACGCTTGCCTATGTTGATGTGGACGACTGGAGAGAGGATATCGAATTTTTCCGCAACCGTGTTTTTGGACTTCATCCTAAATTTACAAACCGCACATTGAATACGCTGCCAAGAAATATTGAAATGGGTATAGCTTTTAACGAACACATTGACCAATTGCTGGAAAATGTTCCGTATTTAACTAAGCTTGAAATATTAGTTGAATTACAACGTGCGTTGGCTATACTTGAGAGTAACTTCCAACAATTTGGTGCAAGAAGTGTATTATTTCGTGGTGAAGAGGAGACTGCTTTTTTGCACCAACTTACCCAAAACCGTTATGCACTGGAATTTGGATGGTTTTATGATGGTTTTTATCTTTTCCGTGCCACAGAAAGTGATTATACCACCCTTGTACTCAATCGCAGATTAGTTGCTATAAATGATATACCCATAGAAAATATTTTTACTGAATTTCAAAATTTTTGGAGCTTGGAAAATATGTATAATGCAAGAAGCTCCTTTGCCCACTTCCTAAACAGCCCCGGTATTTTGTATGCTTTAGGGGTATTATACGGACAACAAACGAGTTATACATTTTGGGGCGATAACGAAGAAATGATTTCTATTAGTATGACAGAATCGTTTCCAAACAGGCACCGAGAACGCTTTTCCCTTTTACGATAGATTGGCGTTTAACATTAGATGAGCCCCTCGTGGATAATCGCGCGGAGGGAGAAATACCACTGTTTTTACAAAACCAACAACAAAATTCTTGGTACACCTTTATAGATGATTATGG
>Ga0123355_10012326_pt1 | contig 13240 bp, 13 predicted proteins | sample TergutEmb28metaG_3_FD_89872 | JGI IMG/M metagenome (GOLD analysis project Ga0123355, IMG submission 89872) | Embiratermes neotenicus P1 segment gut microbial communities from Petit-Saut dam, French Guiana - Emb289 P1 | ecosystem: Host-associated > Arthropoda: Insects > Digestive system > Gut ... | reverse complement strand
GCGGGTGGCAATCAAGATAACCCAAATGGGGGAAGGCGTCCAAGGCTATGTGGGGATGCAATATCTTTTTAGGCTTTTGCTCACCGGCGTTGTTTTGTTTGTTTGCCACATCTCTCCCTTTATTAATCTGTGGGGTGCGGTGATCGGCATTTTCACTTTGCAGGTAGCTACGTTATCTTTAAGGTTCTTTGATGTGAGCGATGAAGCGGTTGACAACAGACCCTAATTGATTTACAGGGAAGCATTGTTTCGCCTAACTGCCAAAAAGGGGGCGCTTGGTTGGATTTTAACATTAGAAATCTCTGGGTTTTTGAGATAGGCGGCGTTGAGGTCTGGATTACCGAAACTATGGTTGCGACATGGATTATTATGGCGGTACTTATTATATTTGCCGTTGTTGTCCGCTTAAAACTAAAAAAATTCAGCGAGGTTCCGAGCGGCTTTCAGAATGTCGTTGAAGCGATAATAGAGATGTTTGATGGCTTTATTAAAGATACCGCGGGCGAAAAACTGCAATTTTTGGGCAATTGGTTTTTTATGGTGATTATGTTTATACTCATCTCTAATATTAGCGGGCTGTTTGGGCTTAGGCCGCCAACCTCGGACTGGTCAATAACCTTCGCGTTTGCGATTGTAACGCTGGTGCTTATACAGGTAATGGGCTTTAAGTACCGAAAAGGCGAGTATCTCAAAAGTTTCTTTAAGCCCTTTGTGTTCTTTTTTCCGATTAATGTGATGGGGGAGTTGTCCCGTCCGATATCGCTGAGCTTTCGTCTTTTCGGCAATGTTTTGTCCGGCGTGGTAATTATGAGCTTGATACACAACCTTGCCCCCATATGGGCGCGATTTATTTTGCCCGCTGCGATTCACGCTTACTTTGACATTGCCGTGGGCCTTATTCAAACATACATCTTCTGCGCGCTCAGCCTTGCGTTTATAGCCAGCGCAGCCGGGGCGCAGGATGATTAATAAAGTTATGTAAAGATTAAAATATTGAAGGGGAGTTTTAAAATGCAAGATCCGTTGGCCTTTATCCTCGCAGCAGCTCACATAGCGGCTGCCATCGCGCTGCTCAATGGCCTTTTAACTTGTTTTGGGCAGGCAAGAATCGCGGCTCAGGCAATTGAATCGATGGCTCGTCAGCCTGAAGCCGGGGGCTCGATACAAAGAACGATGATCGTCGGCCTTGCTATGAGTGAAACTTCGGGCATTTACGGCTTTTTGATTTCGTTCCTTATACTGTTTGCAAATCCCTTGATAGCCATTTATTTGCAGCACATGGGCTAGAGTGTGCTTTGCAACAAACATTTGCACAACGCACTATAAAAGCAGGCGTTTGTCTGCGCGTGCCTCTAAAAAGGAATGATGTTCATTGGATTATTTATCTATAGTTATACTCTCGACCGTGCCTGAAGGGCGCGTAATCGGGTTTGATTTGCAAACGGTAATTTCGATAGCAATAAGTCTTTTTAGCGTGGCGGTTTTGGCTTTCATCCTCTCAAAGCTGCTTTATAACCCTGTGCGAAATTATATGAGTGCGCGCTCCGAGCGGATAAGGTCGCAGCTGGAAGGCGTAAACAAGCAAGAGCAAAGCATAAACGCTCTCAAAGCCGAGTACGAGCGAAAGATTAAAGATATCGAAATAGAAAAAGAAGAAATACTTCAAGCGGTCAGAAAGGTTGCCAGTGAAAATTCGAACCGGATTTTAGACGAAGCTAAAGCCGAGGCGGATTCTATTCGCGCGCACGCCAGCGATGCTATCGAGTTGGAGCGTGAGCGCACAAAAGATGAGATGAAGCGAGCGATTATTGAGATTTCTACCGCGATGACGGAGAAACTTATAACGATCAGCGTGGATAAAGAGCTCCAAGAGCGGCTGTTTGCCGAAACTATGGCGGAGCTTGAGGAAGTAAGATGGCAAAGTTAATTGAGCGGTATGCGGCCGACCTGCTTGATATTGCGGGAGAAAGCGGTGCGCTTGCCGATTACAGCGAACAAGCCGTTTTTATAAGGGATACGCTGAAAAATACCGAGTGCCGCCGCGTTATAGAGCATCCGCATATTTCTGCTGCGGAAAAAAAGGAACTTATCGGCGCGCTTTTTGCCGGAAAAATAAACGACGAACTGCTGAGTTTTTTGTACCTGGGCATCGAGAAAGGTCACGAAAAATTCTTTGTGCCCGGGTTAAGCGTGTTTATCGCGCGGGCGGACAGGCATATCGGCAGGACCAAGGCAACGGTTGTATGCGCTGCCCCACTTGAGGAAAATCAGATTATGGCGCTGGAAAAGCTGCTGAGCGAAAAATTAAACAGGCAGGTTAAAGTCTATATGCATGTTGATCCCTCTGTTATAGGTGGCCTTTGTGTTCAGATGGACGGCTACGTTTTAGATCAGACAATAAAGAAAAAGCTAAACGACATGAAAGTCAGCTTGCAAAGGAGTACCGCGCATGATCCTCAGGCCTGAAGAAATAAGCGAAATCATAAAAGAACAGATACAGTCCTACAGCAAGGTGCTGGATGTAGCTGAGGTTGGAAATGTTATCCAGGTAGGGGACGGAATTGCCCGCGTTTATGGGATGGATAACGTGATGAGCGGCGAGTTGCTGGAGTTTGAGGGCGAGGTATCGGGGATAGCGCTGAACCTTGATGAGGACAGCATAGGCGCGGTTTTGATGGGCCCGGACGCCGGAATAAAGGAAGGCTCGCTTGTTCGCCGGACTGGGCGGGTGGCCGAGGTTCCGGTGGGCGACGCAATGCTGGGGCGGGTGGTAAACGCGCTGGGGCAGCCCATTGACGGCAAAGGCCCGATAAAGAGCACGGGTATGCGCAAAATAGAGCGGGTGGCGCCCGGCGTCATGTCGCGAGAAGAAGTAAACGTGCCGCTGCAAACGGGAATCAGGGCGATAGATTCGATGGTGCCGATCGGCCGCGGGCAGAGGGAACTTATCATCGGAGACCGCCAGACAGGTAAAACGGCGATCTGCCTCGACACCATCATCAACCAGAAGGGGACTGGTGTGCGCTGCATCTATGTGGCGATTGGGCAAAAGGCGTCCACCGTTGCGCGGATTGTGAGAACTCTTGAGCAAACAGGGGCAATGCAGTACACAACCGTAGTGGCGGCAACCGCCAGCGATCCCGCGCCGTTGCAGTATATTGCACCTTACTCGGGCTGTGCGATCGGCGAGGAGTGGATGGAAGCAGGCGGGGATGTGCTGATTGTTTACGACGACCTTTCCAAGCACGCGATAGCCTACCGTGCGCTCAGTTTGCTTTTGCGCAGGCCGCCGGGCAGGGAAGCCTTCCCGGGCGATGTGTTCTACCTGCACTCGCGACTGCTTGAGCGGGCGGGGCGGCTGGGCAAAAAATATGGCGGCGGCAGCATAACCGCGCTGCCAGTTATAGAAACCCAGGCGGGCGATATATCCGCGTATATTCCCACCAACGTAATTTCGATTACCGACGGGCAGATATACTTGGAAGCGGAGCTGTTCAACAACGGTATTCGCCCGGCAATAAATCCGGGGCTCTCGGTATCCGGTGTGGGCGGCGCGTCGCAGGTATCTGCCATGATAAAGCTGGCCGGGCCGCTGCGGGTGGAGCTGGCACAGTACAGGGAGCTGGCCTCCTTTGCGCAGTTTGGCTCCGATTTGAGCAGGGATACCCTCGAGCGCCTGCGACACGGCGAGCGGATAGTGGAAATCCTAAAGCAGCCGCAGTACCAGCCGATGCGGGTAGAGTTACAGGCGCTGGTTCTGTACATGCTCACCAATAAGCATTTCTCGCAGGTGCCGGTGGAAAAAGTGCAGCAGGCCCAGGATGATTTCTTGCAATTCGTTGATGAGAGATACTCTGATATAGCCCAGGAAATCCGCGAGACGGGGGAAATTTCACCCGAGACCGAGGAAAGGCTAAAAGCCGCGATAGAAGATTTTTTGAAAACTCAGGGGTGAGTACATGCCGTCGATGAAGCATATAAAGCGCAGAATAGCCAGCGTGCGCAGCACAAGGCAGATCACCAAGGCCATGGATTTGGTGGCTGCTTCAAAACTTCAGCGAATAAAAGCGCGACTTAATACCGCACGTATAATGCTTGAACACGCAACGCGCATTGTAGAAGAGGTCAAAGTTCATGAGCACGCAGCGGGTAGCATCTTTGCCGGGCATGACCGCGCAGTAGTAAAGAGCAGCGCATATCTTGTGATGACGAGCAACCGTGGCCTGTGCGGTGGGTACAACGTAAACGTAATCAAAAAAGCGCTGGCCCATATGGATGATGGAAAAAACGAGAAGATCATAGCCTTGGGGGGGCGGGGACGAAGCCACTTTAAGCGTCTGGGAAAAAATATTCTGTTTAGCGATGCCGGGGCGATGGAAACCACTTTTTACGAGGACGCCGCTCTGATTGGGCAGAGGCTTGTTGATTTATACCTGAAGGGCGAGGTTGACGAGGTGTATGTGACGTACACGCATTTTGAGTCGACGATTTTACATGAGCCTCGGGTTGTGAAGATTTTGCCTATTGACGTTGCCTTAGAAGAATACGAAGAAGAGTGGCAAAGCGGTGTGGCTGAAATGCAATACGAGCCTGACCGGCGTTCTTTTTTGGATGCGGCTGTGCCCGAGTTCATAAACATATTTATTTACGGCGCGATGGTTAATTCGGTGGCCTGCGAGCAGGCCGCGCGCATGATGTGTATGGACGCCGCAACCAAAAACGCCGAAGAGATTATAGATGACCTCACACTTTCGTATAACCGCCAGCGCCAGAGCTTTATCACGCAGGAAATAAACGAGATTGTGGCCGGTGCGAACGCGTTGCGGTAGAATCAATTTTAAAAAGGAGAGCTGCGCTTGGCTGAGAAAAATACAGGCAAGGTATTGCAAATTGTTGGCGCGGTGCTTGACATTCGGTTTGAGAATGGCCTGCCCGAGCTGTATAACGCCGTTGAAGTGGATAGCGGGCAGGAAAAAGTAGTGCTGGAAGTGGCGCAGCATTTGGGCGACAACGTGGTGCGTTGCATATCCATGGCGTCAACCGATGGACTTGTTCGCGGTATGCGGGCGGTAGATACCGGTGCGCCGATATCTGTGCCTGTGGGCCCCGAAACCCTGGGCCGGATGATGAACGTTTTGGGGAAAGCCATTGACAATAAGCCAGAGCCTAAAACAAGGGAGCACTGGCCAATTCACCGGACTGCGCCGGGATTTGAGCAGCAAGCCACATCGACCGAGCTGCTGGAAACCGGCATAAAATCGGTGGACTTGCTCTGCCCGTATTCCAAGGGCGGCAAGATAGGGCTGTTTGGCGGCGCGGGCGTCGGTAAGACGGTCATTATAATGGAGCTTATACGCAATATCGCCACCGAGCACGGCGGCTATTCGGTTTTTGCGGGGGTGGGCGAGCGCACCCGCGAAGGAAACGACTTGTACCACGATATGGAAAAATCGGGGGTGCTTAGCAAGGCCGCGCTGGTGTTCGGGCAGATGAACGAGCCGCCCGGGGCGAGAATGCGCGCCGCTTTTACGGGGCTTACCATCGCCGAATATTTCCGCGATGTGTCCGCGCAGGACGTGCTGCTCTTCATCGACAATATATTCCGCTACGTGCAGGCTGGCAGCGAGGTATCGGCACTTTTGGGGCGTATGCCCAGCGCGGTGGGGTATCAACCTACACTGGCCACCGAGGTGGGGGCGCTGCAGGAGCGCATCACTTCAACCAAGACGGGATCTATCACATCGGTGCAGGCGATATATGTGCCGGCTGACGACTTCACCGACCCCTCTGCCGCGACGACATTCTCGCACCTGGACGCGACAACCGTGCTTTCCCGGGCAATTGTTGAGATGGGAATCTACCCCGCTGTCGATCCGCTGGAATCCAACTCCCGCATATTGGATGTAAATATTCTGGGGCAGGATCACTACGACACGGCGCGCGCGGTGCAGAGCATATTGCAGCGCTACAAAGACCTTCAGGATATTATCGCGATTCTGGGTATGGACGAGCTCTCCGAGGAGGATAAGCTCACCGTTACCCGCGCAAGGAAGATACAGCGATTCCTTTCGCAGCCATTTTTTGTGGCCGAGAAGTTTACGTCCATACCGGGCAGGTATGTACCCGTCAAGGAAACCGTGCGCGGATTCAGGGAGATTATCGAGGGTCAGCACGACGATATCTCTGAGACGTTGTTTTTAAACGCGGGGACGATAGACGATGTGACCGACAGGTTTAAGCAGTCGGGCGGGCAGTCGTGATGAAGGCACAGGGCAAAAAGATACATCTGCGCGTTATCACGCCGGAAAACGTGAAAGTTGACGATAAAGTTGATATGGTGATAATGCGCTGCAATACCGGTTACATGGGCATTTTGCCGGGGCATGAGCCGCGCCGTGCCGTTTTGGATTACGGTATTATGCGGATATTGGGCGGCTCCGGAGATGAGCGGCGGCTTGCCGTGTTCGGCGGCTTTGCTGAAATAAAGGACGATATCCTCACCGTGGTGACAGGCGAAGCTAACTGGCCGCAGGACATTGACATGGATAACGAGCACACAAAGCGCGAACACCTTAAGCGGCGACTGCAGGAGCACACGAACGATCTTGAAATCCAGCGCGATCAGGCGCTGCTACGGCGTTTGCTGGTGCGCATGGAGATTGGTGCGTATCATCCATTCTTGGAAAAAGACAGGGAAAAGTGATATATTGCCTGGCAGGCAGAAGCAGAAACAAAAAACGGATACATATTGTATCCGTTTTTTATGTTGGTCGCAAGTCACACCGATATGGCGCAAAGCTAGTTTTCTTAGCTGTAGCTGTCGCGGCGGCTGTAAACGAGCTTCAGAATTTCAACGGCCAACAGCTGTAAAGAAGCCAGGGCGGCCATGATCAGCCAGTGTATGCTGCTTACCGGCACAACGTTGAAGGTGGTGGCAAGAGGTTCCCACAGCGCCACGAGAATGTTAAAGGCTATTACTCCCAAAACGCTGTAAAAAACGCCTTTGTTCGTCAAGAAGCCTGCTTTGAAGATCGAGAGCTGGGTTCGGGTATTGAAAATATCGATAATAGACGCCCAGCTGAGCACTATGAAGGCCATGGTAATTCCTACTGCGTCAGAGGGCGCAATGCCTCCGATATACATGGTGCGCCCGATGGCAAAGGCACTAAGCGTGAGGATGGAGAAGGTGACCGCACGGGCAGCGATAAAAAAACCTACCCTACCGGCAAAAATGCTGGATCCTTTTCTGATTGGTTTGCGCTTCATAACGCCGGGCTCCGGCCTTTCGAAGGCGAGGAAGAAGCCGGGTATACCGTCGGACACAACGTTGATAAGCAAGATCTGAACCGCGGTGATGGGTGCGACGCCTACCACCAACATACCCGCCAACAGGACAAATATTTCGGCGAAATTAACGCCCAGCAGGAACTGAATGGTCTTGCGAATATTGTCGTAAGATGTGCGGCCCTCGGCAATGGCGTCTACAATGGTGGCGAAGTTGTCGTCGGTGATTACCATGTCCGCCGCGTTTTTCGAGACTTCAGTGCCGGTGATTCCCATAGCGGCGCCTACGTCCGCGGCTTTCAGGGCGGGGGCGTCGTTTACCCCGTCTCCGGTCATAGTAACGACTTCTCCGTGGAAGGCCCATGCCTGGACGATCCGCAGCTTATCTTCCGGGCTGACACGGGCATAAACGGTAATGCTCTTTACCTGGGCCCTTAAGTCTTCGTCGCTCATGGTGGCCAGCTCCGCCCCGGTTACGGCGCGGTCGCCCACTTGCATTATGCCGATTTCTTTGGCGATGGCCGCCGCAGTTACCACATGGTCTCCGGTTATCATAACCGTTTTGATGCCGGCCTCTTTTGCCCGCTGAACCGCATACTTGCTTTCCGGCCTTGGCGGGTCGATCATGCCAACCATGCCGAGGAATGTCAAATCTTTTTCAAGTGCGCCCTCGCTTAAATCCTTGGGCATTTCGGCGTATTTCTTATACCCGATGGCGATGACACGCAGGGCCTTGTGTGCAAAGGAATCGTGAATCTCTGTGGCCTTTTGGAGCAAAGCGTCGTCCCAGGTAACTGGGATTCGGTCAAAGGCGCCCTTGGTTACCACTAGATAACCATCGTCCACATGATGAACGGTGGTCATCCGTTTGCGGCCCGAGTCAAAAGGCAGCTCGTAAACCCGGGGATATTGCCGCTCTGCGTCCACGCGGGTCAGGCCTTTGTCGTGCAGCAGCCGGATGATGGCGATCTCGGTGGGGTCGCCCACAACCTGCTCTTCGTCGCCGTGTATCTCTATGGTGGCGTTGCTGCAAGAGGCCATCAGCTCTACCAGGTACAACTGATCCTGGCAAAATTCGTTTTTGGCTGCCACAGGCTCGTGGTCCACATGCCAGAGCTGCTGAATCTTCATCTTGTTCATGGTCAACGTTCCAGTTTTGTCGGAGCAGATGACCGAAGTGTTTCCGACTGTCTCCACGGCGGGGATTTTGCGGATAATCGTTTTCTTGTTAACCATGTTGAACACGCCGTAGGACAAAATCATGGTCACGATGATGGGTAGGGTTTCTGGTACCGCCGCAACGCCCAGCGAGACGGCGAGCAGCAGCATCTCGGACACAGGGTTGCCGCGTATAGAAAAACCTACAATAAACATCAGGATGCCGGCCAGCAATGCAACCGCAGAAATGCGCTTGGAGAGTTGCCGCAGCCTCATTTGCAGTGGGGTCATTTGCTTTTTGGTGGTGTTGAGCATCTGGGCGATTTTGCCCATCTCGGTTTCCATAGCCGTTGCGACAACTACCGCTGTGGCCCTGCCGTTGGTAACAAGGCAGCCGGAATACACCATATTAAGCCGGTCGCCCAAGGGGACATCGTCGTCAATCACGGCGGCGGGGTCTTTTTCTACCGGCTGGCTTTCCCCGGTTAGAGCGGCTTCCTCTACTTGCAGGCTGCTGCACTCAATCAGCCGGGAATCGGCGGTGATGATATCTCCTGCCGTCAGCTCCACAATATCGCCCGGCACCAATTGGTTGGCGTCAACGATTTGCTTGGCGCCGTCTCGGATGACGGTGGTTTTGAAAGCGTTCATCTTTTTTAGGGCTTCCAGGGCTTTTTCGGCCTTGTTTTCCTGATAAATTCCCAGGCAGACATTTATTACCACAATGGACATGATAACGAATACTTTTGGCCAGCCCTCACCCTCTTGGATCGCCATATAGGCCGCGATGGCCGCAGCAACCATCAAAATGATGGTGGGAATTTCTGATAAATGATGACCAATCTTTTGCAGCAGCGTTTCTTTCTTTTCTTCCTCAAACTCGTTAAGCCCGTACTTCTGCTGGCGCGCCGCTACTTCCTGCGAACTCAATCCTGTTTTCGCGTCTGTGTCGAGCTTTTCAATTACCGTGCCGATCGCGTCTTTTTCCCATAGCATGGAATGGGTACCCCCCTCTTTTATAAGAATTTACGGTTTATGTCGCATTGCGCGCAAAATTGCATCACAACTCGTTTATGAGGACTTTCCATGAGCTCACCTCCATAGTTGCCTTACTTCAAAGCGTCGTCTGTCGCGTCTACAAACTTATTTACGAGCTCTACAAATTGCTTTGTTTGGCTCTCTCCAAGTTGGCCGATTATATTCACAAACAGCTGATCGGTGTTTTTCTCCAGATCGCTTAAGACTTCTCTGCCGCTTTGCGTAAGGGTGACTATCAGTGTCCGGCGATTATTTTTGTCAATATCCCTGGCGATATAGCCCTTTTTTTCCAGGACGTCGAGCATTCTTGAAACGCCTGCCTTTGAGATACACAAGAGACTTTGAATATCAGATATGCGCGTGTTGCTATCTGAATCCAGCGCGTTGCCCCGGATTTCCTTCATCAATTCAAGCTCTGCTATGCTTATGCCGACTTCCTCATATTTTGTGCCAGTGTCGGCGTGAAAATCTAAAACCAGATGCTTTAGCCGGAAAAAAGATTTCACCAGCTGCGCTTTTAGGGTAGAGAATTCCTTATCCATATCGTCATCCTTTTAACTGTTGCATAGTTAACTGTTTACAAGTATACAGTATATCGGATTACAATCTTAGTGTCAATAGGAAATTGCGCAATGTTTCTGCAAATTTATAAAAAACGGATACGCACTGTATCCGTTTTTTATGCAAGCCTCGTTAGTCACTGTGGATGTTTTGCATTATTTCCTTGCCTGCTCAAGATCACAAATTTGCGGGGCCGAACCCGTTGACTAAAAGCTCGTCAAGCAGATGGACACTGTAATCATCATCCGAGCGCGCCACTATAATGCGGAAGCTCTTGGGGTCGCAAAACTCCATCATTACCTGTCTGCAAACACCACAGGGATAAGCAAAGTCGCGCGGCTCACCGTTTCTTGGGGCGCCCACAATCGCGATGGCCGAAAAGTCCCGCTCGCCTTCTGATACCGCCTTGAAAAAGGCGGTGCGCTCGCCGCAGTTGGTCGGGCTGTAAGCGGCATTTTCTATATTGCATCCGGAGTAAACCGTGCCGCTCTTTGTGAGCACGGCCGCGCCGACCAAAAAGTTGGAATACGGCGCCCACGCGAATTCTCTGGCTGCCAGCGCCGCACGGATTAAATCCTTATCGCCAGGTAAACTTGAGCCTTTTGCTTTAGATGAATCGCACATGAGAAGCTCCTTATCCAGGCTTGTGGATGCAGACTCTTACACGAAAGCCCTTATAATATTGGTGATGCAAATACAAAATACAACGACCAGAACCGTATCGAACATGATGTCAACCTTTTTTTCCGATACCCTTTTGCTCACCGACGCGCCCAGGAATCCTCCCGACACGGCGCCTACCACCATCCACGGCAGCATAGTGAGGTCGAAGGGCGCAAAACCTCCGAGCAGATAGACTGAAAGTAAATTTGACGACTGCGCGGCTAATATTGTAATGAGAGAGCAGGTGGCGGCGGCTTTTGTGTCCAGCCCAAAGAGGAAGATGATTACGGCAACGTTGATAGGTCCGCCGCCTATACCCAGGAATGCGGCCTGCATACCAAGGAATACTCCGGTTATTGCCGCTGGGGCAAACCCTTTCAGCCCGAGGGACGCTATCTTCGATTTGTTGAGCATATAGATAAATACGCCGGATATGACGACAGCAAGCACCGCATTTTGTGTGATGGTTACAGTGTTGTTGTCCACCCTTGCGACTATAGCCGACAGAAAAAGCTGCCCTAATTTTCCGCCCAAAACCGCTCCGGCAGCGAGTGGGATTGAAATTTTGCAGTTGACGGGAGCCTTTTGCTGCACCCGTTTGCCGATCGAAATAACCGTCATGCAAAAAACCGCGATTGACGCCATAATGCTGCCGCTGACCGCGTCCAGCCCTCCGAGCAAATCAATGGCGGGCCTCATTATAACCCCGCCGCTTATACCGGTTATAGCTCCTACAGTTGTGGCCGTAATTGCCAGCAAAAAATATATTATTCCCATACAAGACTCCCAGTGATAAGGTTGGCAATACTTTTCGTTCTTGGTATTGCGTGAGCGAAAAACATTTTACACACTTACAGTAGGCGTCGTCGCAAAGGGGTAAAGTGTAAGAACATGGTGGATTGTGTTAGGGGGAAAAAGCGTTTCATCAATGGTCTCCTGGCTTTGTGTATTTTATAAAAGTATCAAGCTCACGATTATCTATGAGCTTGACATATTTATAGAGCATGTGTTTGTGGCGTTTATTGCGAGATAGCCCATATCATATGCTGCTGTTCTAAATAAGTAAAAATTGAGAACAGCACAAACGCGCCCACCACGGCGCGCTCTAAAGACTAATGCATGGATAGCTTGTATTGTAACATAAAAGGCGCCGATGTGTCAACGTTTATTTTGCAAGATACGAATCACGTTCTTGCAAAATAAGATGTAAAGTAGCGCCGGCGCAATGATTAAACGTATGGCGGTTAGATAGAACGTGAGTTCGTATAGTTCAAGAAATTTTGCCGGAATACAGAATATCCTGCCGAAAGCGGGACACTGCGGATTAGCGCTCATAAACTCAACTATACCTCAAAAGTAGAAGGGAAGCGAAATAAATTGCTTCCCTTCTACTCTATATCGTTTTCTTATGGAAGTGGCTTCACTACAGCTTCAAAATTTTATTGTTTTGAGCGCTTGGAACTATGTGGGAACTGAAAAGCTGGTTATTGGCCTGTAGACGGGTTGATATTGACGTTATGTTCCGGGAGTGGTGTTGGCGTCACCGGAGGGATATGCGGGAAGTGTGGATAATGCGGGCGGTGTGGACGTTCCCGGTCTCCCTCTCCGCCAGGCCATATCGGCGTCGGCGGGATTGTCGGCGGGATTGTCGGCGGGGTTGGTGGCTCTGGCCAGATTGGGGGTATGGTTGGCGGGGTTGGCGGCAGTTTCGTGTTTTCGATGATTATATTGTCAGTCGTCAGGTTGATGTCCCCAAACAACGCTTCGAGAGCATCCAGTTCCACCGAATCAAATACCGTAGGCAGCACAAAGTATGTGTAGGCGTCTGTGCCGGAAGGTAACTGGTAACCCGTTGGCGCTCTGGTTTCAACCAGAAGGAATAAGTAATCGAATGATGTGTTGATCCTGCTGTGGTCAAACACCGCCGTGCCTAAAGTATCAGTAGTTACGGTCATCAGGTAGTAGAAGTCATAAGCGTTATCATCTGCTCCGGTTACAGTCAGCATCTCGGTAGCGGGTGCGGGGCCGTAGTAATCGTAGGATGGCAAGAAGGCAATGAAGAGATCGAATTGGGCGCCACTCAGTCTTTCGTGGTTTTCATTTTCTTTGAACACTGTGAAGGCTGCCCGGCTTCCGCCTGCACCTGCGCCAGAGTCGTTGACTTCAAAAGTATCGCCGTCACTGCTTTCATATCCCTCTATTGATATGGTGTTGTATATGGTTGCAGTATCGCCGACATTTGCGTCTACAAGCGCGTTGTATGTGATTTTTATAGGCGTTCCGTTTGGCAAGTAGAAATCAATCTCATGTGGCCCTAGTGGAGTGTAGCTCCAAGGCTGGCCGGAGCCGCTGGCGGCTGAAGTTACCGCAACCCAGTTGCCGTCAAATTTGCCGCTGCCCACCGGGGATTCGTTTTGGGTCCAGAATTGGATAGTGCTGATGTAGGGCAGCAAATTATCGCTCATGACATCGTGGGCTACCAGGGGGTTCGGATAGTTGGGGCCGCCATCCTTGGGGAGCATATGCCCCTCCGAGT
>Ga0123355_10012325_pt1 | contig 13241 bp, 13 predicted proteins | sample TergutEmb28metaG_3_FD_89872 | JGI IMG/M metagenome (GOLD analysis project Ga0123355, IMG submission 89872) | Embiratermes neotenicus P1 segment gut microbial communities from Petit-Saut dam, French Guiana - Emb289 P1 | ecosystem: Host-associated > Arthropoda: Insects > Digestive system > Gut ... | reverse complement strand
GGTTCGCCTTGCGAAGGCATGGTAACAATAAATACAGATATAGCACCGGAGAAATTAATAGCCGCAAAGGGTGCAGATTTTTCTCTGGCGGAACTGTTTGGGGATGAATCCCTTGCAGAGGAATATAGGGGAGGCACCATGCTAAGGATACGCCTGACTCCTTCCAATTATCATAGGATGCACTTTTTTGATGACGGAGTGGTTACCGGCGCAAAGTTCCTCAAAGGGGATTTATACTCTGTAAGTCCGCTAGCCGTGGACAGGGTTAGACGCCTCTACTGCCGCAATAAGCGCGCGATTATTAACTTCTCGTCCAATAATTTTGGTGACGTAGCAATGGTTGAAGTTGGGGCTACGTTTGTAGGCAGTATTGTGCATTGCTTTGATGTAGGTGAGCCAGTAAAGCGCGGCCAGCAAGCAAGCTTCTTCCTACCAGGCGGGTCGCTGGTACTGGTGTTTTTTAAATCAGGTGCGTTTACTCCAGATGAATCGATATTAGAGCAAACTAACGCAGGATATGAAACAAAGTCGCTAATTGGTCATCCGTTGAGCTTTTAGCGCCGTAAACCAAACAAAAGTTTTGTTAATTTTGCCGAAGGCTTTCTGAAATACCAAAGCAAAAAAACCCACACCGCCAAAACCGGGGCCACACCGCCAATGCCGGGGCCACACCGCCAAAACCGGGGCAAGGCGCCGGAGCGAAGCGAGGAAGCGTAGCGGGGGTTCATCCCCCGCGGAGCGGCGGGGGCGTGGGGGCAGAGCCCCCACTATGGGGCGTGGGGGCAGAGCCCCCACTATAAAGAAAGGATTCGTTATGAAAACCATAGTTAAGTACTTTCCGGCCCTGGGCCACTTCAATGTGCCAAATGTAATTACTACAATGGGGCTAATCTTTGGCATTGCCGCCTGCTATTATCTGGTTGCACAAAACTTGAGGGCGGCTATAGTTTGCCTGTTTTGCGCCGCGGTATGTGACTTGGTAGACGGCTGGTTTGCCAGTAAGTTAAACCAGCAATCCCGCTTTGGCCAAGTAATTGACTCACTTGTAGACTTTTTTATCTGTGTAATTATGCCTGTGTGGATAGTTCATGCCTTTATTGGCGATAACTGGCCTGTAAGGTTTGGTCTGGTATTTTACTGCATTTGCGGGCTTTGGCGACTGGCTTACTATACTATTACCGAGGCAGATAACTCTTTCACCGGCCTACCTGTCCCAAGCGCCATGATGATTGTTACTGTAGCAACATGGGCGATAGTGTACATGGGGTTCCCCCAGTGGGTGCTAACGGTCGCTTTTTTTGTGACAGGGGTATTGATGCTTGCTTATTTCAGGCTTAATAAGTATGGCAGGTGGCAATTTATAATGGGCTTTATAGGGTTGGTATTTTTTATTGTTGTTTTGGTTATGTGGCTGTTATAAGGAGGAGATTATGTTACAAGATTTACTGTCAACGCATAAAGGTAGTTTTAAAGACTATACGGAGCTAAGGGCCCAGGTAAATACGACCCGGCTCGTGTCTCTTGTTTCCGGCAATATGGTGTCAAATTCTCAATTGTCCGAGGGTGGGGTATCTGCGCGTGTTTATCGTGGTGGCACCTATGGCTTTGCTTCTGCGGCATCGTACACGCATGATGGTGTGAAAAATGTCCTGGCCGCCGCAACGGATAACGCTATTTTCATGGACAAGCATGTAAATAAGGGCAAACCACCCCTTCCTGCGGCAATAGCCGGAAGCCAGGCGCTAATAACCATGCCCGGAGAGTTTATCCCACAAAGCTTGCTTGTAGACTTTGCTCAGGCGGTAGATGCGTTAATTGTGGAAAAATACAAAAACATATCAAGCCGTACGGTTGTAGCCAACTGTTTGGACATAGAAAAACTATTGATTGTAAGTGACGGAATGGACAGTCGTTTCTTCCAACCAAGGAGTATGTTGTATGTTATTTTAACTGCGGAAACCTCGGATGGAGTTCCTGTGGAGCTTTTCCGCGTCCTGGGCGGCATTGGCCGCTTTGATGAGGTATTTACAAAGCCGGAGTTACTAACAAGCGAGTTGGACAACCTATACGAATCCCTAATGAAAAAACGTGAAGGTGTATATCCGGAAGCCGGATTCCATAAATGCATACTAGGCCCGGAAATGGCCGGTATGCTGGCCCATGAGGCTGTAGGCCATACAGTTGAAGCGGACATTGTGCTTGGCGGAAGTGTAGCGGCCCATAATATAAATAAGCAGGTTGCCAGTGAAATGGTAAGCATGGTGGATTTTGCCCATACTGCCTTTGGCAAGCCCTGCCCGATGCCGGTATATGTAGACGATGAAGGTGTGCAAGCGGAAGATGCAGTGCTAATAGAGGACGGCATTTTAAAGGCATATATGCACTCGAGAGAAACGGCACGACATTTTGGTGTGGCACCTCAAGGCAATGCCAGGGCGTTTACCTACTCAGACGAGCCGCTTATACGTATGCGCAATACTGTAATTTTACCGGGGCAAGACAAGCTTGAAGACATGATAGCAAGCATAGACAACGGCTACTATTTAGTAAAAACCGGCAATGGCCAAGCAGACACAACCGGCGAGTTTATGTTCTCTGTAGACGAAGGATATGAAATCAAAAACGGAAAACTGGGAAAAGCCATCAAAGAGACGACGGTATCCGGCGTGGCATTTGAGATGCTAAAAACCGTGGATATGATTTCCGATGATATGCATTGGGATGTTTCCGGTTTTTGTGGGAAGAAACAGCCCATGACAACAGGAATGGGTGGTCCGGCGCTACGTTGTGATATAAATATAGGAGGCAAATAATGAGGGATATAGCCGCATACGTAATAGAAGCAATGAAAAAAGCAGGTGCTGACAAGGCTTCCTGTACGGTGTCCGGCGGACGTAAAGACGAGTTTAACGTTGAGGCAAATAAATTTTCGTTGTTAAGGACTCTTTTTGAAGATGAGCTATCGTTAAAAGCAATCAAAGGCGGGCGCAAGGGAACTATAACTGTAAATAAGTTGGACAAAGTTTCAATAGATAAGGCAGTCGAAGAGTGCATAGCTCTGGCCGATTCCGCAACACCGGACGAAGCAGAGGATATTGCCCCGCGTGAAGAAAACAAAAATTTCAGCCGTATGATAGGCGGAGCGGATATGAGTAAACTTTTTGCCCGTAGCAAAGAGCTTCTGGAGCAAACTGGGGATGAGTACCCACAAATTGCTTTGGACATGAGTACGGATTTTAACAGCCGTAAAACTATATATCTTAACAGCAACGGTGCGGAATTTTGTGACGAATACGAATATTATAATGTATCTACTACGTTCTCTGCCAAAGAAGGGGATGCATCGTCTTCGTTTAATTACTACGGTGTTGCGACGGATTCTTTGGCTGTTCCCTTTATGGATTTGGGAATGCAAAGGGCGTTGCTAGAGGGTTCTGTTAAGTCTTTAAAGACGCGCATGTTTGACGATAAATATGTAGGCAAGATTATTGTGGCACCCACCTGTGAGGACATAATATGGCATACGCTTTTAGATTGCTTCTTGGGTAACTTTGCTATGATAAGCGGTACAAGCCGCTGGAAGGATGCGCTGGGAACGCCGGTTGCGGATCACAAGCTAACGATGAGAGCTGCGCCCAATGCCAACGAAATGGTTGCTGCGGAACGCTTTACAAGCGATGGCTTCGCAAGTCAGAATGCTGATTTTATACGCGATGGCGTGCTAACGTCTTTTGCACTAAATTTGTATGGTGCAAACAAAACCGGAAAGCCCCGTGCGGCAAATACGGCTATTTATAACTTAGAGGTTGCATCAGGCGACACCCCTCTTGCTGATATGGTTAAAGGCATCGATAAGGGTATACTTCTTAACCGCTTCTCCGGCGCGTCACCCGGCCCCAGCGGCGACATCTCCGGCGTAGCAAAGAACAGCTTCTTGATAGAAAACGGCCAGATAACCGATGCTATATCCGAAACAATGCTGTCTTTTAACATTGTGGATATACTAAAAAGCATCCCGGCTATTTCAAAGGAGCGAAGTGCCAACGGGATGACGTTGCTTCCATGGTGTTGCTTTGATGGAGTGACAATATCCGGGAAATAAAAAAGTGGAATTATAAGGCAAGCCATGTGTGGCTTAATCGGAGCGCTCCTTGATAATATAAACAGGCCGTCCCTTAATCTCCATATAAGTCTTAGATAGATACAGCCCCATGATGCCCGTGCAAAGTAGTTGAATCCCACCAACAAGCAGGACAATAGTGACAATTGACGCCCAACCGGCGACAGGGTCTCCAAAGATTATCCAGCGTACCACGATAAAAATAACGCTGATAAATGCGAAAAGGCAAAGGATTACCCCAACTAAAGACGCAAGCGCCAAAGGCTTAACGGAAAAAGCTGCAATACCCTCCATAGAGTATAGAAGCAATTGCCAGAAATTGAACTTGGTTGTCCCGGCAGAACGTGGGACATTATCATACTCTATCCATTTTGTGTTAAAGCCAACCCAGTTAAAAAGACCCTTGGAGAACCTGTTATATTCTTTCAAGGACAGGATTGCGTCTACCATTTGTCTGGTCATAAGTCTAAAGTCCCGTGCGCCGTCCACCATTTTTGTTTCAGATATTTTATTTATGAACTTATAAAACCTGTTTGCGAAGAATGACCGGATTGGAGGCTCGCCTTTCCTTGTTACCCTGCGGGTTGCGACGCAATCATAGTCCTCTGTGGTAACGGCCAGGTACATTTCCGCAAGAAGCTCCGGTGGGTCTTGCAGGTCTGCGTCCATAACGGCTACATAGTCGCCGCAGGCGGCTTCAAGTCCGGCATACAAGCCGGCTTCTTTGCCAAAGTTTCGTGAGAAAGATAGGTACTTTGCCCGTTCGTTTTCATTAGCAAAACGGCGCAAAATGCTTAATGTTGAGTCTTTCGAGCCGTCGTCTACGAAGATGTATTCGAAGTTGACCGCTGGCATGTTTGCGGCTACATTTTCAACAGAGGCTAAAAATAGCGGAAGGGCCTCTTCCTCATTATAGCAGGGGACTACTACGCTAATTGTTGGTATTTTTTCTGTCATCTTATCACCTGTTTGTATGCTTTTAGGTTCTACGGCTCTTTTAAACAGTTTATATCACTGTACGTATCAACGTCAATTAAGGAGTGATTTATATCAGCACCTTCGGGTTAATTTTTTCAAATATAGCAACTGTGCTGTTTTTATGTGCGGCTGTGATGGTTCTAATAAGAATTTGTGCAAGGGCGGCTGGTTTTGATGATGTGCGCCTGGCAAAGCTCCCTTCTCCATGGGAAGCGGTTGGCAGGTTTGTTTCGGCTATGCTTTCCGAGGAAAAGGGAATTAATATAAATGCAAAGATAATTATATTTGGGGTTTTTGTGCGTATAGCCATATTGGTGCTGGGCTATATGTTTCTGCATATGGATGGTCGTGGTACTTCTGTAGGCGATATATTTTATAGTTTTAACCGTTGGGACGCGGGGCATTATCTCAGGTTAGCTGAGCACGGATATTCGTATACTGAAGACGGTCGGCCAATTTTTGTTGTTTTTTTCCCGTTATACCCATATCTTATTCGGTTGATTAATGTTTTTGGACGCAATTATCTTGCCGCGGCATATGTGGTATCGTTTGCAAGCTATCTTGCAGGGTTGTGTTACCTTTATCGTCTGGTTAGGCTTGATTTTAGCGAGTCTACTGCTTGGTGGGCCATAGTCTTGATATCAATTTTCCCGCATTCGCTCTTTTTTGGCGCGCCGCATACAGAAAGCTTGTTTTTACTGACAACAGTTATGACGCTTTATTATATACGTTCGCATAAGTGGATGTTGGCTGGGATAGCTGGGGCATTTGCCTCGGCTACCCGCATGGTGGGTATTATCCTAATTGCGGCAGCCACGGTAGAGTTTATTATGACCTACCAAACTTTTACGTTATTTAAAAAAGGAAAATGGCCTGGGTGGCGTGGATTTTTCATGCATATAAGGCATGGATTTTTTATTTTATTGATGTTTGTGGGTATCCTCGTATACCTGTTTATCAACTGGCGTATAACCGGTGACCCATTAAGATTTCTTTATTTTCAGGAGACGCATTGGAATAACGGTTTTCTTTTCTTTAGGGCGGCAATAAGAATGCAATTTTATAATATCGCGCCTAATCTAGGGATATTATCACATAACTCAATGCTTTATATAGCGGCGCCCAATATTTTAGGCTTTGGATTTACCGTTTGGATGATTGCGTATGCTAGCCTTAAGCGGTACAACGCGGGCTATATTGTTTATGCGTTGGGATATACATTTGTTTCATTTTCAATGGCATGGCTTTTAAGTGGTGGGAGGTATGCGGCGGCACTTGTACCTTCTTTTGTGTTTATCGCAGATTATGTTGACAGTAAGCCTCATAGGCGCATAATTGTGCCTATAATCTTTATAGTATTACTTCTGCCTATTCTGCGTATGTATGTGCTTGGAGGGTTTGTTATGTAGAGCAAGCTCAATCTGAGATATTGATATAGGGGCGGACATCCGGGCATTTCTCAATATCAAAAATTGAGACAGGGTCGGGCGTGTGCCGACATCGTAATTTCGGATATTGATTACCGTATTGGGTGTTAGTCTTATCTGTGTTGGCGCGAGCTTTGCGTTAAATGCTCCTCAGAAAGGTTTTGATTATTTGGAATGGGTTAAAGTCTCAATAAATACAGCATCAGTTGGGATTGAAATCATAACTGGGCTTTTAATAGACATGGGTATCGCTGGGGTTGAAATTCATGACCCTTCGGAAATGGAAGCGTTCTTCTCCGCCGCCGATTCGTCTGCATGGGACTATATTGACGATAGTCTGTTTAAGCCAGGGCAAGCGTGTGCAAAAAGCGATGGGGCATCAGTAATCTTTTACTTGGGTACCGACACCGAAAGCTACGAGCTCCTTACCCGAATAAAGCATAAGGTTGAAAACATTCAAGAACCTATTGGGCCACTACGCATCACGACCGAGACAGTTGATGACCAGTTATGGCTACATGAATGGAAAAAACATTTTCGCCCATTTCGAATTGGCCGTGTCCTGATAGTCCCCGAGTGGGAAGCGCTAAGCTATAAAAGAGATGATATTGTTTTCACAATTGACCCGGGGTCGGCTTTCGGCACAGGCCAACATGCAACAACAATGCTATGTATCGAAGCTTTGCAAAAACATATCAAAGCAGGAAACAAAGTCTTAGATATCGGATGCGGTAGCGGTATTTTGTCAATCATTGGCTTGCTCCTTGGCGCAAAACAGTCAGTTGCCTGTGACATAGACCCTGCCGCGGTTGAAATAACGAAAAGGAACGCAGTACTTAACCCTGTCGACCCGCATCATCTGGAAGTACACACAGGCAATATCCTTTCAGACCCGGGATTGCAAAATAAAATTTTCCAACAAAAATATGATGTCATTGTCGCTAATATCGTAGCGGATGTAATCATAGGTCTTGCACCGCTAATCCCTAGCCTGCTAGCAAGTGACGGGGTTTTTATTGCGTCGGGTATCATTTGTGAGCGTTTAGAAGATGTGAAATCCGCATTAACGGCAACCGGCCTATCAATAATCGGAAATAAACACAGCGAAGGCTGGCATTGTGTGGTGGCAAATGGGTAAATTTTTTTTTAGACATGAAGAACGCAACGGTGAAACAGTTACAGTTACAGGCAATACGGCACATCATTTGTTAAACGTGCTCCGGTTGCGTGTCGGCCATGAGATTATCCTTTGTGATGGTCAATCTGTGGATTTTCGCGCTAAGCTTCTTTCTATAGTAGAAAAACCTGTGTCAATGGTATTTACACTGCTGTCTCAAGCACCCTCAAATTCGGAACCCGCTGTTCAAATTACGCTGTATCAAGGCCTGCCCAAAAGCGATAAGATGGACTGGATTATAGAAAAGTGCATTGAAGCAGGCGTACACAATATAGTACCTGTTTGCACCGCCCGTTCTGTATCCAAAGTTAAAGACTCCGCAAAAAAGTCTGAACGGAATTCGCGCATTGCAGAGTCCGCAGCTTCACAAAGTATGCGCGGCATTATCCCGGAAATATCATCGCCAAAAAATTTTGCAGAAGCGCTTCCGGCGTGTAAACACAGTTTATGCTTAGTCGCATTTGAAAATGAAAATAAGCGAACCATTAAAAGCGCGCTCATGGACTTACAGCCGGGCCCCATATCACTTTGGATTGGCCCAGAGGGCGGTTTCGAGGAGAGCGAAATCCATGCGCTGGAAGCTTGCGGCGCAATACCCGTAAGCCTTGGCCCGCGCATCTTGCGTTCAGAAACCGCCGGGTTATTCGCAATTTCACAAATTCTATGCCTTTGGGAGAAATAAAGGGGTCCACTTCAATGATTTACTTCGATAATGCGGCAACAACGGCAACCATTGGATCTCCACAAATTTTTCACAATCCTTCATCGCCTCATGCTCTTGGGATAAAAGCCGAAAGGGCTCTTCGTGATGCCCGCAAAGCAATGGCAGCATCGCTTGCCATGACTAACAAGCATTCTACTGCAAATAAAACTATTAATACATGCCCCGAGTTTGAAGAAATAATTTTCACGTCCGGCGGTACCGAGTCCAATAACCTCGCCATCTTAGGATATGTTCTATCTAAACAGCGGTGCGGAACAAAGCTAATTTATTCGTCAGACGAGCATCCATCTATTCTGGCACCAATCCGGTTTGCTATCGAACGCGGCTGGGCCAGCGCTAACGGTACTGGTGAAGCGTCACTGGTATCTGTTTCACATGTTAATCATGAAACCGGCGACATAAATGATATAGGAAGAATTGCTTCAGAAACAAAAAAAAACAACCCTTTCGCTGTCATTCACGTTGACGGTGCGCAAGGTTTCTGCAAAGAATTAATTTGCTTACAGGATGTGGACCTTTACACGTTTAGCGGGCATAAATGCCATGGCCCAGTTGGAACCGGCGGCTTGTGGGTTAAAAAGGGCATCCGGCTTACGCCATTACTTCATGGCGGCGGGCAAGAAGGCAAGTTGCGCTCAGGTACTGAAAATGTGGCAGCTATTGTGCAAATGGCCGAAGCCGCGCATACCATGGCTCAAAATATATCTGCAAACCACATGCATGTTGCTAAAATTAAGGCCATTATGCAAAGTTTGCGAGATGTATTGCCGGACGTTCATGAAAATTGCCTCAGTTCAGATGTATCGCCTTACATTCTAAACATGAGCTTCCTAGGAGTCAAAGGGGAAATCCTCGTTCATGCGCTTTCGGAAAAAGGCATTTTCGTATCTATGGGTGCGGCCTGCAATAGCCGCAAGCGCACACAATCCTCGCTGGAATTAATGGGCTTTACGCCGGAGATTGCACAATCCGCCATTAGATTTAGCTTTTCGCCCTTCAACACATTGGCTGAAGCAGAGCAATCACATGGCATAATTGCTAGTACAATAAAGCGCTTAAGGGAAGTCATAAGAAAATAGCCAATTTTAAAAAGACACAACAGTCTTAAAAATCACTATCCGGAGGAAACAATGAAAAATGATATAAAGATTGTACTGCTCGTGAAATATGGGGAAATCTCCCTTCGAAAGGGTAACCGTACATTTTACGAACATCAAATTATGAACACCATCCGCCGAAACCTCAATGATTTGGAGGGTAATATCCGCGTACTTCGCGAGCAGGGGCGCTTTCTAATCGAAAACTACGACGGCGACTTAGACACTGCAGTGGTTTTGGAGAGAGTTAAGCATATCCCAGGTATAACAGGCTTTGCCGTTTGTGTTAAAACAAGCCTGCGTCAAATCGAAGATTTACAGAAAATCGCCTTAGATTTTTTTAAAGAAACGGTTGTGGATGCACAATCCTTTAGGATTAACACAAAGCGTAGCGACAAGCGCTTTCCGATAAACTCGCGAGAGGTATCCGCACAAATAGGCGAGTATATCTTAAACAATATCCCTGGTATGCGAGTAGACTTGCACACCCCGGAAGTTGTCATGTGGGTTGAAATCCGCAACTATGTATACTTTTATGTAAACAGCCTACCCGGTGTTGGCGGCCTTCCATATGGCTCATCGGGCAAAGGAGTTCTTCTGCTTTCAGGGGGCCTTGACAGTCCCATCGCTGGCTATCTGTCCGCGCGGCGTGGTGTGGAAATTTCCCCGATTTATTTTCACTCGCCTCCCTTTGTGTCGGAACGTGCAGCAGACAAAGTACGCGATCTCGCTCAAGTTCTGGCCAAGTATGGCGGAAGTATCAACTTGAATATTATCCCCTTCACAGATGTGCAACTTTTTTTAAAGGAAAATGTACAAGAAGAAAAACTTACGATTATGCTAAAAAGGGCCATGTTGCATATCGCAAGCGCGTACGCTATTAAAATCGGCGCTGGTTGCCTAATCACAGGTGACAGCATTGGCCAAGTTTCAAGCCAAACAATACAAAGCCTGGCAGCAGTACATTCCGCCGCCAGGCTTACGGTTTTACGCCCGCTTGCCGCCATGGACAAGCAGGAAATTGTTGATATTGCAAGGGAAATCGGGACTTTTGACATATCCATACGCCCTTACGATGATTGCTGTACGTTGTTTGTTGCCAAACATCCCGAAAGTAAGCCCAACACCAAAGTTATCGAGCGTATTGAGGCAAAACTGGAAGCCGATCTTGCACCGCTTCTTGAGAGCGCATTGGAGAATGCAATTATTTCGACTTTATAAAGCGGTGCGCAACCACCGCAAGCACAGCTCCGGCCAGCGGGCCAACAATAAACACCCATACATTTGTTAGAGCCGCGCCGCCGGCGAAGATAGCTGGCCCAAGACTCCTGGCCGGGTTTACAGACGTACCGGTTAGCGGGATGCCTACAATATGCACAAACACCAGCGCAAGCCCTATTACCAGCCCGGCAACGCTTGCCATTTTTTCCTGCGCGGTTACGCCTAAAATTGTTAGCACAAAAATAAATGTCAGCACAATCTCAACAATTAATGCGCCGCCAATGCCGCCGGCACCCGCTACGCCGTTTGCGCCCAAGCTCTCCGTGATATCCGGCATGTTAAAACTGCGAGTCATAATAAATAATAATGCGGCTGCGGCAACTGCGCCTAGCGTCTGGGAGATTACATATCCCACAAAATCTTTTAACGGCATGCGTTTGTCCATTAGCATCGAAAGCGAAACCGCAGGGTTAATATGGCAACCCGACACCCCGCCGATTACATATGCCATTGCCACAATCGAAAGACCGAACGCGAATGCAACTGCCAAATGCCCGCCTTCCGCACCTACACCAAGAAGCATAGCACTTCCGCACCCCATAAAAACTAGCACGAACGTACCTATAACCTCAGCCAAATACTTCCTTTCTGCCACTTCAACCACTCCTCTTTTGCATATTTTGTATTCACTCTAACCACGATATTCGAAAAACTCAAGTCTTTCCCCATCCGGACCTTCAAAGAAAACGTTTCTCACGCCGCCCAAGATTGGAACATTGTTGATTGCAGTCACATCAATGGCAATTCCATGAGCCTTCGCGTTTTCGATAGCGGCATCTATGTTGTCTACAACCATTGCCAGGTGGTCAATTACACCTGCGCTACGCGAGTCGCTCTTTTCAACCAATTCGATTAGACATGTGCCTGCGCTTAGAAATGCAAGTCTTATGCTTGTTTTCTCTTCCTTATCCAATGTGAAGCCCAGACGTTTATAAAAATCGATTGACTTATCGATATCCTTCACGAAGACACCGATATGGGCTAAGCCCGTAATTTTCCCTTTTCTCATTTTTGCCTCCAGTATGTTTTTGCTAATTTTACACATTTATTTATCCGCGCGTCAACATTAGTTGCATAATATTAAGAATCACTATCTTGTCGAAATTAAAGCAACAGCAATCGCATCCTCGTCTGTGTGGGAAATACTTAAACTTATCACATACCCTCTATTAAAACGCCGCTTTCGCTTTGTCAGCTTTTTGGCCGCGAGTGCCGCTGAATCGTATAATATTACACTGGGCTTACCCGAGGAATCATATGAAATTTCTATCATATTCGGCCAAAAAAAGCTAAATCCAGTCCCCAATGCCTTTGCAACCGCCTCCTTAGCGGCAAAAATCCCGGCAGCAGTAACATGTCCCTTTTGCAAGAAATAAGCCCGCTCATTGGGTGTATATACCCGGGCCATAAAAGGCTCGGTCATTCCCTCAAAGCGGACTGTTTTCACAATATCTGTTCCTATTCCTATAACCATAATTTCACCACCCAGTAGCATTGCACAATGCTCAACTTATGTCCACAATTTAACACCAATTTTTTGAAGGGTTATGGCAAGCCTTGCAACGGGCAGGCCCACCACAGCATAATAATCACCCTCAACACGTTCAACTAACAGGGCTCCCTTTTCCTGTACACCATAAGCGCCGGCCTTATCTGAAGACTCCCCGGTATCAATATAAGCCCATATCTCCGTATCCGTTAACTCTCGAAAATATACACGCGATGTTTCAACAAAAGACTCAGTCATTTCCTCTTTTTCGTTAGCTCGCAAGACCGCTACTCCCGTATACACGGTATGGTAGCGCCCTTGTAGTTTTTTAAGCATTGCATAAGCATCGTCAGGGGAATCGGGTTTGCCCAGCACCTCATCGCCAATATAAACCAACGTATCAGCCGCGATTATTATTGCATCACCACTTATTATTTCGCGCACGGCTGTTGCCTTTCGTAAAGCTAATTCCCTCACCTGAAATTCCGGAGGACCGTCTATTGTTTCATCCGCTCCGCTTACTATCACTTCATGAGGAATACCAACCTGGTCAAGTAATTGCCGCCGTCTGGGCGAGCCTGAGGCTAAAATGATTCTATTCAAGTATATCTCTCCTAATAAAAAAATTGGGGCCGTCTCAATTAATTTTACGAGACGGCCCCAGTATATCATCAAAGGAGTACTTATGAAATTAGCTTACGGTTATTAATCGGTTCGGATTGCTGCTAGGGCACTTAGTTTAGTAGCCCGCCGTGCCGGGAAGTATCCGGCAATTAGCCCAACACCGGCGGCAACGCCAAGGGCCAATAGCAGAAGTGAGGGTGTAATTAAAGACACAATTACTTCCTCTTGAACGGGCATACCCCATCCTCCTAAATCTGGTGGGCCAAGGCCCTCCAGGAACTCTATCTCAAAGTTGTTTAGCACGTACGAACCAATTAAGCTTAG
>Ga0123355_10012324_pt1 | contig 13241 bp, 7 predicted proteins | sample TergutEmb28metaG_3_FD_89872 | JGI IMG/M metagenome (GOLD analysis project Ga0123355, IMG submission 89872) | Embiratermes neotenicus P1 segment gut microbial communities from Petit-Saut dam, French Guiana - Emb289 P1 | ecosystem: Host-associated > Arthropoda: Insects > Digestive system > Gut ... | reverse complement strand
GAGTGGACCCCGTTCCAGACCCACTACTACTCAGAAAATCTGGTAGCGCCGGGGATCGAACCCGGGACCTCTGTATCTGTAGCCAGAAACTCTGACCACTAGACCACAGAGGCGGTCTATTTACCTAACACCCATTTTAATCACTCTTCAGTTATGTCCTTAATCTCCGAAGTGTCCTCTTTTTTTCGGCGCTTCCCATATCTAATCGTACGTTTCTCAGTTTCCTATATGCATTGCATCTACCCCATCTCACACCGCTTTGATTACAGTTATCTCTCATATTTGTGCGAAGAACAAGATGTATTATCGTATTCTGTAATTTTCTGTACTATTCATTTCCACATATCTTCTTCTGAAGATAAAAAATAAGCAGAAAACTAATTCCCTTGAGTGTTACAGTGTCGCCTTAAACTAACAGTAGCTCAGCTGCTCACGAAATTCATCCTTTATGGAACTCCACGTTCCTTACAGTCAGTTCTAATTGAATTGGAAGGTATTGTGCCATAAAACGTAATAGACCTCGAGCAAAACACGACATATGTGTTTCATATTGTACCATTATTTGTATTTAAAACCAGTAAGAATCCTTCGAACATGATATTTTTGTTACAGACAAACAAAAACTACATGTTTCGGCTTTTAACAAAGCCATCATCACCCTGTACAAGATTTACGAGAAAGTGTTAAAGCAGAAGCACTTATCTGTTGATTTTATATAACAAACACAATTGTCTTCCATGAATAATTTTGATTTTTGTACTCTATGTAATTATTTATATAATTAGTACAATGGCATTGGTCACGTTAAATTCATACTTGGTTTTACTTTGTTTCTGTGTTTTGTCCATCTGCTTCTATTCGGAACAGAACACGTAGTTTCGGAAGCTGAATCTGTATCAGTCTTCAGGTAAAAGGGTGGGAAGTACCCAGTTATGTCCGTCGGATAGAAACCCTTAACCTGCTGGAGGATTAAAACTAATCAAGAAATCAATGCAATATTAAAAGGGCAAAATATAATCGGGTTTATTAAAAAACAAAGACTAAACTGGCTAGGCCATGTTGAACGCATGGCCGAAGATAATGTGCAGAAGATCAAGAGAAGGAAATACATGTATAAAAGACCAATTGGAAAACCTAAAACACGTTGGGAAGATGATGTTTTGGAAGATATAAAGAGCATGAACGTAAGCAATTAGGAGAAAGTAGTACAGAATAGAGACAGTTGGAAGAAAGTAGCTGAGCAAGCCAGAACCTTATACAGGTTGTGGCGCTTTATAAGAAGAAGAAGAAGAAGAAGAAGAAGAAGAAGAAGAAGAAGAAGAAGAAGAAGAAGAAGAAGAAGAAGCCCTTAACCTCTGAACAATATCGGCTGTAATTGTACGGTTTTCTCAGCCCCTCTACACAAATATATGATAGCTGTATAAAATTTGCTCATGACGGCTTACTTAGACATTCATACTAATATATTCTTCAGTAATTGTCTTCCCATTTGAGACCAACTCACCTTAGCCACTGAAATTGTCATTAAATAAACCGAAAATTAATATATATATATATATATATATATAAAGTTTAAATTGTCCCCGTGTTGAACTGAGCTTGGTGCCACGAAGTGCATGGAAGGATACAGGTGTAATGTCAAGCACTCATTACTTAAGCATTAGCCCGAAGTGACTGTTAAGTGTCACGATCCTTCGCTTTAGGCCGATAAATTGCCCCCGTCATCTATTGGGTAGGGTGGGCTCAGAGCCAGTCCGAGCGTGATGGTTCGTAGAGAAACATCTTATCTCTACTCGGAATCGAATCTCAGTATTCGACCAAATAGCCAGATAATATCTTGACTTAACCATACAGAATTAAACAAGAATTTTATTTCAATATTGTTATTATTTTACATCACAATATCTTTCTTGAAGTGGACACAATTGTAGGAGAAGGAAATGCGGTGTTAACGTATCTTCCGAGTTGTGAGACGCTTCAAAAAGAGTTCCAGTAACATTATATGTGTTAACGTTCTTTACCGGTTGCAGATAATTCCTTAACCCGACCAGGAAGGAAACAACCTCGAAAGCATTTCAAGGACGTGCGCGATTTCAACAACATCGAGACGCGAACTGTCATCAAGTTTTTTTTTTCCTGCAAGGCATGACGCCGAAGGAAATTCACGCCATTCTGACAGAAATATTTGCTTGTTTCCTTCCTGGTCGGGCTAAGGACTTATCAGCACCCCTGTACACTGTCTATTTTTCTTTGTACTTTCTGTGTTTGTTTTCACAGTCGATTTGCTCTGTTTAGACATTACGTCATTTGTTCGTAACTGAACAAATACCGGAGAGCAGAGTCCATATGTCACTCGAAATGAGAAAAAAATCGTACACCCAATTGGCGGCTAAGAGTTGAAGAAAAGTTACACGGACAGAAGAGGGACTTTAGTTGTACACAAGTTAGCACACGCAATAGCAATTGCGTGACACGGCTTCCACCGCCCACCCGAGCCCAAAATACGAAACCGTGCATAAATAAGAACCCGTTTGGACCTATCCCACTTTTTATACACGTTGTAACGTATTCTCCTTTAGACACAATTCCCTCCCACATTCTGGCATTAGTTGGAAATCGGCAACAAGATAAGCAAAGAAATTCACATGACTTCCATCTGCTTGAGAGGGATTTCTTTAACAACATCTTTCTTTTGGTTGTGTAGCTCAGCCAAGTATGAATTAAATCCTTTGTTAAGATTTGATGAAAGGGACTTAAACGAGTGTGAGCTTTTGTGGTGAATAAAATCAACAAAGAAACCACAAAACTGCAAACAACAATCTGTGGAACACGCTTGCATGAGTGTTGTTCCAAAACATTTTGTTCTGAAAAATACATCATTCCGTCATTCAGATAATGCACAAAGAAACAAAGAAAGAAGAAGGGAAGTGGAAGAAAGTGTATGAAAAGAAAGAAAGAAAGTGTATATGTGGTTATTGGATTTGTGTATGAGAAGACCTTGAAGATATAACCACATGGGGAGAAAATAATTGCTTGTTTAGCGTAAGACGTCTGAAACAGAACTGTCTCTGAGTTATAAACGGAAGGCGCACAGTCTCGGCTGGAACTCCGATTAAAATCAACTGTTTTCTTTATTTCCTCGATTCCTAATATAGGCCAGCACAATACCTGAAATTACGCAAGGATCGTTTCCTTCCGCGTCCCCTGTAATCTGGTTATTCACCAACCTCAGCTACTAACATTTTTTAATATAAACAATAAATAAGAAAATATATGTCATTAGGCTGAAGTCTGCAGCTGAACGTTGCAAGAAATATTGCCATACTTCATGAAGGTTGTGGTCGTAGTGCAAACACAATTCATTTTACCAGAATTATCACATTACAGACTTCTCACTACCCAGCAAAAGTATTAAAAAACCACTGTCGATGTTAATGATATTATGTCTGTACCCCTGTACAAGCATATAAAGTTCATACATTCGGCGTATACGGAATATGATCCATTTTGGAGTTGAAAGTCTTAGGATTAACAGCAGCAAGTTTCGTATACTGACGAGGGCATTCATAGAACAATATAGTTTAAAATTTTATTTGACAAAATTTTTGGAAGTAACATATGTTGTTTCGTCAGTGTAAGTGGGGTATAAATCGCCTGGGGATTTTTTTATTTGTGTAGAGATGGTTACACAACCCGTGTTTCACCAATAGGCATATCACGGGATATTTACAGAGATTGAGTACAGATTTGTAACCAATGTACCGATGTCAACTAAAATCTATGAGGTGATAACGAGATTTAGTTTAAACAGACAAAGCTTAGTGCCTTGAAGACTTTATGAAAGAAGTCCAACTCTTCTGTTAACTTACATACCTAAATTAATACACAACAAGAAGAAGAAATAAGACAACTTAAACCAACAAGAAAAAGAGAAAAATAACTTAGCCTTGGGGGTTCCATTCAGTATTGCAGTCAGTACGTTGTTTTGGAGTTGTTATGGAATTTGATCGCCTGGGGATTAAACTAACGATGAGGGGAGAACAATCGTACCGAAACGTCGATAAACTCGTATCAGAAAACACAGTGCCACATCCCAGAAGGCAACAGTGTTCATAGTAACTGTCTTGAGAACCTCAAATGTCAAAGAGTTCGGGAGCTGAAACAACTAATAACGATATTTTTATCTTCGCCTTTTGGCAACACGAAAAGTTGGAAATTGTTAAAAAAACAAACAAATTTTCACCTGCATATGTTAGGTGTTGAATTGTTTTATTTGGAAACAAAGTCCGAGAAGCCTGATGAGAATAATGGTGAAGGTGAAAAGAGATAGCTAGCAAGTGCTGTTAAACATTGTACATCCCTGTTACTATTAAACCCATATTCATTTCGTGATACATATTCCACAATTCGCGTGAATGATTTCAACATACGTGTAGATAGTAACAGCAAGGAACAGAGTTAGAAGGAGATAGATAAGGAGAAAGAGACGGTGCAGTCTTGGTAGCACGCCAAACGCAGTCTTGAACACTTCATGTTAGAAAGAGACAGCCTATTTTCTTTTTCCTAAGCCTTGCCTCGTGTGTGCTGTGTGGCTTGCTTGTTGACATTGCCGCAGCCATCTTGAATCGTAAGAAAGAGAGAGAGAGATAAAAAATAAGCGATGCAATTTTTCTGACTGCCCTAGTGTTCAAACTGCTGTTGCATGTTTGCTGGACTGTTGCTTGCCTGCATATTCTAACCAGCACAGACTTCTGGTAGGTAAGGATGCTGCCACAGCCTTGGGTGTCAGTTTTTTATTGTATTCGCTACTGTTAGGCAGCGCCAACTAACACTAGCTTAGTAGTTGCTGGTGTGCTAATGCACTTTTATGCAAGCCGTATTCCTTGTGAAGCACTTTCATTCGTTGCTCGAAATGTGTAAGTTATTGTGAAAATATTGATACATTTGCAGTAAATAGAAATGTACTATTTGGGAACTTAACCAAACGGTATTTTTTTTTTAAATTTCGTAAGGAAATCTCTTATTCTTGTGGCTAATTTATTGTAAATAGTTTGTGACGGGATATAAATTGGCGAAAAGTTACAAGGTTTCAGTTTTTATGAAGGATATTTGTCGCCGTGCAGTTGGTAACGTTGTGCTGATATTTTTTATATAAAGAGTTACAAGTGAAAGATTCCAGTGTGTATATTAGTGACACTAGGAAGTGTGTGGATGTAACTGTTGTAGTGGAGGTATTGCTTATTTTTGTCACTCATCCCATGCCTAAATTTTGTTGTCGTTGTAAATTGATACAAATGTGTTCATTAGGGACGAAACATTTTGTCTCTCTCTGATACAACGTTTGGATTTGTGTGCAAGGTGTCTTGTCTGCCGCAAGTGTGGCTTCGGTTATTTTTGTATTCCTTCGTGCTGTGTTTCTAAAGTTGGAGATGGTGCCACAGGATATTACGTAAGTTTATACCACTTCCTGTATTCAAAGTTTAAGAGTATTGTAATCACAATTTGTGCTAGTTAAGGTAACGATTTTGGCCAATTTGGTTTTACCTTAGAAAAAAATTGCCATCTTTAGCCACACCACACATCAGTGTATAAAGCAGTAGGTTTCAAACTGTGCTCAAAGAGTGTTACTATAATTCAGTAAAACATATTTTAGGGCTAAAATTTAATTTTTGCAAAATGATAAATATATATATTTTTGCTGTTTTTCAAAAATACATTGCATTCTCTTATACAAAAATTTGTTTACAGCGTAAAATATGGAAATGAATTGATTAAATATACTAGCAAATAATTACCATGAGGCCACCTAGAAGATATGTCAGTGACCTAATGCGTTCCAAGCCCTTCTGTGAGTGCAGTTTCTCTCTCTGGAGTTTATTAAACACTATTACATAGTTTTACTTAGAGTTCGATACAGCTTTTCCCATTAAACCAGAATCTATCCATTGAAATCAATTACAAGATCAATATGTTAATAGAATATTTAATGAATACGTGCCTTAGAAATGTATTGCAGACTCTACGATCCATAATGAAGGGACTTAAGTGGAGTATTAAATTATAGTACTAAACAAAGAGAAGTGTTATTTGTGGCGTTATAAAATTACTTGAAAGTTTTTAAGAGCTTAGAATTTGTAAATTATTCCTTTTTGGGTAATTCCCCGGCGTCTGAGTTCTAATTACCGACGTTTCGGAACTCACTATCGGTTCCATCTTCATAGGCAGGTGAATGAAGTCATTCACCTGCCTATGAAGATGGAACCGATAGTGAGTTCCGAAACGTCGGCAATTAGAACTCAGACGCAGAGGAATTACCCAAAAAGGAATAATTTACATTTAGAACACGGCGAAAGCTTAAGAACAAGCTTAGAATTTGTCTTCAGTTTTGTGTACTTCGGCGGTATTAATATTTTTGCTCATATCAGAAGATTATTTGCAAATCAGTTAAATCTTATGTGATTATATCTCAGTGGAAATTGTTAGGCCTAAAATTTTTTTCCCGTTATTTTAAAATTTAACAACTTATATACGCGTCATAAACAGATATTGCTTTGCACAATGTCTACAGCCAATCATCTGAGAGTAAAATTTGTTAATAAAAAGGTAAAGTGATCCCGTCACTGGCCCGGTGTGGCCCAGAGGATGGGTAGAGGTATTGCTCTACTCTTCCATGATCGCGGCACTAGAAGGAGGGTGAGTGGTCAGCAGCACGCCCTGGCCGCACTTTACCCCCAGGAAAGACTCGGTACCCATTTTACAGGAGGCTGGGTGGTCCCCACGGCCGGTCTAGACAGGCGGAAAATCTCGTCCCCACCGTGATTCGATCCCGGACCGTCCAGCCCGTAGTCAGTCGCTATACCGACTGAGCTACCCGGCCCACAAAATGTGTTAATGCAACTAATAAATTTACAATTTTCAAGACTTCCTGTAATGAATGACAGTGAAGTCACAGCCATATGTTATTACTAGAAATTTTTGTGCTACTGAAGCAATATGGACTTCAAACTTAGGTCCTTTGGTTATTACTGAAAAGATTGTAATAACAGACCTTATATAGAAATGTTAATGACTTTTGTTATACCACTCTTAGTGTCAACATTAAATTGTATTTCAATATTCTTCTTACAATAATTTTGTTGCATTTTGTTTAGGTCATATTCTTTTAGAGACTTCTGTTGTAAAATTTGTATAATGCACTGAAATTGCTGTTTGCCATGGAGGTTTCATTGTAGTCCACTACATATGGTGTAAAATCATATTAATCAGCATTCTTACGTAGATACAGTATATGAATACTGTGTATTTGAATACTTTAGAAAAATACACCCATACAAAATATATAGTAAACTTTTGTTATTTTTGGTAATTTATCGTCTAATTTATTTATTATTTTGGGTTCGTATCTATACGTATAAATCCATTCAGAAGTTGCTTTCCGACATTAAAAAGGTCGAAAACCTGAAATATGCTTACAATTTTAGTACCCTTGCTTTCCAGTTTGTATCGGTTATGTAAATTTTGTCACGTTCCTGGATCTCACCACACTAACAAAAATAATAAGAATCGAAAAAATACAATAAGCAAACGAGTCTGTTTAGATTGTTATTGTAAATAATTACTAAATGAAACGTATTTTTGTTTTAAATCTGGTCTTTAAAAATAATTCGATAATTACGTGTTTAGAACCATTTCAGACTTATTGGCTTCGAATTCCACAAGGTATATCTATTATACCTTCAGTGATTCTCTAAGTTCCTCCGCCACTGCGAAAAAAAAATCATGGGTGAGCCAGAAGGATTTAAAGTTTACTATGCTTAACCCTTTGGCCCTGGAGCTGGACATTTACAGTTTAGTACACCATTTGTGTAAAATGTTAATATTTTATGAACCAAGAAGGGTAACATTAAGAAATACACGACATTTTGTGGAGGAATAAACGAAGATGGTGAGAGAAAGTCTAAAAAAAATAAATAAATATATTTGTTAACTGAATATATAAAAAGCGTACTCTGGGGAGTAGCGGTACGTCTGTCCTATATATAGGATGCATGGTGCCTAAAGGTTAATGGTAAAAAGCTTCTATTTTGAGTAGTCCATAATAACTTCTTGAAACATCAGCAATGAATTTCGAATGTGCGTACTACATTTAAGCTAGCGCCCGAATCATGGCCAGTTCAGTTCATTACAGTTAGCTGTAATCAGCACAAATTTGCAATTTTTTTAAGCAGTTTGTTGTGTCGTGGTCACAAACCTGGTAATTAAGAGGTCATAATTTTTATTAAAAATGTAATAATTATGTATAATGTACATAATTATTAAGTATTACTCACAACCATGGTCATGTAAAGAGATTTAAAGTAGGTAGAATATACTTATTGCTGGTCTCAGTGGGCGCACGGTTTAAGGCGTATGTCTGCAGCCGCTCGCCTGCTGAGATTGTGGGTTCGAATCCCACAGGGGTCGTGGATGTTTGTCTGTTGTGAGTGTTGTGTGTTGTCTTGTAGAGGTCTTTGCTTCGGGCTCATTAGCCGTCCAGAGGAGTCCTACCGACTGTTGTGTGTAGTTGTGTGTGATCTAGAAACCTCGTGAATGAGGAGGCCATAGCCCACTGCGCCGAAAAAAAAGATATACTAACGTGCAGTTTGTAACATAAGATTCTATACGTTTTAGAATAGGAATATTTTAATGTCATGTAAAAGAAGTAAGAAGTAACTAGTCACAGATGTTGATCAACAGTTTTAGGATCATGTTGTTCTCTGACACTAAACTGTGTCAAGGTCACTTAGTTTGTCTTGTAAGTGGGTTACAAGTAATTACTCAAACATCATGAATATAAGATGATTTACTAATTCTCAGTATAGCCCCGTGGTAGAATATTATTCGACACAAAAATCGAACTGGAAAAAATTATTTATTCAGTACTCCACAGAACGTTCTCAGCAACAACTTCTATCATGATTTATTGAACATATTTAAACAATAAGGTAATTATTTCTTGAAGTCTGACCAATAAGTAGGACTTTATATATACTTATATTTAAAAACAATATGCATAATTGGCATGTAAAATTTGTTGAGTACGTCATTAATATTTTTGTAAATATGAACAATAACATAGGACTTAGAGAGAGTTTAACATTAATTTATGTGTCATGGTAACCGTTTGTAAGTACGCCATATTAGGTTTTATGAGAAGGATGGATACTGTAGGATTACCATTTATCTAGGTCCCGGTTAAGTAAGCATATTCTAAGTAGGTTAATATTTGTTCTGGAATTAGAATCATTAATGTTGGATTAATGGATGATTTAGCATTAATCCATGTCATGATCGTGTAAACAGATTTTCAGTAGGACAGAACTGATTCATGGGCATGTGATCAGCAATGCAGGATGTACAGGATAGTTGGATTTAATGTGTGTCACGACTATTTAAAACGTCTCAGATAGATTCTTTGCAACAGGATGATCAGTTTATGGTCTGCAAATGTTTTAGCATTACACTTTGTCATAACCTTCGAATAAGGATTTACGTATAACAGAAAAATTCTGGAAATATGTCCAATAATATAGGATTACTGAATTCAGTTCAAACTTCTTTCTTTTGGGAGAACTTCTTACTAAGTCCTGGCTGTCACGGTGGTGTCCCATCACGATGAAATTAATATCTACAAATCTTTAATCTTATTAAGCTATATATATTTAACTCCATATAAATATCTGTACAGATCTGTAACCAAAGTTTTTAGTATGGTTTTATATTTTCTTCTAAGCCAACTAATATAATATTAGCAAATATGTGACGTCTTTTAGGTTGGCAGGTATTTAGCAACGTGACGGAGAATGGAAATACCTAGGGCATCTACATTTCAAATTCAAGTAGTAGTTGTCTCCGAAATTTCGGTACATTTATTCCAGCCTACGCAGCGTCGCATTACAAAAGACAGTATCGGTCAGAGTCAACGAATCGAGAATTAAATCTATAACACTAATAGACATTTAGTTCTGTTCTGGGCGTGGCTATGTAAAGGCTTTAGAATTTTCCATAGTTTGTTCTAAAAACGGAGTATACCAGTATATAGGATTTATATATGTTTGAGTACTTACATCTTTCAAGGTCACGTAAAGAGATTTTATAGGCCATAACTGACTCTCGCAGTGAGATTAATAATACTTGATTTGCAGATATTGTAACTTTGATCTGTGTTACGATCATGTCATTACTCTCATATTTTAAATAGATAATACGTAACTGAAGTAGGATCGGTTAAGCAGAATATATTTGTGCTTGTGCATCTTTGTGTTGTTTTGACCTTGTCTACATATTCTAAATGGGACGAATTTAATTTTAGAAATAGTGTCACATAGGGTTTACTTGCGCTTTTGTAGCGATCTGTCTCTGCACCATTTCAACACGTTTCATGGTCCACAGTCACATATGAACACAGGACTAAAAGTGTTGCATTTTTTCACAGATCCTTTAGATTTGATTTATCAGGATAAGTACAGGTGTTATACTGAGGCCATACTTGAATTTAAAAATTGGATCAGTAATGTGGGAAACAACTTAAGTTAGCAGTTTCTGTTCACGGACATAAAAACTTATTTTTAGTAGGCTGTAGCTTATTCTGGCAGGACGGTAATTATTGCAGGTCTTAACGTAAATCTGTTTATGGATAAGTGACATCTTTCTGAGTAGGTTATAGTTACGTTTGGAAATTTGGTGATTAACTGAGGATTTACGTATGGTAAAATATTGATTTTCTTCATGATCAGATTAACACATATCAGTGTAGGCCTAACTGATTATGGAAATATCGTCAGTAATGTAGGTATTATAATGTTTGATATTAATTTATGCCATAATTATACAAAATGATATTAAGTAGGCCACGCTCAATTCTCGATATAGGATCTTTAATTTATGATTTGTAGATGTTTTAGTACTGGCCTGTGTTTTTCTTCTTCTTCTTCTTATCCCTCAATCTTTTGATTGGTTGTCAGCTTTCCATTTGGATTTGTTGCAAGCCATTCTTTTCATTGCTGTGTATGGTGTTCTGCTTATTTTTCTTTAATTAATTAATTACGGAATTATAATCAATTTTTTGCATTTATCCGCAATCTTTATGGCGAACTTATAAAGAGATATTAGGCAGAATATCATTGTCCCGTATATACGGTCATTAATGTAAGATGTACTTATGTTCGTTAATGATATGTGTCATTTTGTAATCAGATTTAAAATTTAAGATAAATGGTTTTTGTAAACAGACTGAATAACAAATGCCAACACAGCTTCCTAATCATTGATACCAGGGTCTCAATCCCCGAGGTTAAAGCGGCCGTTGTGTGAAGTTGACCTCCTCTGATTTTGTGTCAGGAATTAAGAATGAGTGCAACTGTACCTCCATTCCCCCATATGTTTTCTTGGTGTTCACGGTGACAACATTACCCATCTCTACTTCTCTAATATTGTGGCAACTTTGTTGTTTAGGATTTTTATAATTTTTTGGCACATTGTCCAGATGCATAGCCCTCAAATACGAGCTATTCATAGTCACACAGACCTATTGACCTTGTGACAATGCTAGTACATCTTCTCCCAGTTCACAAATGTTTTCCGTTACCTTAATCCGTTCGTCACACAGTCCCGGAACGTGATAACTTCTATCGTTATGTCAGTCAGCCACCTTAAATAAAGGAGAGATTGTACGATTTAGTACTGTGTTATTTTGGTTAGTTTCAGATCAGTGAACCAATTACCATTTAAATAACCCGCCCCGAGGTGCTGCACTTGGGCAATTCAAAGGTTGGGTTTGGTCAAAAATCGTTATGTACTCTGTTGTAATTTATTGCACATTTGATAGCGTAAATAATGGGTCCAGTAGTCATGATTAAGAGCGAGTTGCATCGATTTTCGTTATACACAACTTACATTTCTCTTACTTCCTGTTTGTTGCCTGGCAAGTTGTGATTATTAGAGTGTTTTCCACAGGATAATTCTGTATATTTTACTTTTTCCCCTTTTCCTAGTCATATTCACAGACCATTATAATAACCCGTCGATTTCTCAGTCCCAACAGTAAAAGAATTTCTTAAAAAATTCCTTGTTACATGGTGCTATACCAAATGCATAGAAATTTAAATAAATTCTCGTGGGGTCTTCAGCGTAGTATTTGGCCACACTTCAGTAAACTTCCCTGAAGTAATCTGTGAGAGAGTATGCGTCCTTTAGATATATCCATATGGATAAACTGAACGGCATAGCAAAGCCACAAGTATTAACGACGTTGCAACCTGAGACTTAAAACTGTATCGGTAAGAATGGACACCGCAGTACCCACTAAATGTACCTTCTGCTGTCGTTTTGTTCTCCCACACTCTTTTCGTTTCCGTAACTCTGATTCGTTAACTTACTTAATTACAAATGCTGTTTAGGGACCGGTATGTGCCTGAGTCTGTGTATTTGCGTTTTCAGTTAATATTCGTGTTCTGTTCTTCTGGAAAATGGCGTCGTGTAGTTTCGTAATTTGGCACCAAAATTTTGGGGAATACAATTGCCTCCGTATTTATGGTAGATAAAGAAAAATCAATTCGACCCCCGAAAGGTTAACAGCCTATCCAGTTACACGGTGCCATATAACAGAAGAACAAAATATGAACTTTCCTGAGAACTTTGTTTTGAAACAAACATCCGTCAGTTTTTCGTTTTTCTACTGTGCGTGTTCTTACATCTACATATCATGAGCCATATCCACTCCGTGGTACACTATTTATGACATATATCGACCCCTACTTGTTTTGGAAATGTGGTGCCCTCATCAGACAGTCATTGTAACAAAGGTATATAAGCCAACATGTCAGTCTAGCTTCTGTTCTCCTGATAGGAATGAGATAGGAATGACTAAGAACTTGTAATTCCAAAATTCGTAAAATTTATAAATATAAATTACAGCATTATTTACAATTTTAAGGTTTTATTCACTCTTATAAGGAGAAACAGAATATAGATTGTCATGTTGACTTATACATCTTTGTTATCATGAAGTCTATTATAAATAGTATATAAATTTCCGTCAACACAACTTTAATTGTAGGTTTAAAATTACTTACAACATGTAACCTCGAAAACTGTGAGTACATTCAACAAATCCAGTAAAACTTACACACAAAAACAAGCCCAGCGTTCAGTAAAACGGTGCTAATGAATTTAAAATATTTTACAGAATTGACTCGAACACG
>Ga0123355_10012323_pt1 | contig 13241 bp, 10 predicted proteins | sample TergutEmb28metaG_3_FD_89872 | JGI IMG/M metagenome (GOLD analysis project Ga0123355, IMG submission 89872) | Embiratermes neotenicus P1 segment gut microbial communities from Petit-Saut dam, French Guiana - Emb289 P1 | ecosystem: Host-associated > Arthropoda: Insects > Digestive system > Gut ... | reverse complement strand
GATCTACTACCATCCACTAAGATGCGACTTATTCAGTTTATTACATTTCTGTAGGCAATTCTACATGTTTCGGGTGTTGACACCCATCATCAGGAGCTCGTACAGCTGTAATTACAGCTTCTGATATTGATTAACCGGATCTAATAGAGTCCGGTCTCTTTGTTGAGTTATAAAATTATCCAGGGCATCTCTGATATTTCGGATGAGCTAGAAAAGTTTTACCCAGATTTTCCGTTCCTGTACTTTATAGGCATGGCTTCTTCACATGCTGCCAGCAAGAATGTGAAATGGCTGGCGAGTTGTTGGTGACGTAGACGTGCGCAAACGCCAATGTATTTAACAAATACGTAGTAACTGAAACATTATCATCCTCAATCTCTTTTCTTTAATAAGCAAATTAAAAACAACACGACCATAAAGCAAAGGGTACTTAGAAAACAGCCCACCAAAATGAGATAGGCAGGTTGCATATGATAAAGTTTGAAACTGTAATATCTATCAAGTGGCTGAACGATAGCTATCTTCCATGAACCTAATTTTAAGGAGCGCATTCTGAGTGAGTTGTGTAGACCTGCTGCAACCACACGATCAATTATATCAGAATATCGCCTTAACAGTAGTTCTCCGTGAAATATTATCATTCTTAGGCACTTGATAAAAACAACCCCGTCTTGCATACCTGTGGTTCAGATACCTCGCCAATGAAATTACCTAGAGCATAGCAGTATCAATCAACAAAATTGAAGCATTTCCCTTATATACTGCCCAGTCAAAACAAATATCAGACGATAGTCAATTCAAACGTTGGGTATGCAAGTTTAATTCCTGAATCCAACAGTTCATCCATATTTCGAAAGGGTTATTTTGTAACCGGAGTCAATAAGAAACACTGTGAGAAATGACTGGAACACTGTGCTGAAGCAAGAGAGAAACTCGCCCATGCGAGGGACAGGGAAAGTAGTGACGGTGTGCGTGCACCTTTGACACAGACACCCCTAGAATGACTGCCAAGATTTTAGTCAACGAACTTGTCAGTGTCTTGTACCCTTGCCACTCCGACGTGCAGCTCTATCGACCAAGAAGTGTAGTCTAAATGGCAGCAATCAAAATCGATATGATCAGAACGGACCACAGTTCCACAGAGATTATTGTAAAGATGCTGCTCCATCTTGGATATTTGACAGAACACGGCACACACTAGCGGACACTCATCGTGTAGTAGGTATTGTTGGAGTCGAAATATGATATAAACAAATAATCCCTTCCTACATCACCTAATGCTATATAAACTTCCTTTTCAATCAGAGCCTTCATTAAATTACTTGCCGAATCTTCCCACATTTCAAACCACTGTGGCGTAGGGACGTGAGTAAGTGTCACGTTCATCTGCTGCAAAAGACCCTTAGTAAATTTATCTCCAAGCCTTCTACATCGAACAAAACAGTCTTATTAGAACTTTTGTCGTAAATATATTTCGTAGTAAAATACTATTCGACGTCTCTTACAACGGCTTTCATAGGACTTGTGTTGAGGCTGTTACTGAACTTTCCTGGAAACAAGTCAGTGTTCTTGGTGAAGTGCCCTTGTGCAGAAATAACCCAACTGTCCGATAGGGTGATATCATTCACCTCAGTGCAACGGTCTGAACTCTGATACGGAAACCAAGTGTAAACCACCCGTTTCATTCCTGTGTCTATATTATTAATGTTTAGCAGGCTGCTATAATATGTATCTATCACATAATGCTCTTGGCATACAATAATACAGTTATATATTCTAAATTTTGAGAAACAAACAAATATATCCATTTGTTGCGATATTGAGAATTCATTTGTTGCAACAACAACAAACCGAACTTCAGAATTCCATAGTCTTGTGAAAATGTTCCGTCTTCAGCTACCCCATTAATTTCTGCCTCAAATCTCTTCAAATTCCCATCTGGCAATAATATAATGTAATTACCATCTCTATCTATGAATTCCGTTTGTTTGGGTTTGCTAATATTCCCATCAACAGTAACAACGGCAGGCCAGATAGAAGATCTGCGAAACTCTGCAATCAGTTCCTGTTGCAAATCTCGATATTTGGCTGGCGATGATATCACCAGAGTTCGCCCTGGTGTGAAATATCTGTGGCTGATGTTTCTCAGAGAACGCACCAAGTGGTTTTCCTGTGAAGTAAGGGACGTAGGTGGCAGCAGTTCTCCATTGTTAATTTCCCTGAAGAGCAGTATCAGCAACGGGATGACCTCAAGTTTTTCATTCTTAAAAAAAAAAAGATAACAGAACACACTTGCAGTTGCTCAATACCGTACATTCCTCTATTTGCTGGATTAACTTTCATTCGTATAATATAAACCTTGATTACAACGCTGTCCCCTAAATTTCCAACATTTATTTACATAAATATTCTCTTATCGTTAACTCAGATTTTGTTATCCCATTTATTGTTAAGGATGATTCTGTCGGTTTGCACTTTTTGGAATTCCATAACATGGTTCCTTCGCTTACTTACTCGTTACTACTAAATTTAGTACATAGTCATAATATTGTTCTTTGTATAATTTTACACTCTTTTCCTTGCATATATTAACGAATATTTAGCACATTCTATCAGGTTTCCTAATGTATTTTTCTTTGGTTTGTAATAGGCATGATGATATAACGCGTTCTATCGTTTATTCAACTTTTTTCTGAGGCTTCCTTCTTTGTTTCTATATTTTTTGTAATGTCTAACCTTGTGCTGCTATTTCATTTATATTTTCGGCTATCAAATCTCCAAGCGACTTCATAACGAAATTCTATTCTTTACCAAAGAGCTGCCTATACTTCTATCATACCGATCACATGCTAAATTTATTTTTTCATTACCTCTTTGATGACTTTTCAAAACAGAAATTTAAAAAAAATTCTAGTCCCAGGACATAAATTTGGACCATGTTTACAGGAAATATAACATAAAAGACAAAGTACTTTTTTCATGATTAATAACAATTTTTTTTCTCCAGAGGTATGGAAGGAAATTTAATATTATGCTACAAATGAGGCAAGAAATATAGTGTGATTCGAAAGGCAACTTTCCAGAGTTATGGATTTCCAACCATCTAAAGGGACAAATTAAAATCTTTCTTTTTAAATCGAAAGAAAAAGAGTTGTAATTTGGATTCAAGTTATAATTGACTAGTTTTAACACTTTCAAACCAAAACAAATTGGATATAATGATCCCTTTACCAAACCAATAAAGAATAAATTTTAGTCCCCATTAGTTAAACAAATATTAGTTTAGGTTCAAAACAATTGCATTTTAGACTCCTTTACTCTAGCCACTTAATTACAGACACATCATTGGTTATTATTAAAATGATTATTTCGTCACAAAAATTTAAATAGGAAGAATACGTTAATTTACCAAAGAGTAGCCCAAAATCTGCAAGCATTTTCTCTATAAATATGCATCTATTACATTCAAGTTTATGTTACCCAAATAAGATAGACTGACTGCAGCATACTTATTTATTCTTCTGTTAAAGTTCATTTCTGACGTAGAAACAATATCAAAGACTTTCTTCTCGCACAACGTCTAATGTTCTGTTGCCATTCAGAGCTTATTCAGAAAGAAACTGTTCCGCTGTGTGTCTATCTTATCAATAAATCAGATGTGGCTGCATGACAAGCTGTCATAATAATCATAATGTGAAAACAAAACAGTGATTTCAAGTAATAATATGCTAAGACATCGGACGTCCTTCAATAAACACTAACCCTGGCATCAAAATTTCATTCCTGTTTTACAATTGTGGAGAAAATCAATTTAAAAATGAAGACAATAGACACAAATTTATCTAAATTACTCCGAATTAATATCACTTACGCATGTAGGCTTCAGAATAATGGGTTTAAATGGTTTGTGATTTACGTGCATCTGCCTGTACATTAGAGTATTAATTACTCCATGGTGCAGAGTCCTTCTTGAGAAGCTAACTGGTTTACAGCTAATCAAGGTATTCCCCGCATTTCACTGAACCCGAAAGTTCATTACCGCACTCACAAGCGTCCGCCACCTGTCTCTATCTTGGGCCAGCCCAATCCAGTCCATATACTCACATCCCACCTCTTGGAGATCCGTTCTAATATTATCCACCCATTTATGCCTAGGTCTCCCCAGTGGTCTCCTCCCCTCCGGTTTCCCCACCAAGACTCTATACACCCCCTCTCCTCACCCATAGTGCCACATGCCCAGCCCATCTCATTCTTCTCGATTTTATCACCCGCACAATATTGGGTGAGGAGTATAATTCATTTAGCTCCTCCTTTTGCAATCTCCTCCATTCCCCGGTTACCTCGTCCTTCTTAGGTTCAAATATTCTCCGCATTAGAGTATTACAGAAAATAATACTATTAATTTAGTGTAAATGATCCTCCCATTTCTTTCTTCTTGATTTGATCATCCGAAAAATGTTTTGTGATATATGCATATCACTAAGCTCCTCTCTATGTAGTTTTCTCCAATCTCCTCTTACCTCATCTCTCTTAGACCCAAATACTCTCCTTAGTCCCCTATTCTCAAACATCCTCAGCCTACGTTCCTCTCTCAATTGAGCCACTAGACGTCCCACCCACACAAGCAAACAGAGGTTTATATTTCTGTATGTCTTAATCTTTAAAATTTTGAAGGCAAAGCTGGAAAACAAAATATCTTACACTGAATGACAGCAAGCGTTCCTTGACTTCAATCGGCTCTTATTTCGTCCTGAATGTGAACACTTACGTCCTTTAATAAGAAATATTATTAATCTTTATATTTTGATTTCGCACAGTATAACGATCTCGAGAAATGACTATGTATTTAGTGTTATTAACATTCACTTTTTTTCCTAACTCCTATCTAAAATTAATAAACTTTTGTGTTTTTCTCTATAGTACGAGGTAATCTTCCGTCCAATATATTATCATCATCAACACACACCAAAAGCTGATAGATACAGTTTAATTACAATCTTCCTGGTTAACCTCGAACGTCCTAAAAGTGTGCTCTAAAGCAAACATGAAAAGCAATATTATTAAATCATCTCCTTTCTCCATACCATACCTAATAGAAAATGCGACAAACATATGTTTGCCTACCCAGACTCTGTTATAGGCTTCATTCTGTCACATTTTTGATAGAATTACAAGTTTCATGTTGACAACACACTAAATGACAATATTATACAATACCTCTCCCATAACTGAATCATAATCTCTCTTGAAACCTGAAAATAACTGCTGCACTTTGTCGTTGTATTTCCATTTTTTAAATACTTGACGAATGCAGAATTTATCTTCAGTAGATAAATTGCTGCTTAGAAATTCATACATATAATCCCTAATACATTCCTCTGCATTGTGGAGATGAATTCGACAGCAGGAATTTGATAAACTTTGAAATATTATATGCATCTAATTTACTTATTTACTTAATTACGTACTTATTCCAAGGAGAAGAAACCTTCTTGAGAAGCTAACCGGTTATGAGCTAGTCAAGAATTTTCCTACATTTTATAGAACCCCAAGGTTCATTTCCGCATTCACAAGTGCCCGCCAGCTGTCCCTTATCTGAATCATCTCGATTCAGGACATAACACTATTTCTCGGTTCCTGGAAAAGCGTTTTAATAATACTCTCCCGTCTAAGGTTGGGTCTCCCAATTGGACATTTTCCCTCAGGTTTCCCCACCAAACCCCTGTAAAACACTCTCCAGTTACCCACACGCGCTACATGCCGCGCCAATTTTATTCTTCTCGGTTTTATTAACCGAAAAAGTTTGGGTGAATAGTACAGATCATTAAGCACCTCATTATGTATTTTTCTCCATTCACATGCTCTCTCAATCCTCCAAGGACTAAATATTCTCCACATAATCATTAATCCTTTATAACCACTCTCATTGATGGGTACAATGTATGACTCTTTCCATTTCTGAAACAATTCCTGCTTATTGTTTGTATATGCGGCCAAAATACGCCGGCTGCTAACACACACAATAACGTATCTGCGTGTATATAACATCATTGAATGTCATATGATGACTGTTACTGAAGAAGTCTACATGTTATACTGAAGTTAATGCTTCATTGATACGACACGACCCAACACATATATAAAACGAATAATATATTGTATACACCAGCATTTAAGTTGTAATAATTATTTTGCCCTGATGATGACGTGCATAGACCGAAACCTGTTCCAATTATTTAAATTGATACAGTATAAGAAGTGTATATTTTATTTCATTTTAATATTATACTTAACACAACAGGATGTCCACTACTCAGTTTAAATTAGCCTCAACTTACATATATCAGGATTAATTTCACTATGCGACAAAATACAGTCGCAGGTAACACTAACTTGTCTAGGCCATTTATTCAAATCAGGACAGTTTGCGAATTCATGTGCGCGTGGATCTGTGTATTTCTGTAGACAGATGGAAACGCCAGTATTCGTCTGCTTACGTAGTAACTTCTAATCACATGACTGGTATAGGAGGGTCATTAGGTTTGTGAGACACGCCCTGAAGTTTGTCGTTTAAAATGACGGGTATTTTGTGAAAGTAATCCCTCTATACAAAGGTCTTTATACTTACTAATCCTTGGTGTTTCGACGCCAATGTGTGTGAATCCTGCGGTTTCCTGAGATGAGGCGCCGTGTGATTTGGTAAATGTTGACCAGTATCCGCCATCTTAATGGAGACAGCAAAAATCTCCGATTTTTAGGGGAACTTTAACAGAACAAACATAACAAACGCCGTGATATATTCTCCAAATATATCTTCATTTGTGAAGTGCAAAATCATATCCTTCGTTTGTTACGTATGTGGTCAAATAGATGTGAATAAGAATATAAGAAGGTAACATTAAACATCCTCCTTACCTGTCAATATCACAGCGCACAACAGTGTAGCGCTGAACAGCAACACCGACAATTCTATTCGAAAATAAATTTGAGAAATCAATGCATTTCCTTGGTTCTATTATAAGAATATATCACGAGGTACGATCTTCTGAATGTCGAAATTATTATATTGTGTCATATTTGTGTCTACGATATTTCAGAACACGGATCTCCTGAGGATATTTGAAGATATCTTGTGTTCCCTTCACGTTGTATCACAGACAGGAACTCTTTCTCATTTTCGTCATTTGATAAGCGTTATCTAATAACTGATAGTGCAACGGAAATACGATTTTGATTAAGAAAAAGGCAATAAATCTAAAGTCAAATATATAAGTAGGTGAATGACTGAATCCGTCATTTTGCCCCATCGGCATGATTTTTTCTAAAACTCTCAGTTTCCCAACTGCGTAATATACCTCTCGCCATTAAAATACCTCAAAATATTATTGTATTTGTACATGACCCCAGTCATACACAGGCGGTTTGAGTTAATATAGAACATTTATGAATCATAATGTATTATATTATCTTATTAAATTTGCTGGCTGACACGTTAAATAATTCCATTTCCCTCCTGCTGTTCCAGGCGAAAAGCTATAGTCCGGTACATACTATTTATTCTAACTTTCACCCGTAATTTGCTTCCTTATCACACCAATTACGTTACAGGGAAGTAAATTGTGACGACATTCAAATTCATTATCTGAACTACAATTATTTTTATTCGCATAAATTTATAAATTAAAAATGTAACTTACATAACATTTGTTTAGAGACTACCCAAACTCTTGTATCCCAGTCTTTAAAGGAGTCTAACAGAATACCTTCCCGACTATATCACAGTGTAGGAATGACCAAAATCCTTCCGAATGTATTTAAAAAAACAAGGTATTTAGCCATTGATTTTAACCAGAAAAACACCAACAATTTCCATAAGTCTGTTGTTTTAGTGTTCCTAACATACTTCAGATTTATATGCACTAATGTTTCATTCAGCTAGGCCTGCACTATTGTGACACAGAGTAGCAGTATCCGACATTAATACCTAATGCTGCCATCTGTTGATTATGTCGTGATTTCTCGAAGTAGTTTCTTAAACGTTCAAAATACGATATAAGTTGTAGGATCTACACAGGGAAATACAGAAGAGGATTTTGTTAGAAATGAGAGTTACGCAAAAGAAGTCGATAAAATATTAGTCAACACATGACAAGAAACTAAACTTGTCTTGCAAGTAAAAAACTGAAATATGGAGATTTGCAGTTCACTAGGTATTAAAGAAATAGATACATATTATGATACAGATCAAGTTAGTTTTTCCAACACAAAGTGAAAAGGAACATTTTGCACAAAATAGAAAATGAAAATCAATAACAACACAACTGATAAAAACAGTAGTTCGAGAAAATTCGAAAAATAATATGAGTTTTGCCTTTCAAAGTCCTTTTGGACTTATTAGAAGGAGAAACTTGGAAAATCATTATGGGATTTTGAAATAAGTAATAACCCTTTTTAAAAGCAAGCAAGGTTTCTTCCACTGCTCGATCGTAAAAGTGTAAGCAATATTATTCTCCTGCGAAAAGTCATCTTTTATCAGTTGAAACAAAGCCACATTCCACAAGGCTTGAATCAGGAACTTCAAAACTTGCCTTTCGCTTCTCTCTAACCGCTTACAACTAAACAATACATGCTCAGTTGAGTAAAGAGAGACCAACTTGATGTCACTTGGTTTATTATTTCTTTATTTAATGCTCAACATGTTTCGGATATTAATACATCCATCCTCAGGAGCTTGCGACTTATTTGTTGAGTTATTTCATGGGTTGTATTGCTCTGGTTAGATCTGTGTTGGTGTTACGTTGTGGTTTGGGTAGTGCTTCAACCTGCATATGGATACCACACCACCACACACAAACCACAACGCAACACCAAACTACTGCAATAGTGCTTCAACCTGCTTACGGATACCACACCACCACACCCAAACCACAACGTAACACCAACACTCATCGAACCAGAGCAATACAACCCACGAAATAACTCAGAACATATGTCGCAAGCTCCTGAGGATGGGTGTATTAACATCCGAAACATGTTGAGCATTAAATAAAGAAATAATAAAGCAAGTGACATCAAGTTGGTCTCCCTTTACTCAACTATCAAGATGATGCACGGTCCAATAAACATAAAAATACATGCTCAGATTTGCACCAATTACTGACATTTTTATATGTTATGAAACCTATTTTGCCAAGTAACCTGGACGAATGAAAGTTTAATAGGGTCTGTTTCAGATTCGTGACTTCCAAGTTAACAATTAATAAATGATAGAGGGACCGAATAAAGCAGATTTGTTACTACCAAATGTGTGTATATTTGTTACTACCAAATGTGTGTATATTTCGAGGTTGTCATAATAAAAGTAGATTTTTAGGAAATGCTGTGTGTAAAGTTCACAGTTTTTGTGTCGACTGCAAAAATTTGGGAATTTGTTGTAATGGGACCTCGAATTATCTTGATTTATTGAGGGTCGAATGCTTAAAAAACTGGAGATAACTTGCCAGATCCTCAAAAATGTTTTACAGAAAAAAATACCTTCGAGTCGGTTGTTGCAAGCAGATACAAAGATGAAATGGCATCAAAGAACTGTCTGTCAAACGGTTAAATAATGCAGATCAGCCATGTTTTTTCTCTGACTTCGCGCCAAACTTCTTTATCCTAATCCCTGTAGTGATAACCACTCTCAGCAAAAAATATTTTACAATTTCAAATATTTACAAAATGATTGCAAGAATACATTTTACAATGCAAAATACTGAGTTTGTGTAAATGCTGTAAGCAACAGAACCTTTGAGCATTTGAATATCAGAAATGAATGTAGCCCCCGTGTGACAAACAGAGCAGCATAAGTGCCATTTCACAAACATAATTGTGTCGTTTTAGTGCAAAACCCCACAATTGTTCGTAACTTACTGAAATTTAAGACCTCTCTTCGAATTAATCAGTAAACTTGTACGTTTATTTCATTCTTTCATATCTTCTTTTAAAATATCTTTGGATTAAAATCTTATATGATTCTTTGCTTAACTCCTTCGAATTAAATAACATAAATCCTCAAAAACGCTTCTTAAATGAAGGTCTTTAGAAAGGAGAGGATCTGGTGCACTGTACAATATTTACTGGTTTGTTACAGGGAAGGATGTTCTGACGAAACCTACAGGGAGCGTTTGGGAGTGTTTTGTGGGAAAAAGTATAAAAACGTTTGATAATAGAATACAAAAATATAGTTGTATATCTATGCACTTAAACGTGAGATTGAAGATTCTAGGTTTCTTATATTAAGCCTTAAAGATTTTGCAATTATTTTAATGCTATGTGTAATTTAATTGGCACATTATCTGCTTACTTCAGATTTCGTTTTTATAGATTTTGGTTATATGAAAATAATTTCTCTTACATTCCCAAAGATATATATATATAAATATATAAAATATATATATATACATATATGGTTCAGTTAGAGTAAGGGCGTTTCGGTTTAACCAACTATCATTTTCTTGGTGGTTAGAAATTAGTGGTGAGGCTAACATTGCACGGACATGTAGACGTCTGGAATAACTACTGTAAGAAACTTTTATTCATTCTAAAAATTAAGGCGGTAAATGGTGACCCGGATGGCCATTCAGGAGAATGGACTGCGTGTGCGTCCTCTCGAAAGCTGGGAAAGGTGACGAAAGTCCATCTGACAGGATGTGTGTTCAACATTTACTAGCGCGATGGGGAAATTGAGATAAGCTACTGTTAACTACTTAATTATTCTCTGTTCCTCCGTCTGTACGCTCTATGAAACAAATATACACCCACCGGAAGGACTGAGATTGAGAATTCTTCGAAAATTCTTCGAGAAAATTAAAATTTCGTCACGTCATAACAACAATAACAGGTACTTTACGTGAAGACCGATACATATATTTGATCATATGCCACTCGGTTCTTTTTAGAATGAGATACTTTCAGACTTATTTATAGAGAAATTTGAAACACATACTTCATATTTAGTAACCCTTCTGCAGAAATCTGTGTTTCTTATGGGATTATGTGCAATAATATTGAATATCCAGACAGGCTACAGATAAATGTATGACTCATGCGCATATTATGCTGGCCAAGGAAGAGCTATAAACGTGCCCATAGAATATGTAATAGTAATTTATAATCCATTGTATCAATATCTGTCTGAATACAACGCAATAATCTCATTTTCTGCCTTGTGTTTATAATTTGTGGGTAAATAACGAAATCTGTAGCAGTACGATGGTTCTTATACGAGTGCAACAGTTGTGTGTCTAATTGTGTGTGTCCAGTTATGTTTGTTTAACGGTGTGATGCAGAAATTCAACAATGGGCCGTCCTTTACCTGAAATGAGCTACAGAGCGACGGGATAAAATAAATATTTCTTTTAATTTCGTAAAAAAATTTCCATTTGACTACATATCTGATTTAAAAATAACCGATTACTATATAAATTAATTCACTTAACTATTTTTCCTTTATTTAACTATATAATTATGCGTTCAATCTCTAAGACATAACGTTGTACAAATTTATGAGCCATGAAATTCCCAAATTGATTTCTGACGGTAATATTCATATTAATAATAAAATACTGGGTATTAAAAAATGTAAAATTTAATTAGCAGGAGTTATCATGCAATGCATGCTTATACTTACATGAGTGCTAGGTACTCATACTCCTGAAACGAACTTTTAAAAATATAAATTTTTGTGAAATTAATCAGAAATATCACTACATGCAGTGGCTTGCTTTATGTGCCGCTACGAGTCCATTTCTTTCCGTTCAGCAAAGTTTTTTAGCCTTAGTTTGGGAACTGGTAAATTCTTCAGTTTATCTCTGACATGTTGAAAGAGCTAGAAAAGTAATTACCATCTTTTTCATTCCTACGAATTATAGGCACAGCTTGGACACTCGATGGCAACTAGCAAGTGGAATCTCTGGCAATTTTTGGATGACGTATTTCTGTGTAAACACCACTGTTCTTCAAAATTACGTATAACCCCACCCACTTTCATCTTCATGTACGTTTGCTCAATACGCGATTGCACAAAACCTCAATCATAAAGCAGATGACATCTAGAGACTAGTCCATCAGAAGGAGATGGAAGGTAGGTTGCATGTGTTGAAGCTGTAATATCCATCTAGCGGGTGAACGAGAGCTCTCTTCCGAAACTTTAATTCAAAGAAGTACATGCGCAGTGAAATACAGTAGGTGTATAGAATCCATTCAATCACATAATCAATAACTTCAGATAATCACCTCATCAGTTTCGAAATTAGGAGGAGGGGCGTAATAGTTGACAATTAATTGTGTATGTGTTGGTACAGATTAAAAAAATCTATAATCTCATATTCAGAATACCTAATATGTATGTGCTTTTCACTGCAAAATGTTTGCCCTAACGCGTCGCATTATTACGTAGTATTTATATAGTGTGTCTTGTGTATATTATTTGATGTGTAGGTTTCGAATTCTGTCAAGGGCCGATCGCTATTTCATAGGAGTGTGAGTCTAAATGTGTGTCCAGTTGTGTGTATCTAATTGTGTGTCTCCAATTGTGTCTGTGTGTCTAGTTGTGCCGAACTGTGTAATTCAGAAACTCAACAATTAAGCGGCATATAACTGAGATTGGCTGCGGGGTGACAGGATAAAACAGATAAATTTTCATTCTTATGCAGTTATACTTTTTCACTTCATGGCTTATCTAACAAAAATCCTTTATTCTGTAAGTTCATTATATAATTTTTTCCTTTTCTTCAACTTTTAATAACGTGCTCCTTCTAATATATATATATATATATATATATATCCTAACGCTACGTGCTATGAAATTCCAAAATTGATTTCGAAAGTAAAATGTACCTTAGTACTAACTTGATGCCACTTGTTTTATTATTACTTTATTCAGAGCTCAAAATGTTTCGGATGTTAATACATCCATCTTCAGGAGCTTGCGACTAATTCGTTGAGTTACTTCATGCCTTGTATCTGGTTCGATGTATGTTGGTGTTACGTTGCAGTGTGGCTATGGTGGTGTGGTATCCGTATGCAGGCTGAGTAGTGCTTCAGCCTGCATACGGATACCACACCACCATAGCCAAACCACAACGTAACACCAACACACATCGAACCAGATACAACCCATGAAGTAACTCAACGAATTAGTTGCAAGCTCCTGAGGATGGATGTATTAACATCCGAAACATGTTGAGCACTGAATAAAG
>Ga0123355_10012322_pt1 | contig 13242 bp, 15 predicted proteins | sample TergutEmb28metaG_3_FD_89872 | JGI IMG/M metagenome (GOLD analysis project Ga0123355, IMG submission 89872) | Embiratermes neotenicus P1 segment gut microbial communities from Petit-Saut dam, French Guiana - Emb289 P1 | ecosystem: Host-associated > Arthropoda: Insects > Digestive system > Gut ... | reverse complement strand
TTTTTTTCTTGGAGGGGGAGACCTGTTTCTGGTGCAGTACCTAAATTTAAATGCCCACTGAAAAAACGCGGACTTTCTGCCCGTGCAGTAGGGTTTTAAATAGGACCGGCAAAGGGTTAAGCATGTGGAGAGCACAGTCTTCACAACAGAACAATTGGGAATGGAAAATAGGTGGTAAATTTTGCACTGAGAAGGGAATCAGCTGCGACAGGAACAGAGTATCAACTTAAGGACATTCACAACGTCACCTGGCGATTACTTGACAACAAAATATGTAACCAGATAGACCATATTTAAAACTAATGAAGAATTGAGAACCAAATATAAATCCCAAAATATTGTGACCGTAATAAAGATTCGAAGACTAGAGTGGCTTGGACATGTAAGTAGAATGAATGAGACCAGGTCTGTGAAGAAGATTTTGAAGGAAAATTAGAAGGAAGAAGAGGTAAAGAATGACCCAGACTCAGGTGGATAAACGATGTGGAAGACGATTTAAGGAAGCTCAGTGTGAAACGATGGAGAATGAAAGCATTGAATAGAGAGGAATGGGCATCAATTATAAGGGAAGCCAAGGCCAAACTGAAAGGGCCGTAGCGCTATACGAGGAGGAGGAGGAAGAGGAGGAGGAGGACGAGGAGGAGGAGGAGGAGGAGGAGAAGAAGAAGACATCATATATTGGTTGACAGGAGACACTGCACAAATGTCTGTGATGTGACAAGTATGAGAGGTGCTGAAATAGAATCAGACCATTTTTTAGTGAGGACCAAAATTATAATGAGAATTAAAGGAAGTGAGAAGACTAAAAACATTACATAAAAAAATAGGATACTGGTAAACTAAATAAGGAAGACGTAAAAGAAGATCCCATCAAGAAGGTAACAGCAAATACACAAAATACTCAAGTAGAAGAAGTGGAAGATATAAATGAAGTGCGGAAACAAAATCAAAAGAGGAATAAATGAAGCAGATGAAAAGAAGAAAGAAAGCTTGCAACAACATGATTAACAGAAATGACATAATGAACAGGAACATAAAGATAAAAAAAGATGCACATAAAATATGTAGACAAAAAAGAGAATATTGTTTAAATCACAGTTTGAAAAAATGGAAATTGCTTACAATAACAATGAAGCAAGATTTTTATCAAGAAATGAATATTGTAAGAAAAGGTTTCAAGCCACAAACATTACCAATTAGAGATAAGGAAGGTAATACAGTAAACAACAAAGAGATGGTCAAAACAAAGGTGGTATGAATATTATGAGAAGCGGTTTGAATTGCAAGATGGAACAGACAATGACGGTGGAGAAGATTGGACAACACATGTACCAACTGCAGAATGATACGTTGAACAATCAAATCATTTTTGAACTCATTTAAAGAATATGAGAGGAAGAGATCATACCACATGAATGGAAATATGGCACAATATGTCCAGTTCATAAGAAAGGGGATGTGATGAAGTGTGATAATTACAGAGCAGTCACAATGCTAAGAACAACACATAATATTCCGGTAAATATTGTAAATGTGTAATTGGTACCTGATGTTGAGGAAATAATAGTAGAATACTGGGAGGCTTTCAAAGGGGAAGATAAATTGTTGACGAAATTTTTACTATGAGACGAATATTGGAAGAATGTTGGGAACCTATACAGATGTACATCATCTATTTATTGACTTTCAAGCAGCTGTGACAGAAAGGAGAAAGGAAATATGGAGTGTAATGCATAAACTAGGTCTCCCCCCAGAAATTTAGTTAATTTGTGTAGAATTGTAAATACTGAAATATATGTTAAGGTTACAACTGGTAAACATTTATCTTCCAAACTTAAAGTTAACAAAGGTTTGAGGCAAGGAGATGCAATTGCTCTTCAAGGTGAGTCATCCTCGTTGTGTTGGTTTACCAAAGGTAAACAATTATGCACGGGTATTACCGTCTTAACACAACTATATTGTCAGATATACAAAATATCTCAACTACATGTTTTGGCCCTTATGGCCATCGTCAGGTTGGATACAAAATCAGAGGAAAAAACTACACAATATAAATATGGTACAGTACATACATTAGTGTGGTGTAAGTGGGAGGCGAGATCTCATTTACAAAGATATGGAGGGTGTGTGTGCTGAAGGTGTTGTATTTGGTAGGTCTATACGATGTCATGTTCCATCTGTGATGTTACAATGTACGTTGTTTATGCTGGAGGTGTCATTGGGGTTGGGGGTGAAGCCGGCTGGTATGTGGCATTGTATCTGCTGTTAGTAGTGGGTGGGGGGGCTGGTGTTCACACAGGTCTGCCTTGGCATCTGTGTGGTTGTCATCAGATGACTGCTTATCGGCTACTGGCCACAGTTGTGATGTGGTGAGGTTGGATTGGATTGTCCTACAGTCGAGCTGGAGCGTTAGTTGGACGTCTGTAGTCACCTGTGAAGATAAATAAATGTAGGGAATAAATTAAAAATAAACAATGACATAAAATTAAATTAATTTAAACTAGATACAGGACACAATGAAATTAAAAACAGATAAATAAAAATAAAATATTAATAATATAAATATAAAATAGGAATAAAAATAATTAAAGAAATGAAGATGGACATGTAAATGTAGTGGGATATTCTAAGTGGAATAAAATGCAGATGTAATATATAAGCAACATGAAATACAGGCAATATAAAATACGAAAATGGGTGAGTAAAAATAGGCAAGCTAAGTAATATATTTATATTATTATTTTATTTTTATTAATCTATTTTTAATTTCATTGTGTCCTGTATCTAGTTTAAATTAATTTAATTTTATGTCATTGTTTATTTTTAATTTATTCCCTACATTTATTTATCTTCACAGGTGACTACAGACGTCCAACTGACGCTCCGGCTCAACTGTAGGACAATCCAATCCAACCTCACCACATCACAACTGTGGCCAGTAGCCGATAAGCAGTAATCTGATGACAACCACACAGATGCCAAGGCAGACCTGTGTGAACACCAGCCCCCCACCCACTACTAACAGCAGATACAATGCCACATACCAGCTGGCTTCACCCCCAACTCCAATGACACCTCCAGCATAAACGATGTAAATTATAATGTCACAGATGGAACATGACATCATATAGATTTACCAAATACAACACCTTCAGCACACATGCCCTCCATACCTTTGTAAACGAGATCTCATCCTCCACTTACACCACACTAATGTTTGTACTGTACCATATTTATATTGTGTAGTTTTTTCCTCTGATTTTGTATCCAACCTGACGATGGCCATAAGGGCCAAAACATGTAGTTGAGATATTTTATATATCTGACAATATAGTTGTGTTAAGACGGTAATACCCTTGCATAATTGTTTACCTTTGATGCAATTGTTCCTTTGCTGTTTAATGTAGTGCTGGAAATTGCAATTAGAAAATCTAATGTACAAACATATGGAACCAAATTTTTACAGATGCAGTCAAATTACAGCATATGCTGACGATGTGGTTATTATGGGAAGAAGACTGCAGGATATAAAGGAAGTATTTACCTCACTGGACTAACAAACAAATAAGATGCGATTAGAAATAAATTTAAAAAAAAGATAATTTATGATAGTATCACGAAATTCTTACAATGAAAATTAATATGTAACACTTTGTACATGTGGAAGACTGTACGTAACTTGGTACAGTTCCAACAAAGTAAAAATGAATCAAGACCAGAGATTAAAAAAGGAATTACAAATGTAAACAGAGCATATTATGCACTTCTTCCTACACAAAAGAGTCAATCAGTACTCAAAGCACAAAAAATAAAAATCTATAAGACATTAATAAGACCAGTTACACATGCAGCAGAATCTTGGACACTGAGTAAAGGTACTGCCAAATGGCTGGCTGCTTTTGAAAGAAAAGTTTTATGAAGACTAGGGGAATTAAACTAAATGAAAATTGGAAAAAGCAATATAATAAAGATTTAATGCAGCTGTTTGGAGATTTAGATACATTTTCATTGGTCAGAATAAGTCAGTTGAATTGGACTGGTCATGCTAATAGAAAAGTTAGTCAAATATTTAACAACAATCCTCAGGGGCATTGAGTAAGAGGAAGACCAAAAAGCAGATGGTGGAACTGTGTACAGATATTAATATTTTCAAAATTAAAAACTGGAAAGAGAGGTCTGCATTGTATTGTAGTGCTATCCAAGAATAAGAAGAAAAAGAAAACAAAGCAGATGAAGAAGAAAAGGAAGTATATGAAGATGAGGAGGAAGAAAAAGCAGAAGAAATGTATAAATAAGATAGAATAATTGCTTTCTAAGTTCAAATGACTTTTTGACAGAAACAGAATCTGTCCTGAAAGAAACTATTTATGGTAGCATCACCTGACATTTAAATGGTTGCAACATGTGTTTCAAAAATACTTCCCATCTTCTACCTATGAAGCGACCTGCGTCCAAATCCATACTGTGTTTTAGAGAAACTGGATGGGATGTCTGTGCAAAATTACGAGTGTCTGATAGATATTATATCTGATACGAGCTTGAAACAGCAATTCAGTCAGATTCCTCTTGTTGAATTCAGGTGCAGTCTTCTTCAAGAACATCTGCAACTGTCTAAACATGCAACACTTCTTCTGCTTTCCACAACTTATCTGCAGAAAGCTGGATTTTCAAGGTATGTGGTAACAAAATCCAAACATCTTTTCAGACTGGATGTTGCACTCAACATAAGAATTCGGTCAACAATCACTCCCAACTTTAAAGGAATTTATGAGACAAAGAAATAAATCATTCTTCACACTAGTAACCTGTGAGGAAAGACTGAATGTACACTGAAAGGTGACAGTATATTTTTCAGTTAGTTTTTGTGCCAGTCTGAAAAAGGTAAATAGTAAATGTAACATATGTGTAACAAATCAGTTGTAAGGTACAGATTTACAATTCTGGATACCTATCAACTGGACACCCTACACATATGAGAGCATGATGTGGTCCACATGTGATTTCAGGTTTCCGCTGCGAAGTAGATGAGAACCACACTATTCTGCACTATTACATATCAAGTAGTGGTAATTACTTGACATTTCAGGGTCAAGATATTCTTGACCCTTAAAAATGTAACAGATAAGGTTGTCCCAAAACGTAAGAAATCACCACTACTCACTGCGTAATAGCCCAGAGCAGCCCAGTTCTCAAGGATGTTGTTATTTTTTGATGCCAAAAGCGGTCTGTGAGCAAAAATGCCTGGGCATAACATTTTATAATAATCAGTAAATTGGAAGTGATCTCAAAGAAAGCAGTCATGACCAAATCTGGTGTATTCCATCCTCACACCTTCATACAGGGACTGTGGAAAACCACAAAATCTCAGTTGGGTAAGCTCCATTTGACTGCGACATTCAGGAAGACCAGTCTCTTGCAATGTTATTCAATGCCAGAACCTGCCTTTTATCAAAGCCATATCTACCAAAAAATGAAAATACACAGCAAAAGCACCCCACACTATAGAGCTTCATACACTGTGGTACATGTAACAGAACTACAAACTCTCTGTTTATTATACTGTAACAGCTATGTACTGCCAATAATATTTAAAATTATATGTAATGACTGTTAAATGCCTTCAGCCTACAGAGAGATTTATACAAAGAAGTAAATAATTAAGTTCTGTACAATTTTAAACCCTCTCTTTAACACAGAAATATCCAAAGGCAAGTAAATCTTAATTCAACAATAAACTTACTTCAATCTGAAACCTCTCTAGGTCCAACTTCTTTCTCATCTCATGCAATGTGTATGCATCTGGTTGGTACACACCCCCTTCAAGCAATGATTCCCATATTTCATCCTTTAATGAGACAACAGCTTTGGCCAGCACAATGTTCAACAGTTTATTGTCCTCCAGAGTCCACACTGTTTCATCAGCATGCACTTTACTGAACAAATGACCCTAAAGTAAGAAGCCACAAATGTACTAGTTGTTAAGAAAGAGAATGAAAGGGATACAGGAACAAATCCAAACCTACTAACTATACCTTGAACACAACCTTGTTGCAAACAGTACAACTGATTTCACCGGGACACACTTTTACAGACACATCCTTTGCTCTTGTATTATTTGGTACATTCACTTCAATGTGCACTTCATGGACATTCTGCCACCAACGGCCCCAATCTGTGTCGAATGACACAACTCCACTCTTTTCGTCAAAATGACTCAGACTATCCATTGGCATCTCACCTGTAAATATAGATGTGGCTAATATATGAGTAATTTCACGCGCAAGCACAAATTGACATGCAAATCTTCAAAATGTGTGATTAACGCTTGAACAAAAAATGCACGGAGATCGGCAGACTTCATATTAAACCTAAACTTAATGCCTACATTAATTTCATTCACGATAGAGATGCCCAATAAAATCAGATGGCTGAAACTCGATATATGTATGCTACCTGAAAGCTGACATTTAAATGACAGATGTAATTGATTAATTAGTGTAACTGTTATATGTAAGAACTATGAACCAAAACGAATTTCACACAAACATGTCTAAATAGAATGTGCAAAATCAAAAACGGATCCTGTCACCCCGACAATAAGATCTACAATAATATAAGTTTTCTTACGTAACTTTATAAAACAATAATGCTCCAATACATTTCATCAATTTAAAAACTTTATGCTAAAGCCTGCAATGTTGGTTACCCTGATCCATGGCTACGGATTGATAATCTATGGATTTGGGCTATCACATGATTTGATCTGCTATCGAATGGAGTGCAACGATGTTGCAGTCTGCCGAGAATGGCGCTACGGTCGTTCCGCAACGATACGCAACCCAAGTCTCCCGTGAACCAAGGTTTCATGAAGAAAATTTACAACTTTTAGTTCAAAGGAAGCAGGATAAAATGCTGTTGGTTATGGGATTTCTTTAACATGAAACTCACAGTAGCATAACAAGTAGCAGTTCAACCTTAGAACTTATATAGTAAAGGATGAGAATGGTGATTTGGTTACAGACTCCCCCTGTATTTTGGTTAGGTGCTGGCGAGTTATAAAACACGGTGTTCCACAAGGATCATTTTTAAAAAGTGACCTTAAATAAATAGGTTCAAAGCCAATCGACTGTCTCTGGCCGCGCAGTCTAAGGCGAGGGTGTGCGGCCGCTCGATTGCTGTAACTGTGGGTTCGAATCCCTTCAGGGACATGGATGCCTGTCGCTTGTGTGTTGTGTCTTATCAGGTGGAGGTCTCAGCGCTAGGATTATCATTCGTCCAGAGGAGTACTACTGATTGTGGTGTGCCTGAGTGTGATCGTGAAGCCTCGAAAATGAGGCGGCCTAGGCCGGCTGTTTGCGCCTTGCAAATAAATTCAAATATTTTCGGCGTGCCCCTCCCTCCTCCAACCTCAGGGTAACGGTTCATTGTCGCAGACTCCCGTCAACCAATCATTCTTCGACAGACACAAAAGCCATAGGGGGTTCAGGCCTGTATTACACTATCAAAGATCTGTGACAAGCATTATGAAATATTTCCCGAAACATATATAATTAAGGAATTGATTCTATGTATAGTATATTACGTCAAAGTTTTAATCAAATTTCTACGGCGATGGGCAAATATTTGTCCCATACCTGTGCTGCAGTATACTCGCAATCATGACAATTGCTCTAATATTAAAGAATACAAAAACAGAAAATTATTTTGTTTAAAAATTACATAGGCAAACGAGGAATGAAAGTGACCCATTAAACCTTATCGAAAGAATTGCAATGTAAAGATATGAAGTACAGCATCTAGTAGTTCAGAATGGAAGACGATACATTTCAGTTTATTGTGCCAAACGTGTCACGCTTTATTGCAAAACAAAGATTTATCAGCATTTATTGAATAATAACAATAGGTACAATATAATGTTGGTATGTAACACAACTACCATCTTTCATTTCGTTTTTAAGAATCTATAAAAGGAATACCGAAGGAATTGTTTACTTTAAATATTTTCCTTGAAATTTTGAAATTAATTTATGTTTCTAAATATAACCACACCTACCAAGTATTTGTCATTAAATGTCAATTCAGTTAATAAACAAACAGTAACGTGTAATAAAGGTTACAATTACTAACCTTAGTTTTTTTAGATACATATTTGTTTTTTTTTAACTCATCCGATTTCTTGTTTATACAATTTGCAGTATATCCCTCTTGAATTATACAAACAGCTTCGCTATATTTTAGACATTATTTTTTTTTTCTTCGTGTTTGTACCGTGCATCAATGACGATTAAAACACTTTAGTATCCAGCAGATGCACAAATATATAATTCGTAAATGCAATTAGAATTAGTATAATTATTATTTTTTGTTTCTGTTTTTGTAATATTTGTGCTTTGTATTATACAATGTGTCAAGCTATTAATATTACTAAATTAATAATTTCGTTCTTTCTATCGGCCACGTAAACACTTTCCTCTACTTACTTCCCTAGTACGCATACATTTTATCAAATACATAAACTTTAGGTTTCATTTCTTCGAAAAAAAAAAGAATGATACAAAGTTTTAATAGAAGTACCTCTGTACGCTGTACAATATTGTATAAAGCTTCTTTGACCACTTCTTTGTAAAAGGTCTTTGATCGTGTAATTCAGGCCCTATGTTTTCCCGCTTCCCTCCCCCCTTCTTCCGCGCAAGCGTAAACTAGATGATCTGTGTTCAATGGTCAATGTGGCCACATATTATCTACTGTGGCCTTTTTCACTGTGAGTGCTAGTCGTGTTGGGCTGTGTTCATTGTGTTGTGTTGGTTTGTGTGGAAATTTGTTTTCGAAATGGTTGACGAAATTAAGTCGGTCATCTCAACCTATCAGCGGCGCCTAATGGAGATGCCATATGTGCCCAAAACATCTTACGGGCGTGCCTGGCTTGGAGATGACGGTGAGGTGAACAAGCTATTTCTCACGTTTCTCTTCAGCGACATGGATCTTGGCATCCAGTTTCTGAAGGACGTGGGATTGCTTCGCTGCAAGGTGCCGTGTAACACTTGCGGTCGCGATATGACCTGATACGCTGAACCTAAACCGAAGGGTGGTTTTAGATTGCGATGTCGAAGAATAGCTGCTATCGTATGCTCTGAGACGAAGACTGTCAGGCATGGTCCGTGGTTGCAGCAGAGTGAACTCACTTTAAAAGAGATTATGTACCTTGCATACGACATCGTGCGTCGCGTACTAGCCCACATAATACACAAAGAGCATCGCTTCGGTCCCAATACAATAACGCAATGAGACCTGCTCTGCACACAGACGATGCTGGTGTACATGGAGGGCTGCTCTGAGAAGATCGGCGGTCATAACAAGACCGTCGAGATCGACGAAAGCAGGTTCGGTCGGCGCAAATATCATAGAAGCCACCCTATTAAGGGGCAGTGGGTGTCTGGCGGTGTTGAGCGCGAGTCCGGTAAAATGTTTCTCGTTCCCGTTCCGGACAGGATTGCTGACACTTTGAAGGACGTTATAGATGCATGGATCGAACCCGGCACTACGGTCATAAGTGATTGCTGGGGAGCGTACCGGGATCTCGACGCGGAAGGTTACACGCATCACACCGTTAACCACAGCATTGGCTTCGTTGACGAGCGTACAGGCGCCCACACAAACACCACTGAGAGCACGTGGCGTCATGCGAAGGCTTTTCTGAGCCCTTACAACAGGAAGGGGGAATACATTCATTAACTAGCTCAATACATGTTCGCGGCGAGGTTCAGGGGAGAGAAAGTGGACCAATTCACAAAGCTCCTTCGCCTGGTCGCCACAATCGACTGGAGTGAATGTCCAACCCCTTCAGAATCGTGCGCCACGTGACGGACAGTTCGTCTGCCACCCTCTTTCACTACATCTCCAAACACAGGTAAACGCGCATGGGCGCAGCAACAAGTCATACCGTGTCCTAGGTCATTTGTTTTCCGCGACCACAAAACACAAGTGACGAACCGTACGCGGGAGACTTGCGTTCACATTGAGGAACGATCATAGCGCCACACTCGGCAGACCGCAACATCGTTGCACTCGTTTTGATAGTAGATCCACACGTTTTATGTTACAAATTCGTAGTTCACGGATCGAAGTTGAAGTAGTAGTGATCTGGGCGACATTTTGTAATTGACTACTTCTCTTATCCGTGCTACAGGACGAATTCGTATTCGTGGCGGAAGGCCCTGTCAGGTGTTGTGTGTAGGATATGGTAGGTGGTTGTAGGGATTCTCCTGTAACGTTATTCTTTTGAGTTATTGTGATGTATTAGAAGTGGCCACAGATCACTACGAAACGAGATATTGAAATGGTAAACAGGTGTTGCTTTATTATAAAATGGTTCCATGTGCATGTAGCGTGGGCGCAATACGTAATAGCAATGCGTAATGTTAATATAATTGTGTGTTTTAGTTAATATCCACAACTAAATGTAATACATGTTTTACATCAGTAAACCGGCATGAAGTATGTCGTTTTGTTTCGGAGAATACATGTCGAGCACATGTGCAAGTGTACACACGTGATCAAATAGATGTAAGGTTAACTTGCCATTATGACGCAAGGAAGCGTTTGGATTGCATTTCCGTATGTCAGAACAGTCCAATTTTTTATGTAAATTTAACATGAATATGCTGCGTGGGAAACGGATGTCGAAATATGAAATGAAACTGGAGTTACGTTGCGCAATTCTTAAAGAATAAAAGGAAAGGAAGAGTAGTCTGGAAGTGGAACGAATTCTGGGGATAGTAACAAGAAGAGAATGTCTTTTAGGCGTATAGTAACCGCGCACCAGAGGAAAACTGAAATTAACCACAAACAGAGGATGGGATGGAAACAAAACAAAAAAAAAAATAGATTGAGGAGAATGGGATTTGGGATTAAAGAGAGATAAGTTTGACCGCCAACATCAAGAAGACTTTGGAAATAACCAGTGATCATACGAAGTGATTTTTTTTTTTTTTGTTTAGTAGGCAGTGCAACGAAACTGTATTAGAAAATATAAAGACAGGAAGTACTGTCGGAACCTGACGTATGTACATAGGAACTTTAATTCTTTTGTGGAATCTGTCCTTTATTACTTTGATTTGGCATCCCATTTAAATCACTTCATTTGAGAAAACCCAAAATAAATAGATGAATAAGTCAAATAGTAATAATCTCCCATAAGAGGATGCAAATTTTCAGTGGTCAGAGAAAGAATACTAGTCTTGTGAGTGAAACACAAATTTATGTTCGAAGATATCAAATGATGTACAGGAAACTAATCAAGGGAGCTAAGAGAAGAGAAATTGATAACCATGCCTTTAATGCAAAAAATGGAACTGTAACTGTGTGGCAATTAATAAATAAAAAAAAACTCAGGAGAAATTCCCCAAATGAACACAAAAGTGAACTGATATGTAGAACAGAAGTAATAACAACCCACATGGTGGCAGCTTAATTGTGGAACTTAGAAAATGGAAGCTAAAACTGTCAATGTCAGAGCAAAAATGAAATGGTTGTACAGAAGCCATGTTCATTTTTCGAGTGACTGAAAAGGAAGTAGAAATGGTAACTAAAATTTAAAGAATAAATGTGTGGCAAATTTTGATGACAATCCATTTTGTGTAGTCAAGCCATGCATGAAGTACCTTAAAGTGGCATAACTTATCACTTGTACACTGCTCATTCCATTCATTATGGTATATTAACACTTTGGTAACACCAACAAATGCACAATTCTGCAATCTGTATATTCTTTCTGTTACTTAGCTCCTCCATGTTTTGGCATTGTTGCCATTCTCAGGTTAGCATACTCCTAAATTTCATTAAAACATACAGGAATAAATACTCGTAGTTTACAATAAACCTACATTTGTTGTGATGTCAGTATTGCAGGTTTTGGTTAAAGTTTTATATATATATAAATAAATATAATATAGTGTTAATACAATGATAATTCAACACCTAAATTCATCCTCATTGAAGGTAACATAAGCAATGCCTTAAGGAGGCACACAAAGAATGCAGCAGTTAAATACAACAAACAAATTATATTATCACTGTATTAACAACACTATTTTATGTTTCATATATATATATATATATATATATAATTTTAACCAAAACCTGCACAATTGACATGAGAAAAAATGTAAGTTTATTGTAAACTATTTATTGCTGTATGCTTGGATTGAAATTTTGGTGTAAGCTGCTTGAAGTTGGTGACATTGCCAAAACATGTAGGAGCTAAGTAGTAGAAAGAATACATGGATTGTAGAATTGTGCATTTGTTGCTGTTACCAGAGATTTAATAGCCATAACTTATATTTATAATATATGTTTTGGATCTTATGTTTTTCCAGACAAGTTAAAAATCTCTTCACAAAGAAGGGAGCACTTAAAACATACAGAATTGTCCAGAAATATGGCTTTTATTTTATTTTTCCCCCAAAACCATTTGTATCAATTTATAAGAAAAATTGGTTTGTAATATGTTGATATGTTTTGTCTCAAGAAATTATATATTAACAGAGGCCCAGAATGGTTTCTGGGAGAAGAGATGGCGACAACAATACAGCCATTTCTTGAAAGCAAACAGGACACCATTGATACAAACATAAATTCAGCTGGAATACTTTTTGATTTAATGAAAGAATATGGTGTTATAAGTAAGCAAATCTTAATGACTAAACTAAATAATGGCATATGGTATATAAGAAACTTGTGGTTCAAGTCGCATCTATTATGCCGAATATGGTTTGTTGAAATAAGCAAGACTGACAATAAAAATTCTGTACAGAACAAAAGTAATGATTTTTGCAGAGAAATGACACGTAGTGCCACAAGGTTCAGTTCTTGGACTGATATTACTTCTTATTGTATGGGAGTGATTTTCTATTAAATATTAAAGATGCAAAGGTAGTTTTATTTGCAGATAATACAAACATATAGGTTTCATAAAAATGTGTATGTGAGAACTATGCTTTTCTGGGATATTATGCAGCAAGTAGTGGAATGAGCACAGTTCTCATCTGATTTGTGGCATAAGCCTGGAATTATGCAGATGTGTCTGCTTCAGACATGAAAATTCAGGTTATGGTGACTCAGCAATCATGTTTTCATCCAGTCTTGTGATAATTACAAAACAAAGGGGGGGGGGGGGGGGGCTGTAGTTTTTTCCGAACATCAAAAATCTATTTTTAAAACTCGCATGGATAATTTATATATTAA
>Ga0123355_10012321_pt1 | contig 13242 bp, 5 predicted proteins | sample TergutEmb28metaG_3_FD_89872 | JGI IMG/M metagenome (GOLD analysis project Ga0123355, IMG submission 89872) | Embiratermes neotenicus P1 segment gut microbial communities from Petit-Saut dam, French Guiana - Emb289 P1 | ecosystem: Host-associated > Arthropoda: Insects > Digestive system > Gut ... | reverse complement strand
TGTGGAAGGGGGGGGGGGGGGGGGGGGGGGGGGGGGGGGGGGGTGGTAGAGTGAAGTATAGGAGGATATTTATAAATAGTGTCTTTAGAACTAGTCATAAATGCTGCGAATTGTAAAAAAGTAAAAAAAAAAAGAAAAAGAAAAGTAACTCTTTTAGAGGAAGTAACCTTCTGTACAGTTTGACTTAATTAATGTATATTTGACACACTAAATAAATCCAGCGCTAATGATGTTTCTTTACAAGTTCTCATGGCTGCCATGTCGCATTGTATCACCATACATGTTCTGCAGTCGCGTGTTGTCGTGCAAAGCGGTCAGTTTGTGTCTACAGTCTGGGATCTGAAGTTCTTATTACGGTTGTTAGGAGGGTGTGACGCAGTAGTGTGGTAGGATGATTGAGGCAGCAGGATTTTCTGCAACAGTTACCTATACCAGACCACACGGCGACACACTAGGAAGGTAGCAACTTTATTGTGGGTAATTGGATCGTAGGGACGAACAGTGCTAAGCAGGCCGTTAAGACTGACCTTGAGGCTTTTCACTGCTTTTTTCCTACTGGTGATACGGAGTCTGAATCCGACAAGATAAGATTTTTCTCCTTGCCACACCGCCTGTCGCAGATAAAGAATCCAGGCTAGTGGATTCCGGGAACTGTATGGGAATGTGCGGCCAGAACGTGGACCTGACCGCTTATGTCCACCGAGTGTCTGATTTGGAATGTCTGCCAGTTTGTCGACATTCCGTGTCTTGTGCCTTGATCATATTCTACTTAAAGACACGCACATCTTTAATTTATTGTGTCAATGTGTTGTCGTTTCTATTCACTTACTTCTCAGTGCACGTAAGTTTGCTTTGGGCAGCCGATGGTGTACCAGCACTTCATTTCCCATCCTATACATAATTTTGCTGTATATTGTTATTACGTTTCTATCTCGGTCTATGAATTTTTCTCTTTGAAATTACAGTATAACAATATTTTCTTTGGTGTTCGAATACTTTATTTCTCATATATCTGTAGAAGTTTTCTTTATGGCAGTAATACTGAGCTACTACCATTATATCACCAGATGCCTCATTTTATACGATATTCTTGTTGTCGCATTCTTGAATCGCTTGACGGCTCCTTCTGTACAGGTTTCCCTTTTGGTGGTATTACTGTGTTTCTACTGGCGTTCAATCAATTGACGACTCATTCAGTATTCTTACGAGTTTACTTCATGGAAGTGACACATTGTTACTGATACCCCATTCTATATAAATTTGCCTGATGGTGGTATTTATACTGTTCCATTGCCGCTGGTGTTAATCCACATAACGTCTCTGTCTGTACAAGCTTGTGCTTAATCACTTACTGTCTCGGTCTTTACAGACTTTTTATTGCACAAGGGCCCTCTGAAAAACTCCGAACCCTCTACGGGCCACAAATAAATGCTTAGAGTAAAAGTCTAATTTTTTGGTGGAAATTTTATTTTATACTAAAGACTCAAATTACTGTGGTTTGATTATTAGTGACAATATTTCACTTAATTATAATTTGATTTTTAGGAGTGGGGTTACTTTTTACGAATGCAGTAAGGTCAGTGAGGAGCTTGCCCTCTCTCTGTCATTGACTTTTTTTTTATAAAAGTGCACGGAGTTCATTTCTGTAAAATTATGCCTGACATGCGCCTGCACTTATAATTATTGTTAGAATGTATTTGAAACTGAAAGAGCAAGGTGGATGTTGGAGCTTGTCACTCGGTATTTTTCTCACTTCCCTTCCCCGCCCCACTGTGAAGTGTCTGCCGGTACACTATGCATGAATCCGAGCACTATTTAAATATTGTCTGCGAATCTTCATCGTTGCACCGTGCATTTCGTAGAATAATTTAATTAGCACACCAGCTAAGTTGCACAACACACGACACACATAGCCAGGCGCACTCTCAGTGGCGTACGACTTGCACAATGTGACATGCTGCCACAACAGTAAATTAATATAAGAAAATCAATCAGTGAGTGTATTTTAAAATGTGACTTTAGCAAGGAACAGCTTAGCTCCCTGAAGATGATCTTAGGATCGAAACATGTTGGAGCGATTTTAAATGTTTTAATGTAAACAAATTTTATATATGTGCATTAGTTGGTGTGCTAATTAAATGATTGTTTGCGAAATTTTAATGTGCTTGCGAAGTTTAGAAATTCACAAAAAATTTATCTTTAATTCTGATGGGGGAATCACAAGTCGATTTTGTTCGGAAACTCTCTTGGGCCGCAGACGTACCTTCGGCGGCCACATGAGGCCCCCTGGCCTTAGGTTGCTCGTTGAGGGAATAGCTTCTTCTGCACTGGAGCGAAAGGGCTTTATTATAAGTAAGTCATTTGAAATTTGTTAGTCATGTCGCACATGTACTTTGCTCAGAGCCTTACTTTACTAATGCTGAATTGCAGAATTCGAATGGTTTGATGTGAATATTCAGATATTTTCCGATTTGCAGTTTCGCTGACGGTGCCGAGAATTTCACGTACGAGTAATAGTCTGCTTCATCTTGCTATGAAAATGACTCACGTAAATTATTTGACCTCTGTTTGTATGAGAAGACGTTAAGTTGAATTTGATTCTCGTCGCTTGTTAAATTTGGCTTTTAGCTTCCCGACCAAAGTCTTTCGCTCGAGGTTTATTTTAACATTTTATAGCTATACTGTGAAGTTGTTCTACAGATGTTGCGTTACTTCATGTTGGGTGCAAATGTATTAATAATACATGAATGGCATTATACGAATTCTGATTTTACAAATGAAATATAAAACCATGGCTCAGGTTAAGGGCAGGTGGACGGCACTTGTAAACGGGGTAATGAATCTTCGGGTTTCATAAAATGCTGGGAATTTGTTGACTAGTTGACAACTTGTTAGCTTCTCAAGAAGGACTCTGCTCCGTGGAGTAAGTAAGTAAGTAAGTGAGTATTGGAAAGGGCATGTAGTGAAACACAACTATGTCAATTAAGGTGTATTTAATGGCTATACTCGACAACTACATGTTTAGGCCTTTACAGGCAATCTTCAGGTTCTTCTAAGAAGTAAGTAAGTAAGTATATAAACCATGAATCTATAAACAGTTTAGTAATTTCCATATATTATGTGATTCATAAGTTTTTTTTAACTTAGTTTGTGACTATAAAACGTGCATCTTTGTTATTCGTGCTAGGAAACCGTAAAGTAACGTAAAAGAGTTGTGAACAGGTGCCTGGAAAAGACTAAAATTCAACATAGGACGTCGTGAATGTTTCTTTATACAGCCGCCAGGTGCGCTGCGTCCCCCTTTCCCTGAACTCGACATTTTAACTGGATGGATGTCAGAGGAGTGGCATTAGTTTATTTCAGAACGAGGAATAATAAAATCTCCCCCTCCCAACGACCTGCAGCCCCTCTCCTTCACAACAATCTTTTAGAGCTACGAGTTTTAAAACTTTGTTTTATTGTTTTGAACACTTAAGAATTCCTCTTGGGCTATTGCTCCTTTTACGCAAGAAGGCAGTGAAGGTGAGAAAGAAGGGTGAGAGAGGGTATTCTGTCTCTGGATTGCTGCTGTAAATTTGACTATCATAATAAATTGAACATTTTTGCAACATGGCATTTTGGTGTTAATGCTGTGACTTATGTGTGTCACGTGTTGCTCCTTTAACGTTCCTTAGAGAAACCTCTGTTGGTGCTAACTGGAATAGCGATATTTGTTGTGCCAGGTTACTGTTCTCTTTCGTATTCATGATTGCTTTCGTGAATCACAAATCTGATCATGGCTCAAATAATTCATGTCGTTGTTACTGCCTTGTAAACATTTGTTTTGTAGACGACAGTTACGAAATGCGATTTCTCGTATTGCGTGGGGGTGTTTCTGACGATCGTGTGTTAGAGTAAACACGAATGTTATTTTAGACGTTGTCAGCCGTGGATTCTGTCCAAAATAATAGTAATATTTATTGTCTGAACTGTATTTTAGCTCCTTTATCGGGACAGATGTTCAGCATAATTCAGCAGTGTTACCACTGTAAATTCTTATTTTTAAACCGCACTCAAATTTAAGAATACTTAGACTGCGTATACCCTGAAGATGGAGGTATCAGGCTCCTCCGTAACGTCGTTGCCTTTTTTTACAATTCACAAGGCGTCATACCCCAAAGACTTAAAACATCAAAGTTACGCCTCTGTTTAAATAATGTCATTTCTTTTATAAAGTTATCGTGAAGCAGAAAGATCTTGCAGTTCTGATACAATCATTTTTCAAAAGCAGGAGTAATCGGAGTGGTTTCAAAACTGCATATAATGGTGCCACCTCAGCAAATATTTAATCGAATCCTAACCCCCTTTCCCTGCTTTCTGTGTATATAAGTTTTTCCACATACGCAAGACGTCAAAATATTGTTTAGTAACTGTGTTTTATACAACAACAGTGTACTATCTGTAGTTGGACCAGTAAAGTCCGAAATATATAGGAGTTTAAGGCCTTTAAAAATATTATTGTGAATTATATGACTTGTGTGCATTTGTTGGTTAAAATTTCTGAAAAACCTTTATCAATCTATTGCTAAGGTTGCCACCTCACTGTCTGTAGCCCTGCGAAGTGTGTGTTCGTCTGAAACCTACCGTTCCACCTGTCCAGCAAGGGGGTACCTGGTGGTAGTAGTAGTAGTAGTAGTAGTAGTAGTAGTAGTAGTAGTATTTATATTTACAACCGCAAGTAGCAAATAGAGGAAAACTGAATCTACTGGGATTCTCTACACGGGACTTCCTTGTTTGATGATGTAGAACATTGGCTTAACTTACGGTATTGGTGTCACACTATGGATGTTCGTATTTTTATCGTTATACACAAGAAACGTAGAGAACTAAAGTTTGTAATCAGAATGCACCTGTTTTTAAAGAATCGTAAAACAGAAACTCAATGAAATGTTGACACACGTATTAATTTAAGAAACTTAGGTAAAGGCAGTGGTTTACATATTGTATATAATGATGCCCCCTCAGCTTAGCAAAGACCACTTTCTCATCTGAGAGCGCGTGCATAAGACACCCTTTTATATCTTCTTCATTTTTAAAATTGTAGTTGGCGTGTTCAGTTCACAAAATTTCGCGGCACATTGAGAACCATTGATATAGCGAGTTAGACACTGTTGAAGAGAAGTTTACCTAAACCGTACACCGAAATGAATAACTGAAATAAAACCTTAGCCTACTGTGAAAATCCGAATCTGGCCACCACGGCTGTTGTTATATCCTCCCTAACTTGCCTGCTAATTTGATCGGCAAAGTCACTAGAAGCCGGAAGAGGAATCGCACTAACGTATAAATTTGGAGTGCCATCTAATTCTGGAACATAATGTGTTACCCTGCATTTCACCTCTACTTCCATATCCACAGAAAAGGGTAAAGGCGATACATAATTCACGTCACCCTTTTACACATTGTTCTCTTTTCCTTGTTTCAGGTAAGGAACACTTAACACGTCTTGTATCTTCGCCACATCACGAACACTGCATTGGCTCGGTGAGTTTACAGACTTTATAGTACGACTGCACACGCCTTTGAGTTAGTTCGGTGAGTGAGTGTCTTTTTTCGATTAAAATAATATTTTATTTATTTATTTGTGGGTCCTTCTTTACATGGATTCGTGCCAGTGTAACATCAGGTGTATGCAGGCACAGAGTTCTGAAACATGTACCTATTTACTGTGGACTGGTCTGTAATTTACTACATATACTGCTACACTACTGCCATTATTCTGCTAAGGCGGTCTTTCCTCTTCACTGTAACAATTTTCTCATGTATCTTCTGCTCCCCGATAGCCTCCAGTAAGCGCTCTGTGTTATTGGCTTTGTTTTTCTGGAATCTGAAATAAGTATTCATTATTTATTTTATGTCCGTTGTATTTATACAATTAAGTACTCCCTTAAGGTACAGTCTCAATCATACGGAGCAGTTAGTACGTAACAAATGTTTTCTACAACTTATCCAATTCGATGCAGAAACCACAAAAGCCGCTAGCGTGTCGGGTGTGTCCGACTCATCGCCGTGCTTTCGCTACGTATTAACTAAGGTTTATTTACACACAGCGATAAGCCGATTAATTTTCATAAGCTGTGTCAGTTTGTTAAGGTGGTGCTACAGAATAAATGGTTGTTCGCGGAGATGAAGTACAGTGTGACACAGAAGGGGCCCTTTTTTGTTGAAACGTAAGTGCACGAGGAAGAAATCCTGTAAAATTCGTCGTAACAAATGTAGGAATTCGGTTTCTCGTTGTTCTCCTTCGTTCTAAGTCAGCCATAAACTCGACTGGGGAACAAATTTCCAACAGGCTCTTTGTTCGAGAAGAAACGAGGGGAAAGAACGTTTTCCTTAAATGAAATATTAGGTAATATGGGAGAGGGTTGAGAAGCATGTCCACGGATATCATGGTAGCGAGAGTACGGTTTTCGACTAGTTTTGTGAAACAGTGTGTAGTGGCGAACTGGATCCATTGGTAACTTATATCACAAATGAGACTGCTTAGACTGTTATATAAACAGCCAAAATAACAGATAGTGGTGAGCAGACATCTCAGATAAATACATGAAGTGCTGTTGCGTGGCGTCAAAGTTACGGTATGGTGTGCGATCAGAACAACAAGGCTAATCGGACCCAAATTCTTTTCGGATACAATAAATTCGGAACGATGCAGGGAATAAATTCTCGCGTCACATTTTGAAATTTAAATGATGGGAGCGAATAGGCTACGTATTCGTCCAACAAGATGGAGCAATTGCCCTTGCAGCAAATAGTTCAGGGACCGCCTTACGTAAAATTTCTAGGGACTGAATTATTAGTCTTCCATTATAGTATGCTAGTGAAACTAATTTAGCGCCGTGTCTCTGTGTCGGGATGTTTGAAGGACAGCATTTATGACTATAATGCTGGCACAGAGCATGGCGTTAAAGATATTATCTGGGGTGTATTATCGGCAGTTGCTAGACACGAACTTCAAACAGTTTTTATTAGTGTGTTCACCAGGTGTCGAGCTTGTCTGAGAGCTGCAGGAGGCCATTTCCAACACCAGCTGTAACATGCAGCAAGTTGTACTATTTTCGTATAGTAAGGCTTGTTAAATTTGATTTTTTGACGAGGATCCGCTTTGAGTTGGGCGCTTCGTACAAGATACTTTACGATAAGTTTAACGCAAACAGATCTTTTGTAGTAAATTAACAATTTTTGTTAAATTACCACCTAATTGCTCCCGATGTTTCGCGATCCGGCCCCTTAGGAACATCACTTTGTGTTAATCTAAATGTCAGTCCGGATCTTAGGTCACGCGTCATTTTTCCGAATATAAACTCTAATTTTTATGTTGACATTGATGCTACTTACTAAGTACTTAAATGTAAGCACCTGATTTTGTACGAATGGCAGGAAGCAAGCAACTCGAATATACAGAGTTGTAGCAGATATGGGCTGTGGGTAACCAGCTTGAAGTTACATGACGTATACAGAATCGAGAAGCCCTGCTTGTTTCATCCACTTATCCATTTCTTCTTCGGACGTTGAGCCTTCTATGAGTAGTAGTATTGCATTCTGTTTGAACGTAGACAAGTAGACTCCGTAATACTGTAACTTGCACTCTGCTGGTTCATCCTACGCTGCCAAAGAGGTAGGTCTAACTTACAGCTGTGCCTCGCAGAGAGCAGCTTGATAATCGTAGCGATTCCAAACCTATTAATTCCAACGTTCTTCGAATCGTTGAACCCACTAGCACTGCCACTTCCTTCTTTGTACCACGACAGTGTGTAACTTGTTGAGATGTTCTTCGTAGGCCAGGGATGGACAAAATTTCTAAAAAAGAATAAACATAGAAGTTGCATTTTGTTGAGGCAGAATGAGGGAAATGTCTCAGTTTAACCTTTAGGCACCATGCATCCTATATATAGGACAGGAGTACCGCTACTCCACAGAGTACACTTTTTATATATTTAGTCAACAAATATATTTAATTATTTTTTAGACCTTCTCTCGCCATCTTCGTTTATTCCTCCACAAAATGTCGTGTATTTCCTAATGTTACCCTTCTTGGTTCATAAAATATTCACATTTTACATAAATGGCATGCTAAACTGTAAATGTCCAGCTCCAGGGCCAAAGAGTTAATTATTTGTAACAAGCAGAAGACAGAAGTATTACACTAGTATGCACAAGGATACCAGTGCAAATGAAGTTAGTGCGACAGGTGGTGTTGGTTGTGATGGTTGACAAGCGTCCTAGTATGTAGAAGCTGCGATGCGCAGAGCTACTCAAAATTTTTGTTTCCCATACCCAAATTTCGGGGTTTTTCTGGTTTGTTACTCTTCGTAAGACGAATCAAGTGTCCACATAAACGTATGTGTACGTGGATGCAAATATTAGATCTTCCTTCCAAAGCCCTTTAAGTTATAAACACCTCACTTAGTTCTATGTGACTGTGCAAGTCGTTGTCTCCTTATGTCGATTATCCGGTGCCGTTTCGACAGTAAGGTGAAAGGAGAAGGTCACGGGTCAATGGTACGTTCTACGTTTCGGAACTCTTGCAATCCGTGATGGAATTCAGCGTGAAGCTTATGAAGGGCATCACTGTATGTATGTACTGTTCGCACTAGAACATGACTTGTATAAAAGTTATTATCCACGTACATTGCTTGAGATTTATTTGTAAGAAGCCGAAACAAATTGTTTATGTTACAGGGGGGGAAAAAACCGAAATAACCGCTGAGTTCAAGGGGAAAGTTCTCTGGCTGTAATTTACCCATCCCTGATGTGGAGTGACCTGATAATTTGGCTCATTTATTAATCAGCGGGCTTCCTAACAAGTAATTCTGCCCATCAGCCATGGATGCCCAAAGTGTAGGCTATTTTGCAGCATTCTGTGGATTAGCGTTGTTTGATATATGGAAGGTCCTGCGCCCCTTACATGTTTTCAGGTCTCAACGGAAATTTAAAATGCGTCAGTTGTCGTTGTTGATTGGTAAATGTTACTACATTGTTTTTCTTTCTTTTTTCTTTCTTTCTTAGTCTGACGTCTTTGCTTATTCATTGATCACACTCAATGACACACACGCACTCGGTAGTACTTCTCTGGACGAGGGATCAACAACACACGTCACTCACAACAAACATCCGTTCCCCGGCGGGATTCGACCCGCAATCCTAGCAAGCGAGCGGCCGCAGACCCACGCCTTAGCCTGCGCGGCCACTGGAATCTGCGGACCAATACACAAGAGTGATAATGTGATGCGTAATTTGGGGAATCTTTTCGGTTTTGCGTGTTTACTGGACACACGTTTCAATTAGACTTCCATAAATTTCCATACGAGATATTTTTTTTACGTTGAAATCACTCACTAACTTTTGTGTAAAGGAATAGAGGGGTAAAGAAACAGAAAAATTGGAAGTAAAGAAATAATGAGGAGCGGAAGAAGGCGATTCAGACAAGCTGATATTGAGTGGAAGCAAATAAAGAAACAACTGGTGTTCAACCTACCAAAATAAATGAAATAATGTGGCAATGGTTCCTTTTACACTGGAAGACAGAAGCATTACTGCTGATGAATCAGAAATAACCCAGTGCCCAAAAGAACGTTAAACTACCTTTTATAGATAAAATTGGGACTGGCAGTTTTCTTGGAAAGTGGGCTGATAAGGAAAGCAGCGCATTTATTTTGTGCGATGTGTGCTTATGTTTTGGGATGGGTTGGGCAGGGATATTCTTACTAATCTACAGAATCCATATCAGGTGCTGTCCTTCATATCCAAATACAGCTTGCTGAGATTGTTATGATTTTGATTGTTGAAGTAACGATGCTATCCGTATCAACGACTCTATAGCGTTGATGGTAGGTTGACTGATGAATGGTGAACAGCAGGGGATTTGGAGGGAAGCGCTCGTGACCAGTTCTACAAGTATACTATCTCAGGGAAACGCTGCTCTTCGGGCAGTGTAAGGAAATCTAACAATAAGAACATAGTAAACTGCCATTGAAGCAGATTCTTTGCTTATCACTTTCTTCATATCTTATTTAATTTCATTCATAATTGGCATTGAAAAACTGTACAAAATTAGTTTGAAATATGACTAAATTTTGCATAATATAAACTGTATAAACATAGGATTGTGGAGACCAACACAAAAATATGAAAAGGCATTCGACGGTCTTTAAAATTTTTGTGGTTCTCTTTTGGTTATAATGGAGCTTTTGGTTATAACGGAGAGTTCATGTGCTGCTACACGCTGTTAGATGCCACTTTGCTGCTGATGCAAGCGCTGAAGTTGACTACACGTTTCATCTCCAAAAAAACTGTATTCCCGTACATTTGTGTTACTGCTTTAATCTATGTAGCACCACTAGATATAACAATATGCAAATACATATGAAGCATATTCATAATCATTATAATCGTGGCCGTCGTAACCGGTCAAGGTTCTTTCTTTCAAGAAATGGAACAGTTCCTTCCCATTTTGCGTCGCATATGCCTGGCATGTTTGTCCGTCGGTGTCTGATAGAGCGGTTTCTGTATTTCATTTTCATGCGTTCTTTGCAAATGTTATAGGTATGGTTCCTGTAATATTGTCACTATATTTATGATCCGTCATTCTGAATCCTACGGTCGGTTTGAGAAAGCCGATTTCTCCTGCCGTTAGCTTGCAGTATTGGAGTAGTTTGAAACATTGGTGTGGCTCTTACAGGGCAGAATTTTTGTTGGCCTTGTTTTGATTTTTCTTTAGTTGTGTGCGTTTCGTGGCATTGAAACCGTCTCTCTTGTAACATGTAACGGGGTCTGAACAATTTAAGGTTTTGTCTTTTTGAAATACCATAACTGAAACTTCTCAAATAATACCAATGTTTGTGTACGGAAGGTTGACGGACCGGCGTTATTTTCGTTGTATGTGGAAGAAATAGGTACAGTACAATTGAATGCAGATGACTGTTATATACCCAGCTTCATACTTGCTGACATATGAATCGCTGTTCGGACTTGTTAGAGGAAAGTCGCTGTTTTGGGTGGGCCGGAGTAGCGTAGTCGGCATAACGACGCGCTACGGGGATCGAGTCCCGGTGTGGGCGAGATTTTCCGCACCCGCCCAGACTGGCCCTGGGGCCCACCCAGCCTCCTATATAATGGGTACCGGATCTTTTTCCCGGGAGTAAAGTAGCCGGGGCTTGGCGTTAACCTCCCACTCCCATCTAGCGCCGACGTTAAGGAAAGAGTAGAGCGATAGCCCTACACTCCGTCTGGGTCTTCACGGCTTGTTCTGGGGTGAACTTTACTGCTTTGTGTTAATATTTTGGTTGGTCAGTTTCAGACGGGCCAAACATTGCGCCACTTTGTACACCCCTCCGTCTGGCAGAGCAGTGGAGTCGAGACCAACTCGAGGGTAAACAGTAACGAACCTAAACAAGGAAGAAATGCGAGTGCTTATATGCTGACATCATCAGGTCCATTGCAACATGTGAAACTAACATTTATGTAAACCATTTTTTTTTCGGCGAATTCTTTGTCAGTTCCTTCAAACTATTCAGCTCGTTTACGAAGTGCCCCGTGTTTGGATTATCTGGCGCCTGCCATTGAACAGGGGCAATAGACAGACTGCTCATTGAGAGGCTGTTTTGCGATACGTTATCAACTGCTGTGGTACCCATTGTTTCATGAGATAGGTAGGTTGGCTGTTAATGGACGGAACGGGATGTGTTAGTAGTTGTGTACTGCAAACCCTACCTGAATTTGCTGTGTGATTAAATCGGCGTGAGTTCCGGTAAAAGTGTAGCGTTTGTTAGGCATTTGGTATGCATGGGGGAGAAAAATTGTGCATAAAACTTTGGTATGAAAACCTCATGTTCAGAGATCACTTGAGAAAGCATAGAAATGGGTGGGATGGCTATAGAGTTTTGTGGACAGAGACGGTGATGTGAATTTGATGGGGCCCAATTGTGTGATTTATTTTTATTTTGAAACGGGTCGGTTCAATGCCAGCACAGCACGTCATATGAGACGTGACAAAAATATTCTGTATTTGTAGTAGGAACGACTTCTCTGGCCATTCATATTTATTATTATTATTAGTTATAACCTTTATACAGGCTGTTTGCATTATATATCTGGAAGAAACCACGTATCCAGGCTATTAAATTTTACAACTCTTCTGTGGTTTAAGTATTTGGTACGTGTGATGTTACTTCCCATGATAATGTTTTGTACTTTTACATTACTACGTTTCAGAGTTATTATTATTATTATTATTATTATGCTATTATTGTTACTAATATCAGACCCTTTTCCTGGTGATTATCTTCTTGAACCTGTGGTGTACCCTACCATTGAGACTTCAAGTTTCAGATTATAGCATGTTCCCTGCTATGTTTGATGTGCCCAGTATAGCTGTTTTTGCAAAGTATATGGTGTGCGTGCCCTTTTATTTTCAGTTACGTTTTTAGCTCGTTAATGACAATTCCTATGGCCCCAGTGATTACTGGTGTATGAAAGAATTTTTCTTTTGAGTTTCTATTGCGCTTTCTTTTGTATTGCGGTCCTATCCGATGGTATTGCTACATTTATCAGTAAGAAATTATTATTATTATCATCATCATTATCATCATCATCATCGCCATAATTGTCGAGGTAACCAGTTATGACGGTGGTTCGGATTGTGCTGAAATTTGACATAAGCGAAGTGTGTGTTTATTTCGCCACGTTTCTCAGAGCAAGACAAAGAACAATAAGGGCATAGCTCTTTGGTGAGTGAGGAGCGTATACTTATCGGCCTGCACTCGGATTAGTATGCGCGCAGACACACAAAGTGCCGCGTTTATTTTAATAACTCAAAATTAGGGCGGTGGCAAAACTGCCTAAGGAAGCTTTGGTTCAAACGTTATTCAATATATTTTTTACTTTTTAACCTTTTGGCGCCGGAATTATTTTTTTAAATTTTAGCACACCCTGTATGTAAAATGTGAATAAAACAAGAACCAAATATGTTAGAATTATGAAACAAACTGCATTTTGAAGAGAAAAAAAAAACGGAGAGTATACACCATGTTTAAAATATTCAGTACCTGTATTTGTTGAATAAATATATAAAATGCAACGTTTAGAGGTTAGCGGTGCGGTATGACCACTATAGTGGTCGTTAGGCGTCAAGAGGTTAATCGTCATGCCCGTGCTAAGTGGGTCCCTGTCGCCACGGCATGGCGCGTTCTCAGGGTGCGGACA
>Ga0123355_10012320_pt1 | contig 13242 bp, 19 predicted proteins | sample TergutEmb28metaG_3_FD_89872 | JGI IMG/M metagenome (GOLD analysis project Ga0123355, IMG submission 89872) | Embiratermes neotenicus P1 segment gut microbial communities from Petit-Saut dam, French Guiana - Emb289 P1 | ecosystem: Host-associated > Arthropoda: Insects > Digestive system > Gut ... | reverse complement strand
TACCCCTAACCTATAGCTTCCGCTCGGCTAATCCAAGAAAGCATCTGCCAGGTTGAGCGTATCAATTACGAATTCGCTTGTCAGGTGCAACACTAGTGTCCGACAGAAAGGTTGGATACAACAGCGATGTCAGTACCATGAGCGGCGATATTTTAGCCGAAAGATATAAACGCACCCTGTCGCGTTTAGAGCAGTTAACGCGAGCGGGCTATCAAGTCAAAATGCAGTGGGATTGTGAATTTGAGGAGAAACCCGACCTGATCACGCATCCTGTAGTACGACAGAGTCCGCTGTGTACCCGCGATGCCCTGTACGGGGGTCGGACGGAAGCCATGCGTCTCCACTGTAAAGTGCAGGAAAACGAGACTATCCAATAAGTGGATGTCAAGAGCCTCTATCCGTACATAGGCAAGTATTTCAAGTTTCCCGTCGGTCACACCATCATTCATATGGGAGATGTATGCAAGGACGTGGAAGCTTGCTTCCGTATGGACAGGCTGATAAAGTGTAATATCGTGTCGCCAGAGAAGCTGTTCCATCCTGTTCTTCTCTATAGATGTAATAATAAGCTTATGTTCTGTCTGTGTAGTACATTTTTCCAAACATACTCTACTGGAGAATGCGTGCATACCTCGGATGAGGAACGGGCCTTGACAGGTACATGGTTAATGGACGAGGTGCGTTTGGCCGTGGAAAAGGGATACAAGATTCTAGAAATATGCGAGGTGTACGAATATCAAGTCACGCAATACAATCCCGAAACTGACGAAGGTGGGCTTTTCGTCTACTACATAAACACGTTTTTGAAATTGAAATCGCAGGCGAGAGGCTATCCCTGCTGGGTTCGAAGCCCCGCGGACGAAGAGCAGTTTGTCGAGTCTTCTTGGAAGAATGAAGGGATAAGTTTAGATATGGAGACCATCAAGTCTAAAGCTGCAAAACGGGGTCTGGCGAAAATCTGCCTCAACTCCATGGCGGGGGAAACTGACCGAGAGGAACGACAGGACGCAGACTAGGGTAATTTCACACCCAAAAGAAATGTACAATTTTCTGGCCACGCCAGGCATCGAGGTTTCGAATCTAGCGTTTGCCAACGATGACGTAGTATGGATTCCGTGGAAGCATGCGGCTGATGAACACGTGCCAAACTTGCGTCATACAAATGAGGTCATTGGCACTTACCTCCGCGGCGGTGCCAGGATTCATCTGTATCGCTATCTCGACAGGTTGGGAGAGAAAACCATCTATTGCGACACTGATTCTGTCATCTACATTCAGCCGAGAGAAGGACCTGGACTTATCGAAACGGGGGACAAATTGGGAGACATGACATCCGAATTGCGGCCCACAGAGTACGGATCTGAATTTGTGAGTGGTGGACCAAAGAACTATGCGTACCAGGTAATCGATACCGTGACAGGTCGGGTGGATACAGTCTGTAAAGTCCGCGGCATAACTCTAAATTACATCGTCAAGCAACTAGTGAATTTCGATGTCATCAAGGCCAGGATTTTGGGGACGGGCGGGAACCTACAGTGAAGGCACATACCGAGAGGTAGTTTACGCGTAAGAGGAATAGGAGAGGTTACTGTAGTCATAGTCATCGAACCCGAAGATAAGATATATAGAATCCCTTTCTTCAAACGCCAACGATTAGGTGACAATACGTCGGTCCCTTTCGGCTATAAATAGATCAAGTGATGGAGGGAGAGGAGCGTTTTACCGTCCGTCCATCCATGAGTGATGATCTGATATTTAGGCATCCGTTCTTGTGTATCGTGAGTGGACATACCGGTTCCGGGAAGTCGTCATTCTGCATACGCTTCCTACAGAACCTCGACTACCTCTGTACCGAGGGAGCTTTTGCCGGTGGAATAGTGTAGTCTTAAGGCGAGAAGAGTGCTGTGCCCTCCCGTCAACAATTGCCGGCGAATATCAGATTTAACGATGGTGTACCGGAGGACTTTGCTAATGCAAACGGCGAACCGTGCCTCGTGATCCTTGACGATCTGTAAAACAACGTCTATTGAAAGCAAGTGTGCGAATTGTATACGAGATGTAGCCATCACGGGAATATAAGCGTCATTTTGATCACACAGAATCTGTTTCATCGGGGCAGGTTCTGTAGGGATATCTCGTTAAATGCCCATTATATAGCGGCATTAAAAAACGTCAGAGATAAACATTTCATGTACCTGGCCAGTCAAGTATACCCGAAGATAGTTTAGGTCTGTATAACGCTTACTTGGACACTACACAAGAACCCCACGTCTTCCTCTTCTTGGATCTGACAAAGTACGAACGACGGCCTGAGGTTTCGAACCAACGATATACATCCTCTCAACGTCTATTCGAATGTAGGCGATGAAGCGTGTGAGATCGAATTGTCACACTCTGCAGGTGCTGAAGACAGCCGAGCCCAAATTGCGTAAAGCTATCATCTCGAAGTGTAACAAGGAACTCGTGAATTGTATAAGCGAGTGTCTTGAACGTTTTTAACGGCAATATAAAACTCACAGTTTGTGACACGCGCAAGCTGCAAAAATACAAGGCCGCGCTTCGCAAGGTCGCCAGACAGGGACGTGGCTCTCTACGGTAGGAAGAAACTCAGTTCATCGCGGACGATTTCTGCTACCTCTGTTGAGCGTCGTCCTACCGACGATCGCTAGCCTCATCTTTCGAAACAGATAAAATCATGTTACCTAAGATGCACCTCATCCCACCCGATCGTTTGCAGGGCTCCTCCCTTCCTCCTTCTCCTCTTCGCATGAAACAGGAGCAGGTTAAGAAACGGGAGCATGTTACACGTGACCCTTATGAGGAAGATGTTAAGATACGTAAACATCACCCGTATGAGTAGTGGCTTAAGATGCGGCAAAAGATGGACGAGGCAAATATTAGGAAAAAGACGGAGACGAATGAGTTTGCAGATTTTTTAAGCGGAGTGATGCCAACAGTGCAGGCTAGCAAAGTTTCACTTCCTCCTACTCCTACGCCTCAAAAGATGCTCCGTGTGACACAGACGGACTAACATCTGCATCAGTTACCGCATCCCCGTCACTAAATCCTACGACGGCTATTAAAGATTAGAAATATGAAACGCCGAAAAAGGAACCGGTATATGATGATAATGATGATGATGAAGATGATTACGACGATGATGACAATTTCGTAGAGGATGAGGCCCGTGCGTACGGTAGGGAAAATTTCGGTCCTGTAGCTAGTCCCTACCTGATGCCTTATGTTTACAAGAGACATTTTCTCGATACGCAATATGGCGTCCGTAAGGACAACGATATGTTGGATAGGTGATTCTCCGATAGTGGAAGACACCGGTGGTGATGTCACAATTATGGAACGAGTGCTTAAAGGATCGAAGGGATTGTGGGAACTTTTGACACGCATGAAAGTGAATACGGAAGATATCACCAAAGATGATCTGAAGACGTATAAGAATAAATTGATGATTACTAACGCTCATTGGACCAAATATTAGCCCGACGGTAACATTAATATAACATAGGGGGAAAAAATTCGCGATATCATTGCGCCCCTCTTTGCGAAACCGAAGGGATGCGGAGACGAAACCGCCTTACGGGGTAAGTGGACAAAGTATTAATGGCTACCATTAGCGATTTATACTATAATGAAGGCAGTCCGGCAGGCTTCTCTACTTTGCCTAAACTTCGGGCTGCGGAGGTGGCTGAGACGCAGACGAAGAAGAAGGGTAAACCGCAATGTGTCGGTTCTATCAAGGCACGGTTAGAAGAATAAGATGCATATAGGCTACACAGACCTGTGAGAAAACGTTTCCCTCGTAATCCCTATACCGTGACTAACGTTATGGATGTGTGGGAATGCGATTTATTTGATGTACAATCCTACGCAAAATACAAAGATAATTACAAATAAATTCTATGTCATAGATGTATTCTCGAAATTTTTATATCTGATACCCGTGAAGACACAGAGCGGAACTGCAGTCACCACGGCGTTTCGGTCCATATTTGCGAAAAGTCGAAAATTCCTTCGCGGCCCCCCGTATGGGTACTCAAGGATAAGGGCAAGGGATTTCTCAATAAAGACATTCAGGACTTGTTACGTGACGAGGGCATTCAGTTTCAGGTGTGCAGGAACCCCGACGTGAAATGTGCTGTCGTGGAACGTGTTCATCGCACGATGCGTGACAGACTATACAAACACTTTACGTATAAAAATACATACAGATATATCGCCTTTCTGCCGAAATTTGTCAGCGCCTAAAATGACACGGTTCACTGGACGACAGGTATGGCACCCTCGCGCGTGACTGATTCGGACGTCCTTGCTATATGGAATTGGATGAAACGTCGACGCATTCGAGTGGCTAAAGTCAAGTTTAATGTACGGCAACACGTGCGTATCAGTAAGGAGAAGGTGAAGTTTGCGAAGGGCGGCGAGCAGACCTTCTCCACAGAAATATTTCGGATTACCAAAGTTATTAAGAGGAGGCCACAACCCGTCTACGAGCTTGACGATTTAAGCAAGACGCCGGGAGAGGGTCAATTTTACGGAAAGGTACGGACTCCTTTTCGAATCACGAAAGAGACCGCTCACAAGGTAGATAAAATACTAGACAAGCGAATTAGACGTGGCATTCGGGAGTATCTTGTCCGGTGGAAATGTTACAGTCAGGACTTTGACTCTTGGGTAACGGCATCTAGCGTGAAGGATATCTGACAACCCGTCACCCGATCGGAATAAATTTTACGTGACCCTGTTCAGTAATGCGGCGCGGGAAATTTAGACCAGATTACACTTGCAGATTTGATGGTGAAACTAGCCCAAACTATAGATCTGGGTTCGACCTCCAATTGGGAAGCGAGTCTCTGCGAAATTTCGCGTTCTTCGACTCCCGAAGGGGAAAACCCCGTCATACTCTACTGTAACTTGATATCTCCGCAATTCGTGGCGATAGCACCGTCCGCTGCATACTGACGTTTCGGATCTACACTAACCCAATGTGTCAGCACTAGTTTCGGAACGTGCAATACGTGGAGCGACGCAGATTTCAGGAAATTCGAATGGAATTCCTCACGTCAGAGGGCTTGCACATGCCCTTCGAGGACATCACTATGCCTACGAAAGTAGTGTTTCATTTTCGCAGGAATTACCGGTGGAAAGCCATATAAAAGATGGCGTAGGCATCCATAATAGGACATTTATTACGATGCATCATTTAGAGACGTACTACCTCAATCAGGAGGATCGTGGTCTTTCCCCCACGCCGGGGATGGGCCCTATCTATGCAGCTCCGCTCTACCTTCAGCGTTGGCATGGGATCGGCAATTTTTTCTGTAGTCTCTTCCGATTCGTGCGACCTCTCCTGTGGACTGTGAGACTACGAGGGGGCAAGATCATCACCGATATCGCAAAAAATAAATCACCGGACGTTCGTACCGAGGATATCATATCGAAACATGTCGGAGATGCTTCACAGAATCCACAGGTTATTTAATGAGCAAATTGCGTGGCAGAGGTATCAAACGCGTCAGACGGGAGACGACGACGAAGAAGACGCATCGTCGGGGAGGTAAAAAGTCTAAAAAGACGCCTGCAAAGCGTGCCCGGGTAATATAAAGTTATAACTTCTCCTAGTCTTTTTCAGTCACATCATGGCTGCCGCAGAGGTAGCGTCCGTAAGTAGCGAGTTCGACATCTTCGCGCACAAACCCCTTTCAGACGTCTGTGCGGGACACTATTGAAACCGCGTACAAACCTATCGCCCCGTCGATCAAAATAATCTGTAATTTTTAATACCTGCCGACAAAGATAAATACATACATCTCGACAACAAACTCTAGGTCCGGGGAAAATTGTTTCTGGTTCCGGACACGATGTGGACATTTTGGACCACACGGCATTCACCAATAATGTCCTCCATTCATTCTTCAGTCAATGTACCGTCGCTCTCAACGGAGCCGAAATTACGCAAGCGAGCGACCACTATGATTACCGCTCCTATCTCAAGACTCTACTGACCTATGGTGCCGATGCGGCAGCCACACATCTCACGAACGCCTACTAGTATCGTAACACTGGCGACATGCCACCTTGCGATCCCTCGACCGCCACTATAAGCGTCACGTCTAACCGGGGATTCAACACTCGCTGGGACCACCTTAGCGCCAGTAAAGTTTTGTAGCTTTTCGGAAGTCTGCATAGCGATCTGTTTAACGTACCTCTCGTCCTCTTGCCGAGTGTGAGCCTGCAGATCAGATTGACGAAAGCCCGCCCCTGTTTCTTCATGATGAGCAAGACGGCCGATTGAAGACCACTTTCAAGTTTTTGGACGCCCAATAATTGGTGAAGCGCGTGAAACCGGACCCTGTCATTCTGTTAGCTCATACTGCTACGTTGAACACGCGGGCTCTATCGCGTTAAAACACGACGATGGTCGAAATCAAGACGTTCACATTATCCGCCGGATCAAAATCCCTGTCGATAGATAACGCCGTTTTGGGCACCGTCCCAAAACGTCTCCTCTTCACCATGGTTAAGAATACCGATTTTATAGGCTCTATGGACACGAACACTACAAATTTCAACATTACGATATCAGCGATTTTTCACTGTTTGTGAACGGAAAACAGTTCCCTAACGAGGGCCTATTTCTGGCCATGGATCATGAAAAGACCGCCGTAATGTGTTATAGGATATTGTTCGAGAGGTCTGGCATAAATCACTCGAACGTCGGGCAACAAATAAAACATGATATGTTTATAAGCGGCTATTTCATGTTACTCTTTGTTCTCACACCCAACCGGGGCGCTTCTGAGAGTCACACATCCCACCACGAACAGTGTAATATCAGGGAGGATTTGAAATTCGACAAGCCAGTACCCGAGGCGATCACGTGCGTGTTGTACCTAGAATTTGACAATTCAGTCCTCATTAATCTGGCTCGAAACGTCACGACCGACTTCCTAAAATGGACACCGTGCAGATACTGCGTAAACTGCGCAAAGTAAATTTCTTCCTTGACGTCTACGCTTCCGATCTCCTGCCACGTTCAATCACTAAAACCTGCACCGTCATTGTCAATGCCGGTCCCCATACAGAGGGATTTTCACACTGGCTAGCCGTACACTTCCGGCCGAAAGCTTCGAGTGCCTACTACTTTGATTCTAACGGCATCGCACCGTTCGTGCCCGACATCGAGGCCTTCCTAAGACGTAACTGAACTCCCTGGGACTATAAAAATAGACAACTGCAAAGCCTGACTAGTGACGTCTGCGGCGAGTATTGCTATTTGTTCGCCCTCTGCATGGATCTGGGATACACTCCCCAACAATTCGTAGCGCTCTTCAACACACCGACAGCCCGGCAGGTGGAGATGTTAACGGCCGAATTCGTGGCAGAAATGCCGCGTGGCGCCTGGCGTCAATTTTGCCGCAGCTGCCTATAAATGGTGAGTATTTTATCGATTCTTATCATTCCTATTCTAACATGGCTGGGAGTAGTAGTAGAGAGGCCGTTGTCGATTACGAGTTCTTGCGGGGTCGGAAGAATGAGACGGTCGTCAAGGAAATCTGCGTGGCCAGTACCGCCGCTTCCGAGACGTTCCGTTTCAAACCGCCCTACGAGATGGCGGATCATGGCTCGACAGAGAACGGCATAAATTGTATCGATGGCCATATTGAGTATAAGGAATTCCACAGGGTCCTCAATGAGGCCGTGGCCGTTTTCGCCCACCTCTACGCCTACGGCGTCTCGAAATGCACGTTCCTCGCCGGACTGACTGGAAGGCCGATCCATAACTTAGAGGACATCAATTGCCCCCCGCCCGACTCACTCAATCACGAGCGTTTGTGTACTCTGTCCTGCCAAAACCGCGCATTCCCTCTACGATTGGTTGATGTACTATCTGCAGAAGAAAGATTTCGGCTAATACCCACCCGACATGACACGTCATACTACCGATTTTGTTGCAGCCCTATAAACAGGCCGTGCACAATGCCCACCCAGTCACTCTGCTTCACGGCTACGATGGCAACTAGACGAAAGCGGTCCTACAATGCTGCTACTGCTTCATGCTCCAAACGGATGGTGTTACTTCAGATCCAGGAAGAGGTGGAGCAGTTGCCCTTCTCTCAACCATTCGACATATGTACCTATTGGCCCCCCCAATCCGGCCTTCGCTCACAAGCGAATCCTGCTACGCCGCATGTTCTTCTTCAACGAAGATAGACCAACTACGTGTCTGTCGGTTAGTACCCTGCACGCGATTTTCAACACCTGGTGGATTTCGGAGCCATTAGAAGGAGCGGGTCCAAGTCCCTCATTCTCACCGACGAACAAGTGGCCGCGCTGGCGGATTGTCTGCCTGCTATACGCGATTCCATGTGTGACGGCGGGGACCGTGTCGTCATCAAGTGCGAGAGTGGCAACTTTAGTCTACACACCCCAAGGAAGCACGGGTCTGCCAGAGTGTTTGTCGACACGAAATACATAAGCCTGACGCAACCTTACATGGACTATCTGGTGCGAGTGTTTCACATCCTACAGCAACAATTGTGATATTACATCATCGCTTTGCCGGACGTTGTCATATGTGACATCGTCCTTAGCTTCGACATCATATGTTGAACCTCAGCCTAACGCCAGCACAAACATAGATTACCCTCACCTGTACGAGGAACTCGTAACATTTGTGTAACTTAACGTATCACATTGCTTTTAATAAAGAGCATTTGTAGCTGAATGTTGTTTCATTTGTAGCAGTAACCTATCTCTATCCTGCCACCATTCTCTGCAGGACGGGCGTTGCAGCAGCAGCAGCATCTCAGGGGCCCCCCCTCCCGGAGCAGCAACATGATACCTAGACGTAAGCACTTTTCTCTCTCAGTGGCAGTGGCAGAGAGCTTGTAGGTGGCATGACTCAATGAGTTTTAAAACAGGTGTTCAAAGTCCGAATCAAATTCAACAGGTCTGCATGTAGTTATATTATCAAAACGGCATTTTTGTTTATTATACATGCCAAACCCAATTTCGCAGGCAGCTGATTTCAAAGAGGCAGCTTGCCTACAACAAATTACACATGCACAATTTTGGGGTTTCTTGCAGCCAAAATCATAATATGGGCGAGTGTCGTTGATAATGCATACGCACCGGCCACAGCGCCGTGTAGTCTCGCTACCTATTTCAGCCTGGTAGTGCCGTACGTATACAATTTTATCGCCAGAGGTTTGCGTCGCTATCACTACGACTGAATAATTGATGCAATAATATTCAAAAGTGGCCCATGTTTGATATGTTAAATCCATGCTTGAACGCGGGCCGCAGAGTCTGACACTATCTATACATGCAATTCTGAGTACTATTTCATCTCCTCCATACCTGATAACACAATGTAACAGTTTATCAGGTAGGGACAATTCCGGAACAAAAACAAACTCTACACTGCCTAATTAAACCTTGGGAGTGGGTTGCTCTTGCAACAACACGGCAATTTCCGAAGTTCACTTTTGAGGGAGACAACCAATGTATAGGGCGATTGAATCATGGCGGGATGCTAATTTACCTCCTCTACACATAGCATACTCGCCGGCAATTGTGCAACAGAGTACTACCGAATGGCATGCCCATATCAGAACCTCGGCAATACGGTCCTCACTACTAGGTACTAACTCATTGAACCATATCACGTATCCTACTTCACTCTGCATTGTATTATGGCTGTCAGTAAAGCCCGTACTCCCATCGAAATTTAGCACACTTACAGAAGCCATTAACCTAAAACAACGTAGAGATAGTAATTGTAACCAGCCATTTCACACACACACATACCTAATTTTAATTCAAGCTACACCTACCTGGCTTATTCAGTAGCAGCAGCGATGAGGACACGGTGGTGGCGGATGCGAACACGGTTGTTTTCGGTAGCAGTACAGCACACAGCAGCGATGAGGACACGGTTGTGGAGAATGCGAACACGGTGATTTTCGGCAGCAGCGTTGACAACACGATTTCCATACAGGCCACTCACGTAAAGTTTTATGCACGAACGTATGTCTAAGTCCCTCCCCACACACACGCTCATGTCAGCTTCAAGTCTTTTGTTCCAATGTACGTGTAGGAATGCGCTTACTGTTAACGTTCAGCACGTCCGATGCGTCAGCACTGTGCATGCGGAGCGAACAGGCGTGACCGGGAACAGGCATCGGTCCTAGACTTACTCCCACCTCCATACCTCATGTCCTTCCCGCTCAGACTGAGAACTTTTCAGCACACTCAACTTACTCCCAAATCCGTATCTCGATTTCTTCGCACTCAGGCTACGAACTTTTCAGCACACACACACACATACGACTTTCGACAATGATCAGCCGGGAGGACTTACTCCCAAATTCATAACTCGTTTCTTTCTCTCTTATGCTAGAAACTTGTCAACACTGCGACACTCGTTCGCTAGCTTGACTTCTCTGTAATGCCGTCGGGAACTATGCACTCTAACTACGAGGACGACGAACTTCCCACATGTATGTAACAACTTGCAGCAGCGACAACTAAAACTTTGGCTGAACATTGCGACATGTATGCTGAGTCTTGCACTGTATGACTTCACCAGCGCGCGTGCGCCACTCTTGTATAACGGCCCTCACGTTCATAGAGACAAACTCTGGTCTTACGCGTGCAGGTGACTAACCATACGGTAACATTCACAGTCCCTTCTTACATGCACTCATAAGCCTACGATTGAATGCTATAACATACCAAGATTTTGCCCTCATTTCCTTACCCCAACAAAAGTATATACCAAACCTCACGGCGACAATACGTCACGGCGAACCATACTTATCCTAAACGTTACGTGCAGACATATATAACCACACATAATGCACTTACGGACTACCACGGCTTCTTCCACATCTCCTGACCATAACTCATCTATATACCAATCCTCACGGCGTCACCACAAAGCTTGGGAAGGGCCTGGAGGCTCCGGCAACGACGATGACAAACCAACGCCACCTTCATCCAATCCTTCTCAATAATATTCCCTATACACATCCACACCAGGGCGTAGGGATGGCATGGAGGTTAACCAGCCGACCTAAAACAATCCTTTTAATAATATACCCCACCCTGACAAAATACATACTTACACTAAGCGGAAGCCCACTTCCTTTTTAATTTTACCCTTCTTAAAACAATCCTTTTAAATAATATACCACACCCTGACAAAATACATACACTAAGCGAAACCCCACTTCCTTCTTCATCTTATTCTACAACGATGCCATCTTCTTTTCGACGCCATCTTGTTTTTGAGTTTCAGTCTGACAATGCCATCTTTATTTTTGAGTTTTGGTCCGCCGAGGATTTTGTACCCGAGGACCAAAATGGGGTGCTAACTTGCGCCCCCCCTTTTTGGGCCCGAGGGAATTGCCACCGGGCGGGTCAGACCTCCCCGGGTACTACTTTAGTTGACTGGCCAAAATGTTCTGGTTATAACGTGGAAAAGAACACAAAAATTTCTTTAAATGGGCCAAGCATTTGAATGATTAACATCCAGATAATACCAATAAAACTTTCTTGTGCTCGCATTACACTCCGATTCGCTACCAAACTAAAAGTTATGACGAGTGGGTGAAAATGTTTAGCGTAATTAGTGTGGAAGAGCAGCAGTTTCTACAGAGTTACCGTTGTTTGCGACAGTGGCCGGAATTCTTTATGCTTAAAGAAATGTTCTCTGCAATGGATAATAACTTGGCCAAAGAAGAAGCTGTAAAAATGTTACAAAGTTTTGAGATTGAAAATAACGAAATACGTTGTACAGATGGCAATGCATTACAGGTACTCATTACCTATGTGAAACGGTTGCTTCAACTGTTCCCTGAGATAAAAGAAAGCACAAAAGTGCTAGAGAGATCAGTCCACGTTCAAGGAGCTAAAATTTGTCTATACGAGATCATGGATGCTGAATCTGCAGTAGCGAACTTTCTGTCACTTGGTGCTTTACTTGGGGAGAATGAACTTAAGATTGCTGATCCACTGCCGACTTATAATGCTTACAATACAAGTTGCTATATCGAGAGAACTTTTCGACGTAAGATAGCTATTAACCTGGACATATATACTCACAGATATGAACAAATATACGGAGACTTTTTGGCTGGCAGCGAACAAGAATTCCAACAAATCTGTCAACAGTATCCGAAAAGAAATGTTCATTGGCTGGTGACAGAAAAGTCAGGGAAACTCGTTTGGCAACAATCGCGAGGAAGCTTAGAAACACTCAGTAGATATATTGACACTGGCAGTTCACACAGATATACAGCTGATGATTTAGAGAAGCTGTTGGGGCAAGCTGAGCACCAGAGGGTGACGTTGATTTCTGATAAATCAGGGATGGGTAAATCCACCTTACTGACACATCTGTCTAAGCAGATCAAACAGAAGTTTCCAACGAAATGTGTGGTGAAAATTGACTTAAATGACCATACAGATGCACTCAATGCACTGAAACAAGAACAGATCGACAAGGAGAAAGCAATTGAATTTGTATCGGAGAAACTGCTGAAGCTTAAACTTGGTTTAGAGATGGAACTATTTAAAGAATTTTATGAATAGAAGCGGAAGTTAAGAATAGTAATAATGTTGGACGGTTTTGATGAAAGTAGTCCGTTCTACAAAGAAACTGTCATTGATATACTGCAAGCTCTAAGGCAGACGGCAGTAGAACAGCTGTGGGTCACCGCCAGATCGCATCTGAAAGAGGAATTGGAAGATAAGCTACAATAGCCCTCCTACACACTGGGACCTTTTTCTGAAAAAATCAAGTTGAATTCTTAACAAAATTTTGGAGTCTAAAAGATTGGTTTTCTGAGACAAAAGAAAAAGGGGCAGCTATGAACAAAAGGCAGTTAAAAATATATGCAGAACATTTAATTAAGAAACTGACCCAATCAATTAGTGACAAAGACAAAGAGTTCACCGGCATCCCACTGCAGACCCGCATGTTGGCGGAGGCGTTGGATAAAGAGGTTCAAATATTTTGTGAGTCAGCAGAATCCAAGCCCGATTTACCGTCCAAGCTGGACGTGCTTGAGTTATACGGACGATTCATTGAAAGATAGTATGACATCTATCAGGAGGAAAAGTTTCGAGTGCGGGCGGATAACGTTGTTGCAATGGAGCAAAGGGAACGGGATTTGAAAAGCATGAGAAGCGATCATCAGCTGCTGGCCTTGAAGTTGC
>Ga0123355_10012319_pt1 | contig 13243 bp, 9 predicted proteins | sample TergutEmb28metaG_3_FD_89872 | JGI IMG/M metagenome (GOLD analysis project Ga0123355, IMG submission 89872) | Embiratermes neotenicus P1 segment gut microbial communities from Petit-Saut dam, French Guiana - Emb289 P1 | ecosystem: Host-associated > Arthropoda: Insects > Digestive system > Gut ... | reverse complement strand
CTGTAAATACAGCCTAGTGTTCCTGAGGATGGACGAATTGTCGCCCGAAACATGTTGAGCTTATTGAAGTTATTAATAAAATTATTATTGTTGCATCTAGTTGGCTGTTTATATTATTGCATCAACGAGAAATGTTTGAATCAAACTCTACTGTAGAGAAAATCAAAACACATATTTTGTGTTCAGTAATGTTTGTCCGAAAATCGTGACGTTTGTAATGTAATGTGGAAAAATACGAGAGAGCCAGACAGGCCAAAGATGGCAATATAATGCGGCGCATACCTTTGCGTGCCTGATTAATAAAGCTAGAATATAGAAACGCACTCTTAATAATTAATAATTATTGCTAATCCACGGTAATAATGTTTAAACGAAGGCGCCTCAACTTTACATTTATACGTACAATTCCTATCATTTTTTTTCTCTGGCGCTACAGCCCAGATCGGGCCTAGGCTACTTCGCGTTGAGGTTTCTAGAACACACACAACTAAACAAACGCGCGAAGTAAGACTCCTCTGAAAGAGTGATCAGCCCGCCTTGAGAGAAGCATTTACCTACATGTAACAAACACAAGATACGAATATACATGCCCTCAACGGGATTCGCACCCGCGATCCCAACAATCGAGGTGCTGCAGCCCAACGCAGGGCCACCGTTATCAGCTTCTGGCTAATTTAGTCCTTTATAATTTTTGGTCTATAAATTAAAGTTATTTTATTCTGGCACATTGTTTTTCTGTGTATATGACGAGTAAGATTGTCATCCAGTAGTTATTAAACTTTGGCTTTCACTGCTAAATGCTTCGTCCTATTCTCTAACGCATAGTGCCAATGTGAGTTTCTATTAAGTTAAGCTGTTGCCTGTGGCCCTAATGTACTTACAGGTACTTGGTAACTTCATATAATATTATAAAACAAAACTCTGAATATTAGTAACAATTCTTATTAGAGTTTTTTTACTCACTGCTCGATCTGACAACAAGCAGTTTTGCCTGGAAGATAAGCTTTCTACGTTGCATGTTCTTCGACACAAAACTTCATTGTGTTAATCTTTAAATAACTCTAAAATTGTAACCCTAACCCTGGGGTATAGCTGAGGGCCTGAATTAAATTATTTGACATCTTTATCTCAGATGCCAAGCAATAAACAGAAATGAAATTATAAATGTTTATCACAATGTTTATCACAAGTTATATAGACGGTTAGTTAACATGATGCATTAGGCTGGACACAATCACTACACATCCAAAGACATTAGTGTTCTTCGGTCTCTCGAGGTGTTGGATCATTAGGCAGAGTGCCTTCAGGTGCTGAATATGTAAAGAAAAGGGTTGGAGCAATACCTGCAGGGAGCTAGACAGGCCCTGACGGTTCCAAGAAGTTGAAGCTCCCGTATTTGAAGACAGTAGACACGTGAAGGAGGTAAGGTTGTCAGCCTTACGCACCGGCCGCCTTTACACCCCAAGAAATATTTCTGTTACTCAGTTTTTTTAGAGGCTCTCGATCCCAGTACCATAGTGAGTCCGGAAGGATTATGTCAATGAAAAATTCCAAACACATCAGGAACTGAACCCGCGACCTTCCGGTTTGTAGCGCAGTGCTTCAACCAACTGCATTACCGCACGCTTCCCCCCCTCTCTCTCTATATATATATATCATTGCTGTGTGCACTGTGAAAACTCCTGATGATGGACAGAGGAACTGTCCGAAACATTTAGAGTTTTATTACATAAATAAATTTGAGAAATTAATGCATCTAGTTGATTTTATTATAAGAATTTATCACGATGCACGGTCACCTGAACGTCAAAATCTTCTGTGGTGTTAGACCTATACCGTGCCAACTTTTACTGATTTACCGACATTACGAAAAAACGTACTGCCTTCGTCATCAGGTGAAAACATTGCTTCGAAACGTCGGTTATTTTATACCATTTGAAACGTCGTAATATTCAAGAATGCTTGAACCTGTAGTACTACCTGTACTACCTGTACTACCTGTACTACCTGTACTACCTGTACTACCAGTACTACCTGTACCACCTGTACTACCTGTACTACCTGTACTACCTGTACTACCTGTACTACCTGTACTACCTGTACTGCCTGTACCACCTGTACCACCTGTACCACCTGTACCACCTGTACCACCTGTACTACCTGTACTACCTGTACTACCTGTACTAACAGTACTACCTGTACTACCAGTACTACCTGTACCACCTGTACTACCTGTACTACCTGTACTGCCTGTACTGCCTGTACCGCCTGTACCACCTGTACCACCTGTACCACCTGTACTACCTGTACTACCTGTACTACCTCTTATTCAAATTCGGACGTCGTTATTTCTTGATATGTTCGAATTATTATAATTTGTTTACTCCAGCGAGTAATTTTATTTTATTTATATAAACTATTTTAACATTCCGCAACACTAAAACCTTAATATCTTGTATGTACAGGCTCATTTAAGACGTAAATTTTGTTGAACAGACTCGATGTCAGCAGCACATGATAGACTCATCGTTACAAGTGTAGTGCCCAAGGCGAGCGGTAAAGTTGGACGAGACTACAGTGGCCGTTGTGAGGCCTATCCTGGAATTCCCACGGGGACAGGGAATGAACGGTAACGATAGCCAAGTCGGAGGCTTCGCTGTTACCTAGGTATCTCGGGAGCTAAAGACACCTTTGGGTTCAGTGAGTGACGAGCCGCGCAACAAACTAAACAGTGAATTCTATTTTCTACTAAATGTACACTAATATACACAGTGGCGCAAAAAGAACGCATTTCTTCAAATAATTGTAATTTTTTTATTTTGAATATAAAAAAATTATGTTAACATCGAAACAAACTGTAATAAATGCAGTTTTGATTACTTACATTGATTACTCAATTACGAAAAATTATATCGGAAAGATGGCGTCCTTCTTGCCGTACACACGTCCGGAGCCTCACCTCAAAGCTCGGCATCACATTTACTAACATTTCTTGTGGCACAATTACAATTTCTTCGCGAATGGAAACTTTCAGATCGTCGACTGTGCGAGGATTTCGAACGTAGACTTTTGATTTGAGGTAACCCCAAAGAAAGAAATCGCTTCACTCTCCCGACTACTACCCATTTCAAAAACATGAATTCTTTTTGCGCCACCCTGTACATGTAAGTTATACGAGTCCAAAGTGGGTTTCTTAAGTTCCTTAGTTACGCTAAATATTCCGTTACAGAATTATAGCTCAATTAATCGTCACGACACTATGCAATCCCAATCAGTAAGCGTACAATTTGGAATAGTATTTCATTTCCGAAAGTGACTCGCTAAAACAAAGAATTTAAATAATCGGTCAGTCCAGCTTAACTCCTGTTATCAACCAAGCATGCAGCAACCCGACATCTCAAGCGAAATTATATTATGAAGTATAACTTTCTTCAGACAACAGAATAACGTCGAGTCGTAGGCCAGTAAATCTCGTCTTGAGACAAATCTTGCGAGTGTTCTGCGTTAACCTAATTTCCTTGGGATTTTATAGTGGCGTTGTGTCAACTCAAGTATTTTTCTTAATACTTACATCATTTAACTGGGGCACGCACACACGTCTCAACAAACAAGTGTGAGGCCAGTTGCCCGACATTTCCTAGTTTTATCAAGCAAAGTTTCGTTACAAGCACATTCCAGTTTTTACAAAGAGTTCAACAATTTCTAAATGTTGCGTACATCACACAAGTATTACGACACTTGCAGAATATTAACTGGTCTGTAATTACAGGCACAGAGGAATTTACTTTGTGATGTGAGTCACTGGCTGTTATGAGGATTGGGTCCGGAACGGCTTAAGCTCCTACCTTACCGCTCAGTATTATGTTCTGCAAACATCAATCATGCCGCTCATTTGCGACAACAGAGTCACAACTAAAAATTTGTGATTTTTCAGGAAAAACGGTTAAAGGATCTGAAATGCTATACTTTTCTATGGTGGGCCCGGTAGCTCAGTCGGTATAGCGACTGACTATGGGCTGGACGGCCCGGTATCGGATCCCGGTGGGGACGAGAATTTTGCCCGTCCAGACCGGCCCTGGGGCCCACCCAGCTTCCTGTAAAATGGGTACCGGGTCTTTCCCGGGGGCAAAGTGCGGCCGGGGTGTGCTGCTGACCATTCATCCCCTTCTAGTGCCATGGTCGTGGAAGAGTAGAGCTATACCTGTACCTATCCTCTGGGCCATACCGAGTCTGTAACGGGATCACTTTACCTTTATACTTTTCTATGAGTGCAACGACGACACAACTGCCCTCCAGTGGCGAGTTTTGCAAACTGCGTTATGACACTATACCTGTTAATAGTGCATCTGCAAACGTTTCTTTTTATACCAATATCTCAAAAATGTCTAATTTTGAGTTGTGACACTCTTGTCGCAAATGAGAAATATCTCTATACTGGGACTTGATAAGGAACATATAGAGTCTCAATATAAGCTGACAGTTACCTAGCTGTTTCCGCTTCTTCTTTGAAATGAAACATACGTATATACTTTGCCATTTTAGATTAATGATTAATTACAATTATATGTGACAGTATACGACGAAGGATTAATAATTTTAGAGGGAAATGGAACTTGGCAATTGAAATTGTCACGAATAATGAAATGATGGAATAAAAATTGAAACGCTGATCATTAAAATAGGATACCGCAAACAGGGATGGATAAATATATAGGTATCAGGCACAGAGAACAGACAGCGCTGTGACGGTCGTATCTACAGCAGACAGCAAAGTTGGATCCTCTGAGGAGACTCAGTGCCAAACAATTTAATTGGACATGTGGGTGTAATGAAAATGGTCATTTAACAACAGTCGGTTCAGCATGTGTACAGTCACACCATAGAAACAGGACTTGTGCGGAAGAAGTGGAGGGTGTGCTCTGCTAGTTCATCCACTCTGGTTTCGAACTGTGAATCCTTAATGAACAGTATGCAGGGCGGTTAATAATTCAGGTATTGAATATCGCACATGTTTGTCCTAGGAAAATTATTTCGAAAGCCGAATAATACGTAACTTGCGGCATTATCTTTATCTGTAATGTGGGTTATGTGAAAACTCTCTGCTAAATTGTTAAATTTCTGTTCCAGTTTTATTATGTTCCTTTATGAAAGTAGCCTTTGCTCACAGTACGGCGGGTGTCAGTTAACAGCGTCTGTATGGGAGCATAATTATATGCATTTTACGCATAACTCCATTTCAGTATTACATAAGTAACGACAGCAGTTGCGCTGTGCCGGGTTATCTCAGTCCTTACAGCGACTCGATATAGCATGGACGGTCCGGGAATCGTATACCGGTGGGAGCGAGCTTTTGTGCATCCGGCCAGACCGGCCGTGGGGCCCACCCAGTCTCATTTAAAATGGGTACGGCTTCTTTTGTGAGGGTAATGCGACCACGGCGTGGCATTGACAACCCACTCCCATCTAGCGCCGAGGTTAAAGAAACAGTAGAGGTATAATTGTACCCCCCGCCCCCTGGGCCTTCTTGGCCTGTTCTATGGTTCTACCTTCTACCTTCTACCTTCTACCTTCAACTTGCAAGCAGAGACGCATGCTGAATTAATAAGCTGCCAGGCCACCAAAACCGGAAAGGTATCTAAACACTTCTGTTTTCCATTCATAACACCCTTGACTAATATAATATTAAATAGTGTACGTCAGCACAATCACTTTATTACTGAAGGTAATTATAAGGATACGTGTTTCGACTATAAATTAGTCATCCTCAGGCCTATTTTGACTAATCTATAGTCGAAACATGTAGCCTTATAATTACTTTGACTAATAAAGTGATGGTGCCGACGTACACTGTTTATTAATGTATTACGTTACAAGCACATGGCGGTGCTTCCATTCAACCCTTTGACTAAACTGTATGAATTTTGTAGCTCATATGTAAGACATGAAATGTATTAGCTTCCGATACACCAGTAAATATGACAGGTAAAAATTCACCTATTTACTAGATATCCCACTACTGCTTTTTCAAACATGCATTATCATGAAGGACATAAATATAATTGACTTCTTTTGCATTCACTTATGACTTCTAGGCTACAGTTTGCAATTGGTTGACAGCCTTTTTATGGCTCGAACCCAAGACCCCTTTCCAGTTGTTTACTGTGCGCTGATGCACTGCGTCTTGGAAGTGTGGCGTCTAACGAGCCATTGAACGAATTAAAATGGACAGTGCAAAACAACGATGGAAGGTAATTAATGTGTGAACCCGGCAGTACTAAGAGAGGGGCCGGTCACAGTGACTCTTTGCCCAATACGAGTGTTACATGGACTGCCCTGGGAGCGAACCCACGTTTCCAAAATTTACATAACAAGGTGCGATTGACTGACAGTCTCATGAGAAGACCTTTACCGGTTATTCACGTGGCTGGATTCGGTGTAAATACGTTATGACCCGTAAATACCTGTACACCAACACATGGTCATCATAATGAGCAAACATTGGAATGGAGAGTGTTTGGCACTTGAAAACACTTGCATAATACATGACGTTTATTTGCGGGGTGCAAAAACAGGACATCTACGAAGCGGCGCTGTTCAGAGCCCTTCAGTACGGATGTTTTGCTGTGTTTGCACACAATTAAATTAAACGCCTGGCCATCAGACTCGCTAACAACCATCACAACCACGAACTTCATGATCATCATGGATTAAGCTACTGGCTGGCTCCAGTTAAGGGGATTAAAATTACTCATACCTAGCACTTGGCTCAAGGGGTAAATCTTCTGGCTTGTATTCGAGAGGTTCTCCTTTCGAAACTTGGTGGGGACGAAGACTTCCCGTGTTTTGTGAAATTTCATTCAGTCCCTCATTCCCTCCCAGTAAATCTTTGTTTATTACCTCACAATAGACCTCATCCCCTTCTTTATTAATTTTCTCCAGCTGTCTCTCACTAATCAACATCCGCTCAGTCAGCCACTCTTTGGAACACAGCACTTCTTTCAGAAGCCAATAGGTCTGCAGCTAGTCAAGTGTTTTCCCACTTTTTATGGATTTTAAAAGTTTATTGCTTTGTTTACAAGAGCCAGCATACTGTCCTTAACCTACCGTAAATAAATCCAGTGCGCAGCCTCTTATCCTGCATCTTAAGCATCCATTTTAATATTATTTTCCCATATACGTTTAGGTCTCCTTAATGGTATTTCCTTCGGATAGTTCCACCACATAAGCTACATAACACTGGGAGAGTCAGGAAGTGCAGGGGGATGAAATGAGCTAGGCGTGAGAATACCTAGGACAAGGAATTATAGAAGAAAAGATGAGTTTTTGTGGGGAAACTTCTTGTTAGAAGTTCATTTGCTACACCGAGAATGTGATTGATGGTTAGCATTAAAATGTCCCTGTGGGGAGAAGGTTGTGAAGACGGACAGTGGCTGGATCTGGCTAGCTGCCTTATCCGGACGTGGGGTTTGTTACTAGAGGCGTTCAGATATTGTTTTTCTGTTACAATGTTAAGGTTCTAAGCAAATAGTTCAGTGATGAATTCATAATCTTCAGTTATCTCAATCCTTTCCATGTTATCAGAATCATTTCCCAAAGATCAATTATAAGATTCACCTACACAATATAAACTAAAAATCGCAAGCATTCTATATTAATATTTTAATTTTTGATGTCTTCTACATGTTTCGAACTCGAGGGTTCATCTTCAGGAAGACGATTGTGTATAAAGTATGGTGTAGTGTGTTTTACGTGCATCAGTATAAGCAGTCTTGTACTGATGCATGTAAAACATTATACCTTACCTTTATACACAACCGTCTTCCTGAAAATGAACCCTCGGGTTCGAAGAATGCAGAAGACATAAAAAATTAAAATATTTATTTAAGAAAGGTGCGATTTGTTGGATTGTATTATATACTTAAATTAGAGTGCAAGGTGAAACGAACAAAAATTAAGATTCGTGTTTTAGCTGCGTTACTTTCCGTGACATATTTCACAGCTTGAGGTAACGGAAATTGTTGATGACTTTATACGTGACCCTCGTGTCAGAGGTGGAACTCATGGACCTTGGTTCCCTGTGGCAATGCCAGGGAGAGTTTAGGAATTTCCCCGCCCACCTGTAGAAATACTGTCTGGGCAGCTCTGAAACATGAGGATCCTGAGAGTAAGGCTGACGGCGTCATATTTCAGCCTTTTGCTCTACACAATCGAAAGGAAACTGCCGCCGGCAATTTGTTATAAATTGTACCAACCGCCTGTGGCAGGTACACAATGGGACTCACTGCAGAGTTATATTATTGCTTGTTCCCTGTCTCCTGCCTACAAGGCCACAAGGTCCCGAACTTTAACCTCTCCGTCTAGAGAGCAAGCACCTTCTCTGACACACAGTCTGAGGAGGTGGATGCGCTCAGCGTACGGCCTTTTGTTTATGGTGATGGTGGTGGTTGTGGTGGTAATCTGCCTAACACTGTAATGATGGTGGCAGAAATGTTTTGATAGTTGCAGTAGTTGTGGTGGTAGTGGCATATTTGTTTCCATAAACTTCAAGGCAGCGATGGTTAAGTAGTAGTAGCAGTAGTGGAGATGACAGTGGGATATTGTCTTAAAAATGTGATAGTATTTGTAATTATATTTTAGTAGTAGTGAACTTGGTAGTGGCATATTGGTTTTAATGAACTAAATAACAGTGATTACCTATATAGTAGGGGTAGTAGTAATAGTAATAATAGTAGTAATAATATAGTAGTATCAGTGATAATAGTAGAAATAATGATAGTAGTAGTGGTAATAGTAGTAATAATAGTAATGTTGGTAGTTATAGTTGTTGTGGTGGTGGTGGTGGTGGTGGTGGTGGTGGTGGTCGTAGTAGTAGTAGTAGTAGTAGTAGTAGTAGTAGTAGTAGTAGCAATGGAACATACGTGTAAACCACAGTCCAGAATAAACTGATGCAAATACTCGTGTGGTATAATAATATGACAATATAATTTACGCACATGCGCAGTAAATGTTCCTGCAATACCGAAAGTTGGGATTGCTCGTGTGAGTGAAACATAAAATTGTCTCAGATATAATTAGACATAAAAAGGAAACGGAATTGAAATAGTAATGTGGCAACATAAAGAGAGATGATAAGAACCATCCTGCAGTGTACTGCCTGATTATTGTAAGCAAACAGCGTCTAAAGGGCTTAGCAGCCAAGTAAGCAACCCAGCAGATACGGAGGGAATTCTTCAATTGTGTACAGAATAATGCAAGGCTAGACGATTTGATGGTGATTGTGGTAACCTGCCTACAATTTTACTAAACCTTCTCCCGACTTTGCAGTCCCTTTTGAACGTTTTCCTGTATTTATTTTTGTACCCTTCGTGGACAGATTTGGAAACTGTCTGGGTCCATTCCGTTCAGATGTTTACATTTTCCGTAACCCACTTTCCCTTCGTACCTATTGGTAGCATAACATCCGTTTACGTCATGTATAACGTCTCATGCCTTATCTCACAGAAAACACTGCGTCTTCCTTCAAAAATCAACAGGATTTTACTGTTAAAAGAAATAATTTAAAAATTAGATTTAAAAATACCATGAAATATATAAATACAGTGATACCTCGGCTACTCGGCTAACAAATGACCCTGTTAACGAATTTTTCGGCTAAAGAAGATTTTTTCGCTGTTTTTCGGACTCGGCTAACGAATATGGATTCGGCTAACGAATGTTTTAGTGGATGCGCGCGCTAACATAAAGCAGCAAACTTGAACGGTCGGGCCATTCCAGGAGCTTAAGAGGAGTTGTCAACTTTGGACAGATTTTTGACTTCTCCTTTAGCAAAGAGACAGAGGCTAGCTACTGAAGGAGAGGAGACTTACCTTTGAATAAACTCTGAAAATTTTGAAGAAGAATAGTAAAAATGTTGTTTACATATTTTCAGTTTAATAGTATAAAGTGTACTGTATAATATATTTTCAGTATAATAGTGTAAAGATCGTCAGTTTTTCATTCTACTTTTCATTCTCCTTCATCCAATTGGGTAGCTGTTTATCTCAGCCTTTGGTGAGTTTTTGCCCCTTTATAGTGTGCTTTTTGCTACTTTATAAAACTTATCTTTAAATAGTGGGCAGCATCCAGAACGAATTAAACGATTTTCTATAGAAACCTACGGGAAATCACGTTTCGGCTTACGAAGATTTCGGCTAACGAATGTGATCGCGGAAGGGATAATCTTCGTTAGCCGAGGTATCACTGTACATTGTGAGAAAGTGGAGCCTTTCTGAATGTCTAGCCTCTACAAGGTAAGGGGATAAGAAAAGTAAGAGTGCCCACACGTATGAAGTGTGCCACACTGATTATGCATTTCTATGTCTATGTGGGTTCCCTAAACACTTTTGAGGCTTTGAATGGTTTTCACGAAATTTGATATACATTTTGCCAGTGAAGTTTACTCTTGAGCCATACAGTTAAATTCCGGTAATCAGAAAAAAAAAACAACATGTCTGATGCGCGGATTATCGGGGTGAGAACGGTAATAGTGCCATTTCATATAGAAAGCTGCTTTCTAGTGAGCCTTCAAATAATATACAGGATTTTTAATGCATTATTTCGTAGAATGTAGAATAACGTGGAGACAGACCTTTAATTTTTTGGCCATCTGTATGAAGGCCCAACATTTTGGGCAAAACACTGTCTTATTGCAAGTCATTTATAAATATAATCCTTTCAACATATTCATAGGACAAATAGCTGGATGTATTACACACCTCATTTCTCTACTTAACCTCCGTCAACTTCAATAGCTTTGTGCCAGCGAGAAAGAAGGGCGTGTATCCCTTCTTGTACCCGCTTGAATTTTGTATTCAGTCACCTTTTAACTCTTTCAACAATATTCGTTATAACTACCAAACCTTTACCCACGAATAACATCTTTGTGGTCTCTAAAGAAGTAGAAAACTCATATAGCAAGATCTCGGCTCTATAGTAGGTGCAGGAAAAAAAAATCCATCCGAGTTTTCGGATTGCGTCCTGTTTAAAAACACATCACAATACCACGCCATTTTTGACGGCCTCCTGCGCATGCGCAACAAAACGTATTGCTCCGCAGCGCTGCAGTAGCAAGCAGGACATTCAATATTAACCACAAAAAATTGCACACATTTCCTGTTTATTTCGACTGAAGTATAGAAAAAGTTGATAACTTTTTGGGTCAGTGTGGACAGACGCTACTTGTTCAGATTTTCAATATTCTGACTCTTGACTCAGTGTTCTGCTGTAGGTGGATAAAGACGTTACGTAGATGTTTTTTGCCTCCATCTTTAGGGTTGAAGGGTAATGGACTAAGATAATACAGCAATGGATGAGGTGAGGATGTAATTAGATTAGACAAGCTGGTTGAATAAAAGTGGCTTATCCTAACCACATGGAAGGAGAAGAGATACAACAGGATTGGGCCAATAAAATTTACAACATGAAACGTCTGAAACCGCGTGTTTAACTGAACTTGGCCGTACCCTAATAACTGTAGAGTGAACTTTGATCCAATATTCTGAACCACTAACTTCCGAAACGTCGGTTTCAATCTACAATACATGGTGTCACAACTGTATGGCACTCATATATTTTATACGAATTTCGTTGTTTATCGACGGATGCAGTCACGAAAAACATGAGAATTTTTGAGGATATATTCAGGAAATTTAACGCAAACAGATATTTTCTTCACCGGACATAAAGAAAAGGAAAATATCAGTAATAAATATACGACTACAAACATAAGCACTAGCACAGCATATTCCATAAGTTGTGCTGTGAATCCCTCCATTGTTTGTACGATCAACTGGCTTCCATTTCTTTCCCTGTAGATTTTAGTAACTTATGGTATATATAAACTGGTTCCCTCATTTAAGTGCAAATTCCGCAACAATTATGACATTTATATTATTATGAATGATTGCGAATATAAGAGCTTCAGTTCGTACAGCGAAGGAATTTTATAAACTCTTAACAATACGGCAATATTTTATGAATATCTTTGGTTTTTGTTGAACAGTAATATACTGCAGTTACAAATCCAACTACGATGTCATGTCTGTCTGTCCGTCCGTCCTTTCGCCCGTTCGCCCGCCCGCTCGCATGGAACAACTAGGCTCCCATTGGACGGATTTAAAATTTCGTATTTGACTCTTTTTCGGAAACGTGTCGAGAAAACGCATATTTCATTCAAATTTGGCAAATTAACAATTATTTACAAGAAGCCCAGTATGTGTTTTAACCATACCTTGCTCAGTTATTCATAGAATGAGAAATGTTTCACATCGCAGTTCTAGAGAAAATCAAATCACACAAATTGTCTTCTCTAAAGCTTTTTTTTTTAAAAAAAAAACCCTTTATGAGATAAAGTGGAAAAGTGTTGTACAGACGGAGAGGCCACAGATAACAATATGGCGCATGCGCACTTCATGTTGGGTACCTAAGGCTACAAACACACACTCAGCATATGTAATATTTATTGCCTTTCCACTGCAACAATCGTTGCACGAACTCACCTCAGTGTTACGTTATATGTACATTGCCTGTCTTGTTTCATTTTATGAACTATGGAAATCTACTTATCGGACGCCCTTAATAATACTAATAATAACATGAATATAATAACAATAACAACCATAATATTCTAGACTGCATTGAAAATGTTGTGCCTCTGGGACCGAGACTTTGTTAGACATATCATTCACCAAATTTCGTTATACACGTTTTCTGAAATGGTTTATAAATTGAAGTTCTAATTTGTTTCACGTAATTCATAATTTGTTTTATGACTGCAGGTGAAAATTGTATTTTTATTATTAGTCCCACTAATATTAAATTCCAAAATACATTTTATCCCATCCGACAAAGCGAACTTCGCAAAATGCAGTTTTATGTCGCTGCTGCTATGCACGTAGTGCAAAGTGTGGAAACACATGAAACTTCTGTGGCTGTAGAATCCGTTTAGAAGTCCAGTAGAGTTTCAACTTTAAATCCTCACCCCGAAGTGTTTTTATAAGCTGGCTTAATGTGTGAGCCTCGTTGCTGGTTGACCGCGGGAATCCTGACATGGTAGATTAGTCATAAATATTTCCGTCAATTTTATAAATGGAATAAATTAGAGTAACAATAAGAGCTTTGGGGGGGGGGGGGGGGGGGAAAAAAGAAAAAAAAAAAAAAGAGGGGATGTTGTGATTTTTTTGTTAAAAAAAAATAAAACTTTTTT
>Ga0123355_10012318_pt1 | contig 13243 bp, 8 predicted proteins | sample TergutEmb28metaG_3_FD_89872 | JGI IMG/M metagenome (GOLD analysis project Ga0123355, IMG submission 89872) | Embiratermes neotenicus P1 segment gut microbial communities from Petit-Saut dam, French Guiana - Emb289 P1 | ecosystem: Host-associated > Arthropoda: Insects > Digestive system > Gut ... | reverse complement strand
TACATACATACATACATACATACATACATACATACATACATACATACATACATACATACATACATACATACATACATACATACATACATACATACATACATACATACATGCATGCATGCATACGTGCATACGTACGTACTAGACGTATACGCACATACCACTGTGCGTAATGCAATGGATCTAAATTACAATTTTTTAACTATTATGCAAGACAGAGCCGTTGGTGATAGCTGATTTGAAAGTCAAACAAATTTGAAATACACGACTTACGGACGACTTTAAGTTGCATCAAAGAGCAAAAAACTTACTTTTTAATTGTTCTTCGTGTCTTTCTGCTTGTGTGGAATCTGGAAAAGCTAACATTGGTTTAATTTGAGTCCTGTGCGGCGATAATATCCGTAATATGCAATCTGACAATGCTCAAGAGGCGGACAGGTGTTGGGCTGTTCTGAACGCAGTAGTAAACGTGCGGCATTTCTTGACTAGCTAAGGAACTGTTGGCTTCTTAAGAAGGACTCTGTTCTCTGAAGTAAGTCAGTCAGTCAGTTATCTAGTTACTGGTCTCATAACTGTCATTATTTGGCGAAACTTGTCCCAGGCGCGACTCTTTCGAACACGTTATCTGTGGAAACATTTTATGTTAGACAGCTCCACGAGCGCCTAATTTAAAACGAATATTTCTTGCGTTAGAGCATTGCAAATTAGGTCTGTTATGTTTACTTAATTACTTTTATCCCCCAGCGTAGATTCATACAAAGAAAAAGTGGTATAATTTTCCTCGCCTTCTGCCCTTCGAAAAGCATTTAAACGGTGGTATGGGGTACGCCTACAGAACATGTCAGAAATACAGTTTTATTTCGGTCTTAACTTCGCAAATGTAGAGAAGGTTACTTTAATTTGCATCAGTAGACAAAAAGCAATTTAAATCGAATTTCGTTTTGGAGCGCAGCCACAGATGATCGTGCAAGGGAAAAAAGTCTTTAAAAGAGATTCATTTGCGCGTGCACTGTGGCGAGAGTTTTAGCAACACTTTTTTTATTTCTACGTCGAGAGGCTTCTCCAAAAAATGTTTGGGTTTACTTTAGTTTGTTGTCGTGTTTTCGCCTGCAAGAAATATGTAAATATTTTAGTAACATAACTCACTATGATCATATTTCTCTCCGATTTTCTAACTTAGCTCTTTTCGAATGGCTCATATGTGTGCGTTTTGCTGTTTTGCATTTTTCAAACATCATAATCTCGAAAATACAATTATGCAATCCATGCCACCAGCTGACACAAAATTTTACTGCAACAATGCCTAATATACACGGAACTTCCCACATATCAACCTCGGAGCGCACTTTTATTGATGTTTTAAGCATCATCACGGTTTGTGTTAAGGAAGAATCCCCTATGCAAGTAATTTTATCCAATTCCTGGCATGTATAATTCTGTCTTGGTCAAAATATTCTCTTCTACACAAAGCAACTATAATCAAGAATTTCGTGTATTATAAAGTGTGTTATTTAAGACGCCGCCATTTGCTAATATTATATAGTGTCGGTGGTAAATGAATGAATATGGATTGTTGTTGCAGTAATATTGACAGTGAAAAACGGAAATACTCTGAGCAAAATTTCTCCTTTTGCCACTCTCTCCCTGACAAATCCCACATGGACTGGCGTGGGATAGAACCCGGCCCTCCGCTGTGAGAAGCATGAGACTAACCTTCTAAGCCAATGGTTCGCAAAGTGTTCTCCGTGGATCTCCCCCCTCCCCTTGCGCGATTACTTTCCAGGGGATCCATGGATTATTTAATGGTTACTTTAGTGTTTATTTATATTTTTTTAAATTACAGAAATAATGTTTTGTTGAAAATAATCGCGGAACTTCTTTACTTGAGGATGTGTTGATTTCGCACGTCCGTTACAATATCTAATTAAGAAACTTGCTTTATCTACGAAGAGAACGACACTAATTTTAATTAAGGCCAAATCATGCTATGTATTGTTACGTATGCTAGTGCTGTCTGTTCATATATATATATCTAAAATCAGTTCTGAGATAAACATTTCTAATTTTGGATACATATCATCCGGACACTCTGTATTTACGTTAGCAAAGGTGTGGAGGATCCGTCGTTATTTTTGGAAGCGAAAAGGGGTCCGCAACCAGAAAGTTTGGAAAAAAACTATTGCGTGCCGTAGAAGGGTGTATACTTTAATCGGTAATTGTTTAGATAAGTACAAATAAGAAATGGAAGATATAAAGGAACATTTGAAAGTGATTGTTTTATTTCTTTGTATGCGTTTATGTTTTTTACATTTATGGGAGGCTGGCCGTTGAAATGCAAAACTTTGCACGTCACGAATGCTAGAGCTTTATCCATAGAGATAGCAGAATCCTGACGAGAAGCTGTCATGGACTGGGAGGCTGTACGCTGTGTTATTCTTTTCAAAGGCCTTCATTTCTTCGTTCCTTTTTTCCCCATTGAAATAACCTAGACTGCTGGGTCTTATTGTCAGAAGAAACTATTTTAAAACTCTCACTGTTCAGTTGAAGATCTGAAACTTTTATGTTCATTAAGATATCATTAGTATTCCTTTAATATATTGTAGCCGCGAACAGTATGTTTTGGCAATATTTCATTTGCGCTGACATTGGGTTTTTGTTACTGTAGACCATACATATTGCAGTCTACAGAAATTACTGATATCTGGAATCTTAAAACATCTTCGTGTCGGACCGAAATTAATATGACCAGACAGCCATTTATCATTTCCATGCTGAGATACAATAGAAAGACTTTGTTACAATGAAAGCAGATAAGAAGAGATCGACGGTATATCTTCACAGACACTGGTGTGTTGCATATAAGCCAACCACATGAAAGAGACGGTGCCAAAAGTAAGGATCCTTCTGTCGCTAACTGTGACACGCGTATAATACAGCTCTTATTGTGGTACGAATAGCTCTGAGTTCCGTTACGCGCGTTGTAATGCTATCAGGCACTCTCAAAGAGAAATATAGAGGAAGACATCCTATTTCCACTTCCTGTAGAACTAATAGTCATGTGTTCTATTTGTTTGTGCTTTGTTTAAATGCGTTGCCAGTAACGAATTCCATTTCTTTTTTTCTCAAATGAAACGAGGAATGAATTATCGCACTGAGTTGTCTGTTTTATTTACATTTACATTGGAGCTGTAGCTTGTAATAGTCACTGTGGAATTACAGTTTCACACTGCAGAGAAAACCCCACTCTCTGCAGAGCCAGTTGCCAGGCAGAAATAACGCCAGACCGCTTAATAATAGACTTTTCCCTTTGGCTGTAAAGCCGCCAATTTATAAATGTACGCAGACGTTGTCCACAGTAGTTGTTAATAAAAAGTACTCAGGCAACACATCCTACGTTTCTTAAGCTTATTTCAAAATTGTAAAGTGAGTTATCTGGTGAATCATTAACTTATACGTAATTAAATTTTGGTTTATATACACTCTTGTTTTTGTGTGAATTTGTTACTTCTCACACATTGAAAGAGGAACGTAGGTTGAGTGTTCGAAATTATGGTGCCGGAAAAGGGCCACAGAGGGACGAGGTAACAGGGGAGTGGAAAACACTACATATTGAGGAGCTTTATATTTTATCCTCACCAAATATTATTCGGCTGATAAAATCAAGAAGTATGAGGTGGGCAGGGCATGTGGCACATATGGGAGAGAGGATAGATGTATACAGGGTTTTGATGGGGAGACCTGATGGAAATAGACCACTCGGAAGGTCTAGTCGTAGATGGGACGATAATATTAAAATGGTTCTTGAAGAATTTAGATGGGAGTGTAGACTGTATAGCTCGTCCTCAGGACAGGAACAAGTGGCGGGCTGTTATGAATGCAGTATGAACTTTCGGGTTCAATAAAATGCGGAGAATGTCTTGACTATCTGAGGACCTGTTAGTTTATCAGGAAGGACTCTGCTTCATGGAGTTAGTTTGCCAGTTGGTTATACATTAAAGTGTCACGAATGAGCAATGCATCAATACAGTTTCCCCACCTACTGGTCGAGGAAACTGCAGTCAGTCACCTGACGCCACCGTGTGTGAATAACCAATTTTTTTGTTTTTTTGTTTCAAAGTACGGGGTTTGAGATTTCGTGAGCAGCTCTGCAATCCACCATTAGAGTCGGCTTTCCGTGTTACGTTCTTCCCCACCTTTCTCAGATCTTCCACTGCACCACTCAACCACCGAAGTTTACATCTCGTTCTGCTACGGCAGGCTGATAAACCCTGAGAGTTCACCGCCACTGAAATCGGAACCAACCATTTGATACGGTCGTGATCCATTTTAATCCATTTTACATTTTCGCAACAAGTTTCTTTTCTTCTTCGGTTTTCTGCCAAGCTTCCACTATCAGAGCTAAGTTTCTACATTGTCCGTCCTTGACTTTATTGCCCCACAAAATTAGGCGAGGTTGCCTTTTACGTATTTTCCTCCATTCCACGCTGAATTTACCACCACCATCTTCGTGTTCTTATTTTCTTCTTTTTTCTTCTTCCTCTTCTTCCACTGCTTTGCTTTCAAAATTTATGCCTTCACACCCTGTTTTGTTGCTCCCTTATAATATTACCTCTACCCTTTTACGTTGTCTTTGAAGTACGTTCACTTCTGTTAGGTATAAGTTATTATACACAGTATATTGCTAAATTATGTGTTAGAAAATAATGTGTCGTTGTTAGCAAGGCATTGTGTCAGGGTGACTCAAACTGGGGGAGAGATTTCCCCCAGAACACGGCACAGAGCGTTAAAATAGAGGGCATTCTGCAACAACGGACACCAATCAGTTATGTACTTAACTTCATGTTGCACTGTGTTGCCTTGCATAAGAATTCTGCATGACATTGGTAGAAAATGTAGACAGGATTTAGTAGAACTTGCGATATGTATATCCACCTCATGTCAAAGAGAACTTAGTTCTAGTACAGTAAATGGAACTAATGTGTTCGCTGAATTTGCCGCGGTTTAATCTCATTCCGAAAATTCGCATGTCATGGCTCAAGGACCATTACCTTGACCTAGATTTATCTTTTTTTAGCCAGGTAGGTGAATGCGGAACCTACATCGATCCATACAACTGATCTTTGAATTTGAGTACTCGTATTAAGAACGTTCTGCTTTCAAACTCGGAAACCATATACACGGACTGGAGTTTTTCTTAATGTTTTCCATTCCCTCTGTACAAACATCGGGATAGTGCGTCATATTAGGCCACGACCACTTCTACCTACTTTCAATGTCATTATTCACTAAGAATGACTTTGCATTTCCATTGTCTAACTTCAAGCTGTTCCATGGATTTCTCTTTTCCGCGTACTGGCAAATAATGGAACGGAAATTCAAAGTTAATTGTATTTCATTTACACGCGCAAATTGAAGATAATCTCCCACGTAATAAATCGAAATGGTTAATAATTTGAAAATGCGTCCGACTTCTGTAGAAGAGATGCCCCGGATTCAATGTGGGCCGCGGGGTTGTCTAACTTTACTCATTTTCATTTTATTTCTGTAAGTGCTTTCACGACAATTTGTTGACAGTAGGGACTACAGTAATGATAACCGCATCTCCTCCTACTCTATCCTGCCGTAATCATCATCAGGGATGTTTTTCTTATCTTATTTAGCTTTGTATAACTTCTGAATCTGAGCGGATTGTAATTATTTACAGTACTTGGTTGGCATACAGAATTTATTAAATTTTAATTACGTCTCGGGGACCGCGGTAGCACAGTAGTTAAGGTGCTATGCTACAAAGCGGAAGGTCACTGGTTCGATCCCAGCTGGTGTCACTGGAATTTTTCATTGATGTAAAATCCTTCCGATCGCACTCTGGCCCTGGGGTCGACTCAGCCTGTAACAGAAATGAGTACCAGGAGCATTTTCTGGGGGTAAAGGCGGCCGGTGCTTAAGGCTGACAACCTTACTACCATCCTGAGCCGTTGTCATGAAATGTGGGAACCTTAACTTCCTGGAACCCTCTGGGCCAGTCCAGGCCTGTAACAGGACTGCTTTACCTTTTTTTATAATACTGTCTCACATATCTGTGTCCTTAGAGTCACCTGATCATCTGATCATATGAACCAGTAATGAAACGCTGTGGTCATTTGATGAGCGACCGGGCTTTATAAATGCAGGGGTTCGGAGGCTCGATCATGAAACCGGATGCACGAGTTTATGCTTCACACGTTGGGACGACAGCTATGATGTCCATGATGTTCACGGTGACTATCGGGTAGCCTGTCACTCTGACATTTACAATACTGGTCTTTTGATTGTCGCAATAACCCGAAAAATCTTGAAGTTAAAACTTACAGCGTCTAACAGTACCGTGTCCTGGAGCTTTTGATTTGAACCTAGCGTCCTTAACAAGTCTGTATCATCTGTAGAGGTTTGAAGCGCGCAAAACAATGAGAGAAACAGTCTGGAGAAATGGCAAGAACCGTAAGGTAATGAATTTGGTTGGTTTGAAGGCAGTACATTGCAATCCAGGTGATGCCACGAACGGGACTCGAACCACAAATCTACATTATATCTTGAGAACACTTGTCAAAAGCACCACAATTTGAGCTGGTCACCTGTTTTTGAGCTGGTTGTACAAACTTCCTACGTAAGAATTGCGGTAAAGCGAAAAGAACCCTTTCTCATTTGTTTCTCTTGTAATTCCCCAGTGTCTGTTGAGGTGTGGAGCTCGTGGAAGGCGAGCTAATGGGATTATCTTGTGAAGGAGTGGAAAGGAAGTGTGTTGGGTGCACCAGTGAAGTGCTACAGCTGGGTATCTCTACGCTTCTTAAGTGAGAACAAACTGGCTGCTGCACACGTTTTGTGATATTGCAGTTCTGAACACCCTGTGCTGATATAATGAGGGCTGTATGGCGCAGTTTTTATTGTATGCCCGTAAATATATTGATTATAAAGGCTAAGTAGAATACCTTCAATCAGGATTATCAGGCCAGAACATTGTAGTTTGCTTGTAACAAACAAAGGAGTGCAATGTAATGGTGGCGAATGAAGTGCCGTGTCGATCAACTGAAGAAGAGATAAAAATTGGCAGTAATAAACTAATGGAGAAATTTAAAGTATTGTTAGTAGTATTAGTGGTGTTTGTGGTGGTAGTATTGATGTCAGTAGCAGTAGCGGCATTGGCAATTGTAACGACGATGTGGTAGGTCTTTCTTTATATAGCAATAATTAACTCACTTCGTCAATCCTGTTTGTCGTAATTTATTAGAGACCATGAGTCTTTTCTAGAAACGACGCGCTGTTTATTATTATTATTATTATTATTATTATCTGTAATTGGTCATCTGGCTGTTGAGTAGGCACATTACTAAAAAAATAATTAATTGAATTGAGTTGAATTGGATAAAATTAAATTATTACTAATCGTAGCTACATAAACATGTCAATGACTATACATTATTATCAGGCCTAAGGTGTACAACGCTGAGCTACGTGCTGGAATTATAAATTGAGAAAAGGTCATCCTATAACATGGGGTTGGAGTAGATGTATAACTCTACTCCTACTTAACATCGGCGCTAGAAGGTTGTGCGAGGTCAAGGCCATGCCCCGGCCTCTTTACCCACAGGAAAGAGCACCGGTAGTCGTTTGTATAGGCAGCTGGGTGGGTCTCAGTTTCAGTCTGGACAGGTGTGAAATAGAGATAATTTCTTGCCCCCAAGTGGGATCCGTACCCCGAGCCTTCCAACCCGTAGGGAGTCTCTATCCCTGTCCCATTATTAACTGTTAGCGAAAGTGAAATGTGACAGCGGGAAGCCAGCGATCGGTAAAATAGACCTACTTTTTGTGTTAAATCTGTACACGTAAGAGCAATTCCTTATTTTGACGTGAAGAGGTACAGTTGAACCTCTTTGTCAGACTGCAGTGATTTCGTATGAAAATGAATTTTGTACTGTGTTTGTCAGTACAGCCCGCTTTACGTATATGCGGAAAATTTCATCGATAGTATAATTTTGGAGCTCCCTTCATCTCGTTTAGTCCTTCTGGCCTACTAATACAAGCTAACGTAATGACATCAAAATTGCACTCACGACATTTAAATTCAGGAAATTCTTAATTCCCTTTTGTTCATAATCGTGTGTGACATTGCCTACATCAAAAACCTTTAAAAGTAAAGCGTATAAAACTACGTCCTTGCTTGTTTTATGTACGTTGCAACTGGGACTCCAGTCATAAAATAACAATATAAATTGCTGAGTGCAATAGGAGGGTGGAGAAAATTGTATAAGGAAATGCTAAGGTTGTATTTTCCGCCTGATCAGAGTACAGAGGATGAAATCTGCAAAGCATGTAGCACGCATAACAGATTTGAATAATCCAACAACATTTTGTGCAACACACTGGAATGTAAAAGGCAAGTCGGTAAACCTACATGGCAGGGGAAGATCATATTAAGAGGAATCTTAAAAATGATACGAAGTGGCTGAAATGTCGTGCTGTACCTTCGCATTCGTTCATGAAAATAGGACACAAGACTATTGACAATGGCGCGATTTAGTTTGAAAGTTCGTACCTGCACTTATAGTGAATGCTGGAAATGGCATGATGTCAAGGCGTGTGTTACTGTGTTGAGATTATAAATAACAATATTGGATTTTAAAGTAAAACGAAGTAACTGTGATGGTTTGTATTATTTGTAACTAAATCTAAATTGAGAATAGTCGGACTTGTATATTATTTTACGACTCTGTTTCAACTGCCGATATTATGTGGGTCCAAATGAAATACGGTAGGGTGTTGGAAAGAGGGATAACGTGCAGAATTAAGTTGAGTTCTAGTCTGAATCAATATGGCGGCATTTTTTCTAAGGACTCGGGAAAACCACGTGAAATCTCAGCAAGTGATTCAGTATGCGGTAGCTAATCGGTAATATACATAACTATCATTTATTGATACCTTTTGCCCATTTTGTCTTTATGAATATTTTCTCTGAAAGTGAACTGATATATTTTCCTCTGTACGTGTCCAGTGATAATTTTTTATCTTTTCATTGTCTTATTTATAAAGGCTGGTACACCAGTGAAATTGTAATTATATTTTAACAGTTATTTCTTCTGACAGGGGCCCCAACGTGTCCATCCTGCACCTGCGCAGTACGTCGGAACCTTGGGAGCCTGTTACCACTACGTCCACTTACACCTCGCGGCCCTCGACACGAAGTAGCATGGTGGGCCACATGAGCTCCATCCCCACGCTGCAGGTCAAATACGCGGGCAGCAATACGACGCAGCCACGCAACGCCAACTACGCGTCGTTACCGCCATCTCGTCGTCGGGACGCGGGTCCGGCTGCCCTCTTTATGGCTGGCAACATGTCAGTTGATCGTGGTACAAATAATGGCAGTTGCAGTCGCGAGCTGTCACCAGTCCGGTGGTGTGATCGCGAAGTGGATGGAGTCTACCTCGGCCGTTCCGGTTGGGTTCAAGTTCAACAACGCTCTCTGGACGAGAACCGCAGAGCCAACTACGGCATCCTACCCCCAGCTCCCACCACGGTGCCTACTGTACCTGTCGGTGGTACGCTTCCCTCGCGACGACCTGGCATTAAGCTCGCAGACTATCATTGCAGCAATAGCGAGCCAGGCAAGTTACCAGAACCCCTCAAGGTTGTGGAACAACAACGACCCGCCTTCCTGCCACTCCCAATTGAAATCACTAAAGGGCGCGAGTTTGAGCATCGCATTAGTAGCCGCAGTCCATCGCCGTCCCCTCAAGATCATAATTTGTCAGGTGATCCGATGTCACCACCATCAGTAACTCCGATCATATCCCCTCCGCCTGCATTCCAAGACCCAAGTCGCAAATCTCAGACCACCCCTCGTATTCGAACCACCACCGGAAAGCCCCCATTTCTGCCCCGCTCAAACGCCATAGTGGACAGCGATATTGTCAGCCCACCTCCTTCGCCGCCTCCGCCGATAAACTGGAGCACACTGCCCTCTCCGCACACAACTGCAGCGGCCGGGTCTTTGAGAGCGCGTAGGCTGACGCCGTCTCCAGTCGGCACACCTCAGCCACAACCGCTGCGGATCCCACAAACCAAATCTTTGGAAGACACAACCTCTAGTGGAACACGCAGGTCGCAATTCCAAAAGTACGACTCTTCATCATCGTCTTCCTCGTCTTTCGGGTTCCGAAGTCTGGACAGTAGCATTAATACGCGCACCGCCATGCCGCGACTGTCTGAGACAGACTCCTCTGTTGGCGGATACGAGGACGGCGACGAAGAGGAAAACCGTGAGCCATCCCTGAATATGAATGCGTTTTCATCCATTGCTGTGATTAACTCTTCGCCTGATACTCCGGCTGCCGTCTCTGGACTGCAGCCGAAAGAACGTCTCCTTGTTAACGGAGAAAAGATATCGCCATCTTCTGTGCGTCACAGGGACAGTAGTCGGCTACATCATCAAAATCAGAGATCAGATCACCGCACACATCCATTGAGGAGGTCACCAGGTTCGGAAGGAAATAACAAGAAACTCGTTTCAAATAATTCCTCTTCGTCTTCGTCGTCTTCGTCAAGTAGTTGCACTGCACGAACCGGAGCTTCACAGGCTTTCAGGCGCTCAGTAGGCCACTCGACTGGGAAACAGCAGCAACAGCAGCAGCAAGTGCAATCTTTGGTTCGAATGCCGGAACCTGCCCTTCATGTCTATCACACATGGGATGGCAGGAATCGCGTGCGTCGCTCGCGAAGCCTTCAGCTGCCAGAAACCAAGTCCCCCGGATCGCTATCCCCCAGCGGTCACAGTCACACAGACTGCCAGTACTTGCTGGTAAAGCAGCATCCTCATCACTACTACCCCCAGCAGCAGCAACAGCAACAACAGCAGCAGCAACAGCAACAGCAGCAGCAGCAGCAACCGATAGAACCTCACCGTGTGGTCGTAAAGATCGGCGGTGAGCCAGCAGAACGAGCAAGGCGCCCCTACATTCACAGCAGTACGTGAGAACACTTTTACCCTGACTTGATCAGTGTTTTGTCTGTAAGTGACCTACCGTTGAATCTCCCAAATATTACCCCACTGAAACACCACACAAAAACCTCGTGTCGATCATTTGCGTGAACTTCGTAGGGACGCATCTGCACTGTAGACACATACTGTTCATAAAACTGCAACAAAATGCACTTAGAGTTGAGGGATATTTAAAGTGTAATAATTTAAAATATATACTCTTCTGCATGTTGCGGCTCGAAATGTGCCATCTTCAGAGTACAGTGTGCTGTCCTGCACTGTACACATCATCCAATAGACTGCAGGTGCTTGACCCATATGAGGATCGAAGACGACTTCACATTGGCTTGCATGCAGAAGCGTAGCACACGAACTGTAATAGAACACATCATTATAGGCACTGATGTTGGTCAGTTTTAGTCTGTATTTGTGAATACCTGTTAATCTTGCACAGTGTTTTCAACTCGTGTGGTTTACATATCGACATCCAGAATCCCTTTTTCATAAACCGCCTTGAAGATGGTTTATTTCGAGCCGAAACATTTAAATTCGTGCATATTTTAAGTTAATGCAATTTGAACATCCGTCGAATATAAGGGACCTTTTTTTTAGTTTTGTGAATAATATTATCTTAACGCACGCAATGTGGATCATATTTAGTGACCACACACGTTGAAGACCAGAGGTGAAACTTATGTTAATAAATGTTTGCGAAGTAGTTACTGCGCGCCACGAAACCGTGTATTTGCAGTCGCATTCTTCGTCATTATGATTTTTCCCGTGTGGTGCAACACCCTTGCTCTGGCCTAGGCCGTCTCGCTGTTGAGGGTTCGAGATCCCACAGTTTGACATACCAGACTCGGTAGGACTGCTCTGGACGATGGATCGGTCCGTCGCAGAGACTGCTACCTGACAACGCACAGCCATTATGAAAATATACATGATGAAAAACTTCCAGAGTAATTGTTAAATTACGCCTGATTGGCATATAATTCCGATGGCAAAAATCAATGCTATTGTCTTATCATTTGAATACATACTAGACCAGGGATTCTGAAATGCATTCACCAGCCATTGCCATGAACAGTGTGTAAGGTTTCTGTTGCAAATATTTTTCCAAACTTCATACGAATTTTCTTACTATGCTGCAAATTCATTTTCGAGTCTTAAGCTAGTGTTTGCGTGTGTGTGCGCGCTACACTGCTGCAGCTGTTCGTGTTTGAATGTCTGTTGCACTTGCGCTTCCGCGCGTGTATTGTTTCTATTAGCTTTGAACGAACGTCCAGTGAGCATGTAACTATTTAGTAAGCTGTTATCTAGTGCCGAGGTTAAGAATAAGTGGAGCTGTACCTCCACTCCCCCTACATGCCTTCATGGCGTGCACAGAGGCAACTTTACCTTTACCTTTATATTTTAAATTATGTGGGGGCAGAACAAATATATGTGTTCTAAATATGCAAAGGGAAATTTTTGCTTCAGAACCGATGAGTCAGACCGGCGTGACATGCGACAATGAAAAATCTGTTCTTCGTCAAGAAGGAATAGTTTTGAAAAAAAGTATAGGGCGTTGGATTATGAAGCTTCGCTCTTCCTAACGTAAATAAATGGACGTCGTTAAATCTCACAAAAATATACTGACTTGCGAGATTGGCACATTGCCCTGTTGAATTTTACGATACCATGTAGCTTAATTGCATTAATAACGACAGGCACCACACGTTTATAGTTCTTTCACGTTTACAACTGTCACAAAATGCAAAATTCAGAGTCTCTGACAAGAAGAATATATACTGTAAGTAGAGTGTGATTTCGCGCTTAGCTTTATTGTTTTCAAAACATAAATTGGCAGCGGCCTGTATGGTATGTGTATTTATTGTTAGGAATGGGGTGTTCGTTGTTTTTATTAAGTGTGGTTCTTCTGCAGTAGACGTACGTCATTCATACTGTTTTATGGCTACTATTTCAAAGGATCATAATAACAATTATACACAAATGCGTCGCTTAACAACGGGGATGCGTTCTGAGGAATGCGTCGTTAGGCGATTTCGTCGTGCAAACGTGTTCTGACACAAACCTAGAAAGTACAGTATAGCCTACTACACATCTAGGCTCTATGGTATAGCCCAGTGATGGGCAAACTACGGCCCGCGGGCCAGATACGGCCCCCTGAAATGTTCTATCCGGCCCGCGCGACATTATTCCTAATCTGACGAATAAAAAAGAATACATCCCAGT
>Ga0123355_10012317_pt1 | contig 13244 bp, 11 predicted proteins | sample TergutEmb28metaG_3_FD_89872 | JGI IMG/M metagenome (GOLD analysis project Ga0123355, IMG submission 89872) | Embiratermes neotenicus P1 segment gut microbial communities from Petit-Saut dam, French Guiana - Emb289 P1 | ecosystem: Host-associated > Arthropoda: Insects > Digestive system > Gut ... | reverse complement strand
CGTTCGTGATTGAAAAACATTGCGTAAAATGTTCATACAGTATCTTTGTGTACTGGACTTTCAAAATACGCCCCTGCGGGCGGCTTTTGCGGCTTTGTATAAATTATCTGGGTCTATAACGCGCTCAAAATCGTTATTTTCTACCCTTTCCCGCCGCTTGGCTTCCCTTTTTTCCTTGCGTCTATGATAACGCGCTTCTTTGCGCTCTAAACTTGTCAAAATGCACCTCGCATAACTTGTTATAGAGGGGTGTACTGGTTACATAGCAATAACAGGCATGTAATACGGCTTAACCCCACGCCGTACCATGCAAGAAGCGTCCGCCTGATTGCGTCAAGGTGCTAATTTGCCCCTTGCGGGGAAGGTTATTGTTTCCTTCCATAAAGGCGCGGATTTCTGCCGGGGTTATGCGCCCGGCTTACTTTGTCTGGCCGTAAAAATAAATATGGAATCACACGGGAACACGGATGCCCGTGTTACTCGCGGTATTGTGGTTGGCATTGCCGTTGCTGTTGACAATAGCGGCGTGGGTAGAATCGCCGCCCCTAGCGGAAACAAGCCACCAGTTGGCGCGGGTACTCCCAGAACAGATAATTAACAAACAATAACCTATGCTATTTAATCCCCTTTGTTTTTAGGGGTTTGCACCTTGTTTTGCTTCCTCCAACCTTTGATTAAATTTACTTCCTTGAATATTTTTACACAAAGGCTTTCGGTGTCTTTTATGCTCAATTGCAAAGTTTCTATTAGCCATTGTAAGTGCTGTAGAATTTGCTCACATGCTACAATGGCTTCATTTTGATGTGCGCGGCGTTGCTGTAATTCTGCTTCCGTTGTTGGGTATATGCTGTTGGCGGCGGTTATTTCCGCCATTAGTTTTATGCCGTACTCTACCCCCGGAAATGTGAAAATAGGCCGCCATCGTTTGGGTACTTTTTTCTCATTCATTAAATAGCGGGTTAGTTCCGCCCGGATTTCTGTACCCGTTTTCCAAAATTCAAGATCGCTTACATTTCTGTGGCGTGATAATACTTCACTCATAAACACCCCCGGTTAAAAGAGTATCACGCCCCACAAGGGGGCGTGATTAAAAGCGTCAAGCGACACGGAAGCACACGGGAACACGGACGCCCGTGTGACTCGCGGTAGGGTGGGTGGCAACGCCGGAGCTGTCGACAATAGCGGCGCGGGTAGAATCGCCGCCCCTAGCGGAAACAAGCCACCAGCCGGCGCGGGTACTCGTACCTACGATATTTTTAAGCCGCTTCATGTTTGCGGCAAAAATGGGATATTGAATATAGCCCCCGGAAGAAAAGCCTTGATTTGGGCTTACATTACTGCCCCATTGCCTACATCCATATACTTCAATTTCGGAAGGTAGCCAAAGTTCCCCCATTGTACGCCACGCCCACGAATTATTTTCCGTAAGAAGTACGCCCGCTGTGTGGCGGGCTTCCATCAATGCGTTTTTGCCTATCATTACGGCGCGGGCTTGCGCTGGTATTTGGCTAAGTATGCCGCCGCTTCTAAAATCCACGTTAATTAAGGCCGGGTTAGCTGTGGTGGCGTTTGGTACATCCGCCTGTAGGCTATTTATAAAGGCGTTTACATTGGAAGCTAAAAATGGCGTAGTTTGCGCCGCTATGCCGTTGTTGTAGTTGGCTCTGTTCCATTGTATGGTTTCCGGCCAAAGCTCACGGGAAATAAAATCAATGTGCGGGATAGTAACGGCGGGCGATCCATAATTTAAGTATGGGTTAATGCCCGCTACTTCCATGCGGTACGTGTTTCCGGCAATTACAAGCGGAATAAAATCACCGGGCAGAATACCAGTAAAATTGCTGGCACGTATGCGGGCTTGAATCCACGCCCACGGGTTGCCGTTGAATGGCGCGGCGGCTATTTCTGCTTGGTGTCTTTGCGTTAAATCCGCGCCGGGGTATAGGCGGCTTGCTATGCCCGCTATGTCCATAACCCCAAGCGCATAGCGAAGTGCTATCACCTGCTCAGTGGTCAGTGTATCCAAAAAGCCTGCAATTTCTGCCATGATTTCTGCCGATGAAAATGTTGTGTCCCTGCTAACATTTACATCATCAATTAGTCTTTGCTTGCGTTCACCAAAAATATCAGGCATATGCCGTCAGCTCCTTTTCGACCTCCTTGCGCACTCTTGCAGGGAGGCTTTGCATGTCCACCTTGCCCATCTGCACCTGTATGGCAGTAAAGCCAGTAGGTGCATTGCCCCCAGTCATGCCCAATATGGTCTCTTCGCAGGCCCGAACTCGCTCTTCCAGGGTTGGCATTGGTGGGGATGGTGTCGGTGCGTCAGCATCAATTTCTGCTTGAGTGCGTTTTACTATGCCGCGCCAGGGCCCCGCCTTGGTGGATAAGGATACATCCCAGCGGTACAGAGGGGCGCCATTGCCGTCATGCATTGGCGGGTTTTCTTCACCGTCTGGGGACAAACGGAATTGGTATCCGCCCCGGTCATTGATTAGTATGCTATGGCCATTAGGTTGCTGGAAGGCGTCGCTGAAGCCCCTAATAATATTTCCGTTTGGTTCGATTTCTATATAGTGATTGTTGTAGAATTTTTCCATGTTGTCCTCCTTATAGGTCTGCACTAGCTTCCCATCCTCCAATCATCAATAAGGGGGTGTTCACCGCGATGCCGCCAATAGTCATTCTGGGGTTAAACCCGTCTTGGTTGGCTCGTCCAAATGTCATGCTTTCAATTGTTTCCCAACCACTCGTGCTCCACCATTGCCAGTTACCTCTGTTACCACTTTGATTTATTAGTGTAACATATGGCGGTATTCGTTTTCGCACTTTGTATGGTACAAATACGCCATCAGTAGACGCCGCAAATCTCGTGCCCATGTATAGCGCAGTATTACTTGCACTCCTTTCGTAGTATCGCTGACAAATCGCAAGCTCCCTACCAAAATCCATTGGTGGATCGTTGGCTAGGGTGGAGGTGGGGCCTAACTCGAGTTTTACAGCCTCAATAATGACAGATGACGGAGGGGTATTTATTGCTGTTGACGTAATCCTAAAGCGGCCCACCCCACTGTCAAGTCTGAATTGCATACTAAATCCGCTATTGCCTATGGGCGCAAGCCCTGAAACGGTTGTGTCGTTAACAGTAAATGTGTTAACGTAAATTCCATCGGACGTAACAATTGTCATAGTCATTGTTTTGCCTATAAAAACCCTCGCGTTATGCTCTAGAATTTGGTCAAGCACTGACCACCCAGTGCTAGCGGTTCGGTTTAGGCGCACACCATCAGCTGTAATCTCAACGTTAACTATCGCTGCTGTAAATCTATCAATCGTGTATCCATTAGTTGTGTATTCTGCTTGGCCGCGCTGATTAACCGGGTTCCGAAAATCCCAGTTGTGCAAAAGGTTAGGATTAGTGCCAGCGGGCAAAGGGCTTTCAGCTATAGAGACAAGGTGACTTGTCGTATCAAATGTAAATTTATACAGCCTAGAATCTCGTCCCATAGCATATAATTCCGACTGCGAAAACCCCTTAAAATAGCTAACCTGCGCCCCATTATGCCCAACTGTAATAACCTCAAAGGCATCCCAATTATCAATACGGTATGCCCCTGGTACTTGCGTCACTTGCGCCGGGTGGGATACGGTTATTACTGCACGCAGTTCAGTCCCTTCCAATGGATGCCATATGCCTCCAGTTGCACCGTGTACGCGGCCGTCTTGCGGGGCTTGGGGCATGGCGTTGGATGTTCTTTCTTCCAATTCTTGCTGTGATGCAAATCCCGTATGACCGCTTTTTTCATATTCTAAGTTAACAAGATTCGCGTGATCCCCAGCATAACCAAGGTCTCCGCGCGGGATAGTCAATCTAAGCTTTGCATCGCCTGGCGTCCCGATGTTTTCAACGTTTGCATTTGTTCCAGGCTCACCTGTAATGACTTCCTCAATATTTATAGTAGCGGCGCGGCCTTGCGGTATACCTAAATTAATGACTGCATCATTTTCATCGCCAACATTTTCAGCCATTGCAGGCTCTCCGGGGTCAAGGGTGGTTACATCGCCCAAATTAATTGTAGCGGCATCTCCACGTAACCCCTGGTACACCCATATCATCCATGGGTTTTGTAAGTCTGGATCACTTGGTGCCATTTGCAACCCAGGCACTCTTGAATTGTACATATACGAATTTCTTGTGCCATTATCGCTATAAACTACGATGTCATAGCGCTGGTAATCCGTAACACTAGGCGACCAGTACCCCCGGGGCTCGATGGTTCCCGGTTCCCCTTGCCTCCCGCGAATACTACCCGCAGGAGAAAATGCGTTATCATTAACATCATCACTAATCCTTAGCAGTACATCCCCTGGCTCTAGCGCTTTTCCTGCAACAACAATGTAATCACCAACAATAACACTATCGCTTACGCGTACGCCTGAATCATGCAATTGTTGTGCCGTTTGTGGTTCCTTTATAATTATTGACCCAAACCCTCTATCTCCACGCCACAAGGTTGCATCTTCCCAGGCCCTTCGCATTTCAGCCAGCAATGCTACTGCGTCATTCAGGGCATCCATTTCCGGGAGGCTGACAATAGTATCACCTAGCGATATATTAGGCTGGACATGAAAGGTAAAATGCAAAGAAATTATTCGCTCGTCACTATGTCCATACAACGCCAATTCGCCCGTAGCGCGGCCTGGACAAGCCACGGCTTGCTCTGTTAGCATAACAGTAAACCCCTGACCGCCTGCAGCGGGAGAGGGCGTTATTTGTACAACGTTGCGGTCGGCTTTGGCTATAAATAGCCTTGCCAGCGCGACATTGCCATAATCAATTTCGTTTATTCCATTTTGCTCAAATATGCGAAAATTAAAAATGATGCTTTGCACATCGCCTTGGTTGATGACGATATCAGTGCGCGGGCTTGCTTGCGACATGGTGTTCAGCTCGATATCATATGTTTTGGTAAGCATTCAGCACCCCTTTATTTCGTCCATGTACCCATTATCACGCCATCAATCAGCATGACCCTGTCCCCAACACGTGCGTCATTGTAATGGCGCATCCGGGGGTATACCTTTTGGCTGGCTATGGTTTCGCCAGGAAACAATAGCAATATATCACCATTGTCTGTAATTCGCTCGACACGAGCGAACTCTCTTTTTACAGCGTCTGCTTGAGGGGATTTCCTGTAAAATTCATCCATTGTTGCTATCACAAGCGCACCACCCTTCGCGCACCATGTTGCATTACGCCGTCATAGGTTAGCGGCATTTCCCAGCTGGTTTCGTGTAGTTTTGTGGGACCTTCAAAAAAATCAGGATAAATTAATAGAAGTGTTTCAGCGTTGCCATGTGTGGGCATCAATACAGTACTGAATGCCACATGCTCAAAGGCCATAGTTGACTCTTCCGCGACACGATGGACAAGAGCGTCCAGTGCCTCCTGGCTGCCAATTGCCTCTATTTCTTTGTGGTCAGTGATTGTGCGCCCGCGCCGAACCGTAGACAATGGGCTGGTGATATCATTGTTTACAAAAATGGAAACCAGCTCTTTTTCGTTTTCTATATTTAATGCCACCCGGATAAATTCGTTGGGGCGGTCTGCAATATCAAGCTTTTCGGTGGTAGGGAGCACAACAACACTATCTCCCTTTGTAGTATCATAAACATGTGTTATTGTCCGCTGAGAGGGCGGCACATAGGGCTCAGACCGCATTACTCCATATTCGTCTACCCACAAAGATGTGTAGTTTATTTCACGCAACAGTTCGTTGCAGGCATGGTTCTTCTTGGTTCCTATGGGGTATTCCCGGTCAGCTGGCAGTGTGCGTTGCGTAGCAGGGATATTTATTTTTGTAATCCCTGCTTCATTCAATATCCGCGTTACCGCTTCTACATATGTTAATTTCTTCTCTAAAAAAAACCGGCGCGACATTTTGTCTTGCTTTATTACTAGCAATTTATCGCATAGGCCTACATTGCGGGACGTGGCTGTCCCTCCCCGCTCTCGGGCAGGGAAATCAGCCCTGAAGATTCCAAGTGGCCACTCCACTGCCCCGCCATCCGGCATGTGCAATACAAACCAAGGTTGTATCTGGTCTGATAAGAAATCAATGTCTTTTTGTCTGGAGTCGTTTATTGTCATGGTTGCAGAACGCTTGATTTCGCGCAAATCGCCATAGGATATGTTGGCGCTTGTCACACCATCCAAATCGCCTATTTTGACATCATATTGATTCAGTAAGTCATAACGAAAAGATACCCGTCGCGAACCATCTGCTAATCGTAATGCCTTGTTTATAGCATCATCTGTATAGCCGCGAATGTTGTTCACATGGATTCTCCTTTATGGCTAAAATCTGTCTCTGTAAAACTAAAGCTTGCCAGCATATGATCAGAAAAGCCATCTGACTTACCCTTGACACCACCAGTAATAGTGCCATACACCACGCCAAGCCGCCAATCACGCAATATAAGCACTTTATCGCAGGATGATAGTGCTTCAAGCCGCTTGTAATCCTCGAGGGATACATGAAAGGCCAAGTTCATGACCCGGCTTGTGTGCGTGCCGACTTGTAGTCCAGGTTTTTCGCGCCCAACTAAAGCAGACAATGTTTTTTCATGTTCAAATTGAGTATTTTTTGTGGGCTTGTTACCCGCCTGATATATCATTGTAAGCATGTCAGATGGGTTGCTTGTGGTGGCTATGGTTGTGTCTTTGAAGTCTGATTTTGCTGTTACAATAGTACTATCGGCAAAACTATAGTCATCGCCAACAACACGGACGAAGTATTTGTATCGTTGGCCCGGATGTACAGTCCAGTCATCATACACTTCAACATTTATTGTTTGAGCCACAAATATAAAGCTGTTGCTATCTATCTCAGTACGGTATATGTGCACAGTGCGCCCAAGGCCATCAAATCGCAGGCGCGTGTGATAATTTATATTGTTTACCGTAGCTAGCCTTAATGGAGCCTGCGACGCTAGTGCAATGGTAAATGCCTTTATTGCCCACAATGAAGATATGTCGTATTGATTATAGATTTGCAGTTGTGCTACATATTCCCCATCTTCTAAAAATTGTGTTACAGAATGGGTGAAAATACCGTCAAAGGCCCGCACACCAGTACGATATATAATTTCCCCGTCTCTCACAATTACAATTTCCCACGCCATAGCATGCTGCGCTGAAAAATGGATTATAGGGCGCCCAGAGTTGGTTATCATCACAATTGCGGGTGTTGGCGGTATGCCAATAATAATCGCATGCGCAATTTCAGACCAGGGTCCTACATTTCCCAGATCACCCCAGGCTCGTACTTGCCACTCTAACCTGCTTTGATTGCTTTCTGCCCGGGTTATGGTATTGCTAGTGGCAGGCATTCCACCCTCAGAATCTATGCGAATGTCTGTCCAGTCCCCACCATCTATGCGATAGCGCACATCAAAGCGAGACGGAAAGGCATCATACGGTGAGTTGTATGACCATTGTAAAAACGCACCATCGACAGCCCTTACGGCTATGCCTACCGGGTGTAATGGCACAGGAGCATGCGGCGGGGTTTCGCGCAATTCAAAATGTGCGCTGCCTGACCATTCGCCCCATCCATGGATTGCGGCCCTTGTGCGCGCCTGAAATTCCACCTTGCTAAGGCCGGGGAATACATGTGCTGGCACAACAACAACGTTATCCACACCGCCATTAAACATCTGCCATGGCCCATTGCTTTGCCTAAAACGCACCTCAGAATCAACCTGCTCATCCACAGGGCGCATATCAGGATTAGCTACATATGTCCAGCTTGCACGTATCTCTCCCCAAGGATTTTGGGGTGATGTAGGGGCTAAATGTGCCGGTGGCAATGGTGGCAATAATGACAAATCAAATGTCTGCACTGCTGACCATGCCCCCCATCCATTGCGTAATGTTTGTGTGCGCACCCTAAAGCTAACCCGTGCGCTGTCAGTAAATGTAAACTCAGGTAAATCCAAGCGATTTGTTGTGCCGGCAAAGACCAGCGTGGCCGGTCTTCCTGTTTGCCAAAATTCGACTTGTGAGTCTGTTTGGGTGTCCCAATCTGCCGGATTAGGAGTATGCCTCCAGGCTAACACTATGGGTCCCCAGCGATTTTGTACTGCTGTAGGGCGTAGGTCAGTGGGTGCAAGTGGTGGGTCTAAGGCAAGTGGGAACGTAGCCACGCCTGACCATGCGCTCCAACCGCCGCGCAACCCGTGGGTACGTGCACGGAAACTTACAGTAGCTAATGCAGTAAATGCGCCCGCCATCAAATTAACTCTATTGCCAAACTCTCCTGGTAGCACGGTCCTTGCGCCTGCGCCTTGCCAGTATTCTACTTCTGAATCGTCCTGAGAGTCCGCATGCCCTGCGCCTGGGCTATGTGTCCACTCAAGGCGTATTTGTCTTGTTGGATTCTGGCGCGCATATGGACGCAAATTAACTGGGGCTAATGGGGCAGAAATTGTTATTAATGCGAATGACGCCTGGTTGCTCCATTCGCTCCATTGTGCGACTTGGGAAACTCTTGTTCGTGCCCGGAAGTTAACGGCCATTTCTGTGAAAAATGTACCTGCGGGGATTGTGAACATATTAGCCAGCCCGCCTGCCCTAGTTGTACGCGGTCCACTGCCTTGCCAAAATTCCACTTCGGAAGCTATCTGCGTGTCGGTGGCTATGCCAGGTCGATGTTGCCATGCTAATGTTATAGCTTCCAATCTGTTTTGTGGGGTCGTGGGAGATAGCCCTGTTGGTGGTTGCGGAGGGAAATTTGAAACTGGAATGCTGAGCCATGCAGACCATGCAGACCAATGTATGGTATTGTTTGACAACTGTCGCCATGCGCGCCTGGCCCTTACCCGTACAGATCCGTAGTTTATGGAAAAGTGCAAGGTGGATGTCGTTACAAAGGTGGAAACTGGAGCGTTAACCCATCCACCCTCTACCTCCCACTGGTTAAAAGTGCTTGAATTGTTCCCCTCATGTGTGAGGGGGGCTGAGGGGTTTGTTCCCATAGAGACACTAATGGTGCTTGTTGTTCTCAGATTGACAGGGAGTGATGCACTTGTTGTTACTGTTGGCACTGGAGGCGCAGACATAACTATTCCCCTCCCACAACCAGCATGTTATGCGTGTAATTTGACAGCAAGTCAACTACATCGGTAAAATCCTTGACATTTTTTGCATCAATGACTATGGCCCCAGGCGCAAAGTGGTAGTTTGCACCGCCACCATATGGGGTAAAAGCCTGTGTGCTTACAGCGCCTGTGATATTTCCTGTAAAATGGGTGTGTTCTCCAGCTTCCACGCCACCAAATACGTCTTCTACGGTGGCGTAAATTTCTCGCCTCTTCCGTTTCAATTCGTCCATATATGAGTCAGCAGAGTTTGCAGCAAAAGCGGTAAATATGCGAGACGGGGAGTTAATGCCCAATGCGCTCCTGCTAGCATCTACTACCCCGCCAAAAAAGGAACGCACAACACTTTGACCTTCATCGCGTCTGGAATTAAACCCCTCGGAAAAACTGCTTGCGGCATTTTCACCAATTTGGCGCATTCCCTCAAGGCCTATCCGCGCAGCATCTAAAACGCCACCAGCAAAGCTACGTATGATTCCGTATCCTTGCTCACGGCGATTATTAAACCCATCGGCAAAAGCCTCTACTGTTTCGGCACCAACATTGCCTATTGGGCCTAAGTGCTCACGGGCTACATCTAGCACGCCGCCTGCAAAGCTCATAATCACACCATACCCTTGCTCACGGCGTGCATTAAATCCATCCTTAAAGCCTTGTACCATTTCGCCAGCCCTGTCACGCATACCGCTAACGGCTTCACCCATGCGGTCGCCAACATTGCCAACAAACTCGCGTACGCGCTCGGCACCCTCTTTGGTCGCCTCCCAAACTGCACTGGCGGCATAGCGGGCTGTATCGCCCATGCGCCCGAAAAAATCGCCTATGACTTCACGGTTGCGGTATGCTACTACTCCTACTGCTGCAATGCCACCAGCAATCCACCCTTTGGGGCCAATTGCGGCCAGCAAGCCCTTGCCGGCCTTTGCCGCACCGCCGCCTTTTATTGCACCGGTAAAGGCCGTGGCCATACCTCCGCCTGCTTTGGACATTACGCCTTTGCCGCCTTTTAAGGCTTTGCCTAAGCCCGACACTACTTTACCGCCTAACTTCACGACAGATGCGGCGCCCTTAACGCCTAGCTTAAACGCCACACCTAAGCCTTTGCCCGCTAACCCAATAGCAATTTTGCCGCCTTTTAACCCTAGCTTTAACAGCGCGACTAATCCTTTTCCCGCCAATTTCAGCCCTGCACCTGCGCCCTTAACGCCTAGCTTAAACGCACCAACGACTGCCTTTCCAGGCAATGCCATAGCCGCTTTTCCTAAAAGCAATCCAGCTTTAAGTTTTCCAATTATGGCACTTGCCGCAACACCAACGCTGGCCAGTGCTGTCTTTCCCGCGAGATACAGACCGAAAAGTCGTATAATTTGTGGCGCGGCTTCTGCCAGTTTCGCTAGATTTGCAGGGTCAGTAAGCGCCGTCACCAACGCACCGACCAAACCGATTGCCGCATCAATTAATAGGGGTGCATTATCTAAAATGGCAGTAACAATCGTTACAATGCCCTCTATGGCAATCGGCACCAAGTCGGGTAGCATTACTGCCATGCCGTCTATTAATGCCACAACAACAGATATCCCCGCTGTGATTAGCTCAGGCAAGGCTCCCATAATGGTTTGTGCCACTGTGGGCACTATCTCAACAATGCCCTCTACCAGTGTGGGTAATGCAGACGTCACGCCCGTCATTAAATTTATGATTATATCTGTCCCGCGCTCTAAAAATACGGGGAGGTGGCGGCTTATTTCTTCTGCAATGCCGCCTATAGAATCAGAAAACTTTTCGCTTGCCCCTTCTGCGCCGGTTAAAATACCAACCAGCCCACCTAGCGCACCACCAAGCAGTGGTGCAAACGTGGTTGCAAGACCTGTCATTTTGCTGGCCATACCTTCAAAGGCTTCGCCCACGGGCAGGCGGATAAAGTCCCAAACCGTATCTTTTAAGTACGTAAACGCCCCGCGCATGGATCGTAACCCGCGCTCGACCGGGTCAATGCGTTCAGCTGCCATTTCGGCAGCCACACCGTACCGGTCGAATGTGGGTATTACTTCGTTTTGTATCTCATCTGCAAGGTTCATAAACTCAAACCATGCGGCTTGTTGTGTTTGGTTTAATTGATTCGCAACAACACTTGCAATTCCTGTTTGGTCTGTATAGTCACGCATGGCTGTTGCAAGTTCAAATAATTGGGCTTCATTGAGGATCATGCCCTCATAGAACTCAAAACTCAGATAATTTGCAATTTCTGTGTGGGCGTTGAGACTATCCAACATTTCGCCAAACTGCCCTACGCCTGTGGCGGCTTGCATCATAATCGTGCCCATGCCGCTATAGAGGTTCGCACCCCTAATGCCGGCTTGGTACAAGCGGGTCAAAATTGCAATATTTGTTTCAGAGGAAGCCCCAAACTGCTCAAAGGCTGGCGTCATGCGGAATACATAGTTTTGCAAGTCCCCCAGCCCAATGCCGGTGTTTTGTATGCCGATTGCAAATAAATCAACGTATTTTTCGGCCATAGACGAATCCGCGCCTACTTTTAGCAGGTAGTTGCCGAGAAAATATGCTGACTGCCCAAGGCTATTACCTGTGGCATCGGCCAGTTTCATTGCCGCCGTCATTACGTCAAGGGCGTGTGTCGTGGTATTTCCGGCAACAGCTATGTCCGCATATGCCGACGCAATTTCTTGCAGGGAATGCCCGCCCTCTTTGGCCATTGCGTGCCATTCTGCACGCAAAAATTCCGTTTGGTCGGCGGCCATGCCGGTTTGGGCGCGAATTGCACCCATGGATGCATCTATTTCGCGGCCTACACTTGCAGATGCAACGCCAATCCCCACCAGGGCCGCGCCCATGGCGACGGCGGCGGTGGCAACTGCCTTGCCCATATCGGCCATAATGCCGCCCAAGCCGCGTCCGCTACTTTCAGCGGCAGATATTCCACGTTGAAAATCGGCGTCATCAAGCTTTATGCGCCCGAAAATTGAAAATAGCTCCACCATGCCACCGCCTTTGTACCAAAAAAGCCGCTGGTTAGGCGGCTTAATGGGTGTTGATTACGCTACATACCTCACAGACATCTCTTTCACGATAGATGTGTAAATTTCTTTTAGCTTCACGTCTGCCTCTATCACGTCCAGCTTTGTCGTGCCATTGATTCTTGTCTTGGTGGCACCCGCTTCGCTAAGCCGTGATTTGAGGTTGGTTAGCCGTCTGCCCAAATCGCAGGCCGCACGTTCTTCCAGGATGTCATATGTTTCAATGCGTAATGCTTTATAGTCCTTGTGGCTGGTATGCACTACTGCCTTGTTAAACATGCTGTTAATCCACTTGCGCCAATCCTCGTCGCGCTCAATTATGGCTTCTTTTATGTTGGCAATCGTGGTTTGCGCGGCATCGACTTTTTCTGTGGTTATTGCCAGTTGCCGCTTGACTTCGGCCTGCTCAAGTTCATTCTTTGTCATAGCGTCAAGCAGGTGTTTCAGAGCCTGTAGTTCTGGGGAGAGCTGAGCAACTTCGCTGTAGCCTTTTTCCATTTCGTGAAAATGGTTGATGTAGGCGGCGGTGAAGTGGGTGCCCTTCTGCCCTGTTAATTTGTTGGCTATGAACTCGCAACCTTTGCGGGTGATTTGGTAGCAGGGAAGAGTGCGCCCAATGCTGTCCTGGTATGATGATTCATGGAAAAAATCATTGACCACAATTTTGTGGGCAATGATACTATCCATATCTACAATGTATCCACGGATGTCGCGTAGCAAGCTATCGTGTCGCTTCTCCACCATAGCCGCAACTTCTCGACTATCAAGCGTAGGCGTAGTAGTTTTCGATAAATCAAGCATTACTTTGTCCCCCCTCCATCTTTTGCCCATTGCTGCAACAAGGAAAGCGCGCTTTCCAGCTGTTCGGACGTCATAGAGTCGATTATCAGCATAATTTCCTCCATTTCCGCATTGCGGTCAATATTTTTCTGCATGAAAAAATCCTCCTTCAATTTGTAATGAAACAGTAATTGATTAGAGGATTCCGCTGTGATATGATAGATTTATCACGTGGGAAACCTCGTGTGTTGGAATAACCACTTCTCT
>Ga0123355_10012316_pt1 | contig 13244 bp, 5 predicted proteins | sample TergutEmb28metaG_3_FD_89872 | JGI IMG/M metagenome (GOLD analysis project Ga0123355, IMG submission 89872) | Embiratermes neotenicus P1 segment gut microbial communities from Petit-Saut dam, French Guiana - Emb289 P1 | ecosystem: Host-associated > Arthropoda: Insects > Digestive system > Gut ... | reverse complement strand
TTATATTATATTATATTATATTATATTATATTATATTATATTATATTATATTATATTATATTATATTATATTATATTATATTATATTATATTATATCATATTATATTATATCGCGCGTGAAGTGTGTATTGCTTGAACATGACACACCACACTTCAAAGGTAACTCACTGACACCCTTAATGAAGTGTTAATTTTTGTGTTATTTCATTGAATAATCTGATTTACACAATTTAATGCAGATTAAAAAAGTTTTCTTCTACAACTGCGATGTGGCTCTTCATATTTACTCATTACGTTGCCCATACCAAGTACACTCGTACACGCGGAATTGTAAGGCTATTAAGCTTGCCGTACTTCTGGACGCTGTTTTCAACTGAACTCTCCGTATTATACTTTTTTTTTTTTGTCCGCAGGACTGACAGACAGACTCGGCATTGCTAAAGTGAAGATAACGTAACAACTTGTGTTGCACGACGTCAACTCAACCGTAGGTGCGACAAGGTGGGAGTTGAACGGAAGTGTTTGAGTCCTACGGCATAATCCCTTCTTCTGATTTTGTGTACTACAAAACGTCCGATAGGCGGTTCCTCTTATGTGTGCAGAGCAATCGTACCGCTTTTATTGGAACACAAAGTCTGGTCCAGTGAATGACGCACTGTCAGAGCATTGAGCACTGAAAGTGCAGTCACTATCGCACTGCTATTTACAGAGGGACCATTAGGGGAGGAACGGAAGAAAGTATGGCGTTTAAAGGAACGTCTCCTAAGAGCTGCTTCTTCCACAGAATGGAGGTAATTATCATAGCGAGGCTTTCTTAGGGCACGTTTCTGGGAATGGGTAGTACATACTTTAGGTTAAAGGTGTTTGCTTGCTTGGGCTTAGTTCGTGTTTGAAATAGCTGTAGAATAGCTGTTGGTTATATTCGTAAACAAATGCCGAAATAAATGATGAGAATAAAATTGTCAAACAAAATTACAAGAATAAAATGAATAATGCAGAATGTGACAAACGTGTGTGTGTTCGTGTGCGTGCGTGCGCGTGTATATATATATACATATATATATATATTTATACACACACACATAACAGTCACTTTAAGTTCTTCAAAACGATTTAGCGTTAGATAAAAAAAAACTATAAATACGAGCAAAATGAAAGAGATGATTACCGACCCAAATGCTTATTCAGCAGAAATGTTTAAAATTTAACGAACACTTAGATTCTTGAATATGACATCGGCTAAATTAATCTGCACCTCTCATAAAACTTCCCGTTTCAGATTTTTCCTGTTGTACAATGTACTTGTACATAGTATGTGTACGTGTGGGTGTGTGTGTATGTGTATGTATGTATATATATATATATATATATATAGCTTTAATTACACTAAGTTAAGTAAAGGGGTAAGTAACATTTAGACAGTATTGGGGGAACAGAATGAGGGGATGTGAACGCGACTTTTGGAGAGTCAAAAGTGGTGATAGCATAAGATTTTATGTTCAAGGAAACATCAGAGTTACGAAACAACCGAACGGTCTCCTAGGATGAGATATTTCACCGCAGCGTGACACCGTGCAAATCCCTCTGGTGGTTAACGATATATCGGTGTAAACTATCGCCTCTGCATTCAAAGCACATGTATGCTAACTAACTGCACTGAACAGAATACTTCTTCAGAAGATTTAGACTTACTCAGCCAGTTATGAGATTCTTCGAATTCTACGGAACATGAAAGTTCATCAGTATTGTCAACAGTCTGCCTGCCACCTGTCCGTATCCTGTGCCACATCAATATAGTACACGCCTTTCTTTAAAGCGAAGTGTAATATTATCCTCCCATCTACGCCTAGGTCTTCCAAGTGGTCTCTTTCCCTCAGGTTTCTCCACCAAAACCCTGTATACACATCTCCTCCCCATCGTAAAAGCTACGTGTCCCGCCAATCTCATCGTTCTTGATTTTTAATCACCAAAGTGATATTTGGTGAGCAGTATAGATCATGGAACTGCTGATCATACGGGCTCGTTGTTTGTCTGCTCCCTCGTCACTCATAGGCCCAAATGTCTTCATCTGCACCCAATTCTCAAAACACCCTCACCCTACATAACTCCCTTAATATGACAGACTCATTTTACACCCATATAAAAGAGGAAATATTACAATGTTACAATAATTCTATTATGTAAACTTATCTACTATGAAGCGGCAGGCAGCTCTGCTGAAACACTGTAAGAACTAGGGCCACGTTATGACAGGTACAATCTTCCTGCGGTCAGCGACGCCACCTCCTAGCACCATTCAAAACGCCCAACGTAACGGGTCGACATTTATCAATTCACGCATAAGCTTAAGACGGGAGAGATTTTTGAAGCCTTTCTTGACAGACAGAATAAGAAGTGGAATGAAGAAAGGCAAAACACGGCGACTCTAAGCAAACAAATTTTGTTGCTTTATTTTGGCTGCAGAGAGTCTCGCTCTTCTGACGTGCTGAACGTATCCGGAAACCAGTCCTGCTCGCTACGGTACAGTCCTTTCTGCGACCGATCAGAGATGGGCGTCCCGGAACGTATTTGATGTAGCTTTAAATTACAACTATGACAAAACTGAATACAGTTATTGTGGTAGAAGTTTTTCCTGGCGTGGAAATAAAGGAAGCGAGAAAATCATGTAGTCGGAAAAAATTTAAGGTTTTCTTGTGTCATTCGTATTTCTTCCAACTTTGCGGGGACAAAAATCATTTTGCATGTGATTGCGTTTGGCCTTAGAGTCTTGCAGCAGCATTGCCCCCAAGTACGATTCTATAACAAAGCAGATTTTTTCTTTTTCTTACAAAGTTCTGTTTTTTGAGTAGCAAAGGAAGATCCTAGCAGGCTTTACGAAATCTCGTAGACTCAATTTCGAATACATTATCCCGAATTTATGACGATCCTACAAGCCTCAAGAGGGTTTCAAACAATGCGAGGTTTCCGAACTCAAAGTAATCAGGACAACTTTGCTTTCATGTGTAATTTGAACTGCACGGGAATTTTGTTGTTACTGAATTCGTAAAAATACGTAGTTTCTACTTTTTTTGGATCTCCAATACTCTTCGCCGTGTTCACAAAAGCTGAATTCCCGGTCCCTGTACTGAAAGAGATGAGTCCAGAACACCGTCACAACAACTTTATGCGAAAGAGTTTTTAATAACATCATAACATCGTTCCGCATACAACAGTATACAACAACATTATCATCGCTTTAGGATTTGGACAAAAATTCTGTGTGCGTTTTTAATTCTCTTCTGCCTTCAAAATTTATCCTTCTCTCTGTTAATTTGGCGAAGATTTCCTCTGATTTTTGATTGGTTTTATTGTGATAAATACGGAACGAATGAATACATAGCAGATAGGACACTTGTGCTGCTGCTACTACTGCTAATACTACAACTACTACTATTTCTAACAATACTATTACTGCTAACATTGCTAATTCTACTACTATTACTACTATTACTGCTAACAGTACTAATGACGACGCTACTACTACTACTATAGCAGCTACCACCACAATCATAATTGTCAGTTGGATTGTCTGAACACTCTAATTTATGAATCCCAAACTCCACTCTCCACAGCATGTCGTGACGTCAAACAGCACTTTTTGTACTTTACAATTCATTACAATTAAGTTTCCCAGGAACCTGCACGTTCGTCATTCACTAGGCCTTTTAAAGAGACATTTAAAGTAACTTTCCCCTCAAGTTTCCTAGCTCGTCTTTACACCTTATCCCTAATTTCTCTCGGCCCAAACCAACCCGCTGCACTCCAGGCTTTGAACTAAATTTCAATATGACCGCTACATTTCGTTCTCCAAACCCCACGTCATTTAATGTTTCGGACTATCCTACACATATATATTCAAATATTAAATATATCACATTATACTATTCTGTGACGTGACAACGTGAATATATATATATATATATATATATATATATATATATATCTATAGGAAATATTATACTAGGCATCAACGCTTAACAGGAACCTACTATCTCAGTTTTGCCGATAGAAGATAAAATTACGTGCCGCCATTGCGCAGGACAATATCTTCGTAGTCACTGTGACGAGAATATTCACATTCATTTGTTCGTAAATATTTCCAATTAACGCACAGAGATATTCATATGATTAGCTGTTTGAGAGAAACGTCTTTAGGGTCAATGATGCTCGTAAGAATATTACTACTTCAATGATTTGGCAATTTGCTTTTCAATTTGCTTTTCAATTTGCTTCTCAATTTGTTCAATTCTGTCCCACAAAATTATATGTTTATTCACTGATTTAAAATCCAAAAAGAATCGACCTTAAATTTCAATTTATTATGTTACTGCAACTGTCTTAGGTTCTTACACAATTTTACACAAATCCACCATGGCCTGATGTTACTACTTTAACAGAAATAAATGCGTGACAGAATTGGATAAAGTACCCAGATTTGTATACAAACACCCTAACACTGTAGCCTAGGAAACATAAAACTAAACTGTGATCCAGACAGTAAGAAGTATCTCTTGGATTACGTACGATTTTTCAGTGTGTGTGTTACGGTGTAGAAGAGCGGTCATCAGACGAAACTGCAGGGAAACATTTGCAGGAAACTGGCTGAAATTGGTCTGATCGTGCGATAGCAAGGGAAAACATTTGTTGACGAGGGAGAGCAGAAGCTCCGCATAAAGCCACCATTTCACATACCGCTGCAAACACAGATAACAGACAGAAGGTTCTTAACAGAATGCGATAGATAAAACTACTGATACACGTACCTCTGGCAACATACCGTGCACCCACAGGGCGTGCAAACAATTCCGGTTATTTTGGATCTCTGTTTTCACATATTAAACGTGTTTGTGACCGAAAAGCTGGATCAAGTGACGAAGCTTGTGGCTTCTATTCAGGAAGATTTACGTTCGAAATTCAACTGGGACTTCGATAGCCTCGCCGATAAATTTGTGTTCCAGCATGACTTGAACACTAAGACGGCAATTTTAAAGACGATTAGGTGTTGCGGGAATTGCTTTATGACAATACAAAATAACGCAGCTAATCTAATTTCTAAGCTCTTCTCTTCGGTCCTGTCAAAGCATTCCTTGCTTACTCGGTCAGCTTTGTTATATTATGTGAAACTGAATCACAACTAACTGAAGAAAGATGTGTATTAAATGTAAGTGTAAACACAGGTATACGACACACAAAAGGCAGAAACACACTATGGTGGAGGAACTTTGTAAAAGAACAAGGATGTCAATTTACCTAAAGATAATTCACCTGGTTATGTTATAAAGAAATAAAAACCAATTAATAAATTCAAAGAACACAACGTGTATTGTAGTGGTGCAAAACACAACGTTGCAGCTTTCAATCAAGAGGCTGCGTATAAGAAAATAACAGGTAAATATTTTTAACCAAGATTAGTAATCACATTACCTTACGATCTGCAGTTCGTTATAAAACAGTTCTTGACACAGACATTAGACGAGATTACTTCATTGCAATACGCCTTGATTATTATTAATAATACCACTGATCTAATCCAAAATTTAGAAATGTCCATAAATCTTCATTAAAAATTGCATCACCATGCTAAGCACCACGTACACTGATATTACATCCCAAGAATTAAAAAAAAATTACAAGTAACATTACAGATTTGGCTTTGATTGACAATAAAATAAAACTCGATATTTTAGTTTCATATGATATAATAATAATAATAATAATAATATAATAATACTTTCCCACAGCGATAAAATATATGTCTGTCTATAGCCTTAGGTGTCCTGCATGCAATGCGCATGCGCCATATTGTCAACTGTGCCCTGTATGGCTCTACAATATTTTTTCACGTTTTCTCATAAACGGCACAATTTCCGTAAAAATAATTATTGAACATATAATGTGCGTTTGGAGTTTCTCTAAAGATTTTTCATTCTAATAAGAATTGAGCCTTATATGATCAAAAATGTTTATCGGTCTTCATGTAAAGTACCAGTTACTCTTGTCAGATTTTAATGAAATTTCAATCTTCTCAACAGATTTTCGTAAAATTCCCAAATATCAAATTTCATGAAAATCCGTTCAGTGGTGGCCGAGCTGTTCTTTGCGGACGGACGGAAAAATACGCTGAAGCTGACGGTCGCTTCTCGCAATTTTGCGATCGTACTTTAAAAAGACCGGCAATGTGAACCCCTTTCTCTCAACATTTCCTGTAATCTCCTTACAATCCGCTGAACAAAAAAATGCCTTTGTCTTTACCAGTACATTAAACGATCTTGGATATTTTCAATATCTTGACGATATTTTTATAATATGAAAATGTATAACTGTTAGGGCCTATTAATACCTCACGTCTTGACTTTATTCATCTACACCCCAAGCTACATTTTTTCCTGGAAAATGAAGTAAATTACGTAGCTACAAAGCTAGATATTTCCATTTATAAATTAATTACAATTCAGTATTTATCGCAAATCTCTTTTCATTTAACACCTTCACCAAAACATCTTCTTCCATCTACTTGAACAAAAACTTGCGGCAAAAAGGCATATATTTAATTGTTGCAATACGTAAATGGACAATTATCCGAATAACTCATTCCCTATTAACAATTCTAGAAGCGTTCTGAAAAGAGGGAAAAAACAGTAAATTGACATTGTTTTTAATTTTGGGTTGTATAGTGTTTCAAATTCACATGTGTGGGAAAATAAATGCGTTCATTGCCAATTTCTTTAGACCCAACAATTGCCTAGAACCTAATCAAACAGTAAAGAAACGAAGTACAAGGTAATGGAAAAGAACATATCGCAGATGGTGCATATCAGACCACCTGCCCCGATGGCGATCAGATACGTGTATATATAGGACAGACAGGGGGTACTGCGAAACAACATTCAAAAAAGATGTATTTTTAATTAATAATAAATATTAGGAGCTCCCGCAATACCTCCTAGAAATTACCCAGTACTTGAGATAAACTGAGAGCATTATACATGTTCTCCATTTCAATATAAAGTCATTATATGAAAACTATGAATTCCTTATTTGCGAAGAAAATATCAATATAATCAACTGAATATAAAACAACAACAAATAAATTTTCGTAACAGTAGTCAAAGAATTGCAAGCCATAACACACAGGTCTGACTACACCACACCCTCACACCTAAACCATACTAAAAGGCTGCAGCAGGCAGCTTGTCTCTGACAATAGGTGAAGTGTCTTCTGCCGCAGTCCCACCTTACATATATCATAAATTCCAAAATTTTATATTCTTAAAGCAGTTATGACTCTTAGAATACAGTGATAATTATAAATTGTGTTTGGCTCCATGTTTTCATTCAACACATTGGGAATAGTCACGTAGGGTATTATGTTATTGATTTAGTTGCGTTTACACTAAAATTTATCATATAAAATTGTAACCGCTGGGTAAAGAGAGACCAACTTGATGTCACTTGCTTTATTATTTCTTTATTTAATGCTCAACATGTTTCGGATATTAATACATCCATCCTCAGGAGCTTGCGACCTATGTGCTGAGTTATTTCATGGGTTGTATTGATCTGGTTCGATGTGTGCTGGTGTTACGTTGTGGTATGGCTGTGGTGGTGTGGTATCCGTATGCAGGTTGAAGCACTAGTGCTTGTTGAAGCATTAGTGCTTCAACAAGCACTAGTGCTTCAGCCTGCATACGGATACCACACCACCACAGCCATACCACAACGTAACACCAGCACACATCGAACCAGATCAATACAACCCCTGAAATAACTCAGCACATAGGTCGCAAGCTCCTGAGGATGGATGTATTAACATCCGAAACATGTTGAGCATTAAATAAAGAAATACTAAAACAAGTGACATCAAGCTGGCCTCTCTTTACTCAACTATCAAGATGATGCACGTTCCAATAAACATAATATTCACAATTGTAACCCCTTAATTTCCATTCACCATTATACGTGGATCCCTCTCATCACAGCAAGGCGGGTCCTCAGGTTGCGGATGGAGGAAAGGCCTTCAATATGGTGGGTGGCTGCGAATATATTCAGTAAGCAGTCGCGGAAAGCCAAGAAGGGGCGATCCTCCAGCTTGAAGTTTCGGCGTCGTGCTTACAATTCCTCGCCGTTAAAGCTTGCCATGTTACGAAATTCCTCACAAGGCCTGGAGTGAGGGGCTTTTGTAGAGGCTGCAATGAACCTCCGGAATCTTGATGAGATGAAGAACTGTTAGCTTCTCAAGAAAAACTCTGCTCCATGGAGTTATTTAACTTACATCTTTTCAGATTTATAACTAACAATTCGACATTTACAAATAAGGATTTCTCGATCACATACGCCACAACTGCCAAATTTGTCTTCTTAGATCTCAACACAATAACACTGACTTCAAACTTACATTTTGAAAAAATAATATAATTCATATATATATATATATATATATATATATATATATGATGTACACCTACTGCTCCAAAGCCCTTACTTTTACATATATATTATATTAAAATGTTTCCGGTTTGTAATTCTTTATTCCACATTAAGAGTATTTCGTCACAAGATTAAGATCTCGATATTGAGGGACTGTTAATCACAGTTGAAGATTTGTACCCATTATATATTCTTACACACAGTCTGATGGCAGTGAGGGCCGAAAAGTGTTTTGTAAAAGTGGCTGGGATTTATATCTCTAAAACACAAACTGTGTTGGATGGAAGTATTAGTTGGATAACTTTCTACAATTATGAGTAAATGATGCGGTATTTGTCTAATATCCACAGGGGAATTAAATTAACATTAATTAAGTATGATGTTCTGAGCGTGTAGCAAGCAAAGATCTGACATTCATTTGTAAGATATTAGGGAGTAGAGTGGTTATGTAAAAAACCAGGCATAGATGGGAAGATATTAAACCGATTTTAAACAACTTTAACTGAATCAGTGTAAATCTTGTGGAATACAGCCTAAACCTTGTTTCTGCAAACATGGCAAAGGACTTTTCTAAAACCTCTACCAAAGTATTTCAGATTACAAATTTACTCTGTATTTAACGCCGTCAGTCTGACCGTAACTCCCACGTCCTTGTGTCCAGCTATCTTCGTCTGTTCCCTTTTGACATCGTAGCCTCTTCCCCGCTAAATTGTGTAGGGTCATCAAATAAAAAATATGAGATGGACAGGACATGTAGTAATTCTGAGGGACACGATATGTGATTACACTATTTTGGTGGGAAATCCTAATGGAAAGCAACCACTTGAAACACCTAGGCGTAGATGGGAAAATAATATCAAATGAATCCCCAAAAAATCTTTGTAGAGAGCCTGGGCTGGACTGATCTGGCTGAGGACAGGAACAGGTGGCAGGCTTGTACAAGCCAGGTAACAAATTTTCGAATTCCGTAAAATGCGGGACATTCCTTGTCTATTCTAGGAATAACTGGCTTTTCAGGAAGACCGTATTCTAGAGATTTCGTTCGGTAATTCCTTAATCACGCACTCCCTAAATTTTATTCCTCCCCTTATTACTTCAAACCAAGATTTACCCTCACACAAGAAAACAAATGCACCGTGCCTTGCTTAGGTTTTATATTTTAAGTTTTGTCGACCAGAAACTCGGGATATAAATATATAAATGAATCGAGATCCGTCCATTTGCAGGAATGCGCAAGAACCTCACTACAAACAGATTATTTAAAAAATTTTCAATTACAGCATAATACGCTATTAATCCGAAAACTCTTTTTGATCTAGATTCTAATTTCCCGCAGTTCACAACAGTTAAACAAAGTTTGTGTACCTTAATCAGAAATTTGGCCATTTTCTGCATATCTCGACTGTACTGCCTTTCTGATAAAGGTTCAGTAATATTTTGTGATGTCTGTACAAGACTCTTGTTCTAACGGATCTTAAAAACCTTTTCTTGTAGGTATAAATCTCGATTCCTGGCCTCCAAATATCTCATTTCAATGAATTAAACTTATCAGCTCCATCGGAATCTGAAAAGTGCTCCAAATTCAGCTGCTAAGGATGCTTTGTACGTCCTGTCTTTCGGACAAGCTAGACTGTAACTCCAGCAGACATCATAGCTTGATCGCATGCTATACGTGTACATCTACCAAAAAATTATGTTCTTGAATTATTCCCCGCTCTAATAGGCTCAGAGAATAACAGTGCTTCTAGATATATTTCATTTGCCGTCTACATCACCCCCCAAAATCAGTATGAGGATTTACGTAGGTTACGTGATTTTTGAAACTTCTTTATTCAATAGAAGGCTATCTAAATTAATTACACTATAAACAACTTTTACGGGATTTCCGAATAAAAGAAAATGCTTTTCTGAGTAAAGTTCGATTTATTCTTTGCATTCCGAAGATTTTAATGAAATTCCACAGCTCTTTACCACGAGAACGTTTACTTTAAACCTGGTATGCCTACATAATTGCTGTGTTTCATTGCGTAGTGCCTTTGTAATCAGTGAGAAATGTATTTTCTGCTTTAATTTTGCACGCAGATTCTCAGTCGAAATAAAATATGGCAGATACAAAACAGATGATTTTGAAGTCCGAAGCAAAATTCGGAAAATAAGAACGAAGGATTTTATAGCAGGAAACAAGAAGCAAAGAGTGGCACGGAAGAAAATTGGTAGGACAAACCGAAAGCGGTTCTGCATTTTAAGTGTCAGTTTTATCACCCACTTCAGTTCGTAGCCGGAATGCTCTTATATGTCTCCGGGTTTGGGAAATTTAACAGACACCATTTTGAATATAAAGAAGAGGTAGAAGACGTAATTCTCGTAAAAGTTATGGTTGTACTTGGGTGAGGTGACTTTCCTTCTCTTTTCGGCGCATCTACAAAATATCCTAACTTATCTTAAGATACGCATTTGGCAGAGAAGATTTCTCACACCTGAAATATAACGGGCGTTTTATCTCTCACAAAGCATCCATTATTCCAGTTTACAAACGAATGTAATGTATTCGGGCATTCAAAATATTTCCCTTCCGCAATACGGAAACAAGTCATTGTGTCTCTTTTTATTATTAAACCCCTCAATGAAATTAACTGCAAAATCTTACCTCTAATTTAAAATTTAATTTAAACTATAAATTTCTTGGAGTGTGATAAGAATTTGGGAGTAAATAATGGCTGTCTCTTAATCCATGTGTCGTAGTACCTTCTGCATTATCCAAATTCTATTATTTTGTTAAACGATTCCATTCAATAATTTGACACCATGTAAATTAGCCAAGTTAAAAGTTTACGTGTTGTGTGTCAAGGAGGATTCGTCGTATTTTGGAAAATGCCCCTTAGGTAAATTACATGGATATAACCAAAATACCCAAGCCCAAATTTGCAAGTTTACGGAGATATTGACACCAGAAATATGTGATCTTTCTTGCGGTTCAGTATATTGCGCCTGTTTAGCGTAATGTTTTTTGTAGTGCACTGTACATGTCCGTCCTTAAGCCGACAGCCAAGCCAAACCATGCGGCAGCGCGTGTGCTATGTAAAGCACTAGGAATCTTAGGGACGATTTTTATTAAATCTGTGCGAGTTTTTGTTACTTAACCACTATCTTTCATGTCATTCAGATATTAAATGAATATTAATTGAAAGTGTTAATATACAGAAAATACCAATTTGCACCAGGATTTAATATGTATTTCGTAGTTAATGAATATATACTGGTTCTCATCTACGTAACCGTTCAAATTTGAATAAAGTTATTTTCAGCTATACTTATATCGACGTCATTTAATCCAAGGAACTTTCTCCCGAAATATAGTAGGTTCCTCCTGAAACACCCTGTATATCATCCAATTTACGACAAGGAATATACGGTATGATCGTATAAACACTGACTTAATAGCTGTCAGTGAAGTGAACGTATCCAGTTTTATGGTTCTCTCCCATACTCTAATTAGAAGTAGTCAGAAGAACTAAAAGTGTCACTCAGATTATTCGACCTGCGCATTGGCAGGAGAAACTTCAGCCACCGGCATATGAAGTGTCACAATGTTAGTGACATACTGTGTCTGTTGACACATGATTTAATGAGCCTGTTTCTGTTGCAGCCACGGCATAAAGTCGCTGGACTGGATAAGGGTAAGAACTCTATTTTACTGTTGGTTTGCTGCTGCTGAAGTCATTTCCTGTATTCCGAACAAAATAACAACCCTTGTATAGACCTTTAAAGTTTTTTTATTTAACTCTGCTGTCCACTGCTAAAATACTATGGTGGCAATTGAAATGAATAGTATGTCAGTGTAGAGAATTGATAGATTGATCAATGTACTGAGAGGAAATCATGTCCTAGTGTCACCCTTGTGCAACACAAATCCGATATTAAGAGCGGGTGATGGTTATGAAATTAATTGATCTGAGACATGCATACTGCAGGAAAACTAACTGAAGCATTGAAAATAAATGTGCCTAAAATCGGAACAGAATAAAACATATTTGGAATCATCAGAAGGGAAATACAAGTATTGCCTGAAATTAATCTACATTCCGAAGCGAAAGTACTGCACACCAAAAATTCGACCACTTAGAGTTGCTAATGTCCGATACCTACTATGTAAACAGCGTCAAACCACGCTACAAGTAGCCTTTCCTACGTCTCCTAATCATTTCATTTCACACATCTCATTTCACCACATAAGGTCTCTTTATTAACGAAAGACACTTTTAAATGTTTCTCAGTCTATATAACTTACGACCTGTTTTCATACAACTCAAACAGATTTTAAAGTTTCATTCATATAAGTAGCCTTTTCATTACCACATTAACAAAATAAGAAAATAGCAAGTTAATATTATTAAAATCAGGTCACCAGCCATTTAATGGACAGTGCATATCCGCTAATGGACTGACAAAGTGAACAAGTCGAACGGCAGTAATTTTTTAAGGATTCACAAAGAGAATACAAATTTTATCCCTGCATTACCTTGAATAAACATAACAAATTTATGAATTTCTGCACTGCCGTCCACAAAGCAAAGCGTCTCACTCCCTAGGATTCAGTTAGGGTGCAGACATGATGTAGAAAATTACTGTAGATTACAATAGTAAGGAGCTTAGTATAGTAATATATACAGTCAAACACAACTATATTACCTCTATTATTACAATGAGGGTTCTACAACGACATGTTTCGGCCGTACATGTGGGCCAACTTCAGGTTGTAATTAGACTAGATCAGTTAT